>ERZ779660.1212-NODE-1212-length-13520-cov-2.847456_pt1 | contig 13520 bp, 6 predicted proteins | sample MGYA00511906_ERZ779660 | MGnify/ENA primary metagenome ERZ779660 (study PRJEB29588, sample SAMEA2156906) | human gut metagenome | biome: human gut; feature: human-associated habitat; material: faeces | place: Denmark | collected 2008/2010 ... | reverse complement strand
AGACTACAAAAGGTGAAATATTAATTAATGGAATCAATATAAATCAACTTAATGTTCGAAGGTATCTAGATCATATTGCTACTTTGTTTCAAGATTTTGAATTGTTTGCCTATTCAATTGAGGAAAATATTACATTTGGAAAGACTGAAACAGGTTTAAAATCTGACGAAGTATTTAAAGCTTTAAAGATTGATAAAATAATTGATAAGTTCCCAGACAGAGAAAGTACTATTATATCTAGTGATATTAGCCAAGGGGTAGAGCTTTCAGGCGGAGAGAAACAAAAAATTGCCTTAGGAAGAGCTATGTATAAGAATTCTTCAATGCTTATAATGGATGAGCCAACAAGTGCGTTAGATCCAATCGCAGAAGATGAACTATTGTCAGATATCGTAAATATCGCACACAATAAAAAAACAATATTATATGTATCTCATAGATTATCCAGTTGCAAAAAAAGCGATAAAATTTTAGTGATGAATAAAGGGGAGCTTGTTGAAGTTGGCAATCACGAGGAACTAATGCAATTAAAAAGAGAATATTATAGATTATGGAGTACACAGGCTCAATATTATATTTAAATCTTTACATTGCCTATACAGGTAATTAGTGATTACATTTATCTTATAGGGGATATTTAAATAAAACTCTATCAATTGACAATTATTTATTAATATATGTTTTGTAAAAAAAGATATTATAAAGCAGAATTAAGTAAAAGTATTAGGAGAAGTTTGAAACAAATAAGTAGAAGACAGCCTAAAAATAAAGGGCATAGTAAACAAACCGCCTAAGCAGCCGGTTTTAAAATTGAATATATACACAACACCTGATCAGGTGACAGTAACAACATCATCTTTGATAATGTAGCCTCGTTGCTTCATCAGATTAAGTGCCTGTGAAGTAGTCAATATTTTTGATTCATTCTGAAATGGTATCTTTGGAAGAGATAAGTTTACGGGCTACGTTATGCGCCAATCATTGATGCCTTAACGGATGACCGACAACAAATAAAAATGCGTGGTCGCCGCTATACAGCCCCGCCACTCACCTCCACGTGTTCTGTAGTGTGTCAGCCTTATAGGTAAATAATATCAGAAGGAATATAAATTAGAAAAGCGAAAGTCAGCCAAGATGTTTCATGACGCATTGGTGCCTTTCGCAGAAAGGCGGATTATAAAAATGAAGTCAAAAAGGGTTATATCAACACTGGCAGTAATTACAGGTGCAGCGGCTTTTATGGCACAGTTAGGAGGTAGCAAGGTTAGTGCAGAAGAAAATAGGGCTGCACATTATATGTTTCAGAACAATGGTGATTCGTGGGATGGAAACCATTATTATCTGGAAGATGGAACTATGGTGTATAATGCTTTCTTCTGTGATGGAAGAGATACCTATTATCTTCAGGCAGACGGAACACCGATGAAGGACAGGCTTACATATCACCCGGATGGAATACATATTATTTATTTTGATGCAAATGGACATGAGGTATTCAGTGACTTTTCTCATATATCTAAGAGTATTGCAGGCACTGATGTAGATGATATGTGTTTTTTTGATATGAATGGTTATATGTATGTGGATACGCTCACATATGATATGACGGGAACCAAGCTGTATTATGTGAATCAGTATGGTGTGCTTGAGAGAAACGGATGGTTCCAATTCTCAGGCTATGAGTTCGATGCCGGTCTTGGTTTCTCCGGTCAGGCAGGTGGTTATGGCTATGCCAATGCTGATTGCAGCTTAATGGTGAATACAAATACATATGACTGGAATGGAAACCTTGTGTATATGCAGGGTGATGGACACATGGAAGGTTCACAGACAGGAAAGCCTGATGGGAATGATGCTCCTTCGGGTGATGGATGGTACAGAGCAAATGGAAATATATATTATTTTACACCAGGGTCAAATGAAGCAGCAAAGGGACTAACAAGAATAGATGATGTATATTATTATTTCAATCCGGACACAAGTGTTATGGAAAAGAATACCGTTGTCAAGGTGGATGGTACGAATTATGCTTTCGGGGAGAATGGGAAGCAGATTGTAGCTTTACCTTTAAAGGAGTTTAAATCCGGTTGGAATGGAATGAATGGTTATATTTATGAGTATGATGATAGTTATAATTTGATTAAAAAGGTATATTATGAAGCAGGAAATATAAAAAGTTGGAGTATCTACGATTATGATGCACAGGGTAGGTTGTTGGAAATTACTGATAGTGATTTTGATGGAGTAAAGCAATATACTGATTATGAGTATTATTCTAGTGGAAAAGAGTCAAAATGTATTTTCATGGATGGAGATAGGAACAATATTTTATGGGTTGAGTATCCGGAAGAATACAGTGATAATGGAAAGAAGTGTATATGGACTTATAAGAATAATGATGGTGTCATAAAGTGGACTGAGTGGGATTATGATGACGCAGGAAGACTTATAAAAAATTTTGATGCAATGCCAGATGGGTCTATAAAATTAATAGAAGAACATGAATATTATAATGATGGTGGATATACTGACAAAATATATGATGAGAATGGAGATTTATATACACAATATACATATAATAAATTAGGAGATTGTATAATACAACGCAATAAGGGATTGTATATTGAAAAAACTTATGATGAAAATAATAAGCTGATAAAGTATATAGATGAGCATTACTCTTTTGGAGGTAAGGTTAGAGAGGAAATTATATATAATTCGTATGGTGATAAAGAGAAGGACAGCTTATATAGCATAAGTGATGAAAGATATGTATATGTATATAACTATAATTATGAGTATAATGATGCCGGAAAGAAAATAAGCTGCTATTCAGATAAAAGTATGACCAGTTATGAATATGACGAAAGAGGAAATTGTACCACAGAAATAAGTTATGTAACTGGCTATGATTATGATATATGTCGTTATACTATATCAGCATCAATGGTAAAGTATGAATATGACGTGGATGGAAATAAAATAAGAAAGGAAATTTATCGTTCTGATAAAACAGAATACTCACGAGATGGTAAATTATATAAGATTGAGGACTTTAATTGGGTGATAGTTAGTATTTATACATATTATTCGACTGGACAATATATGGACATCTTTCAATATAACAATGGGGTACTATCTTCGATAGAGGGATACGATATTAATGGAAAGGTTATAAAAGATGCGGAATATGATGAAAATGGAAATTTAAATTATTGCGATACATATCAATATGATTATAATACTCTGGGTGATTTGTTATGTTGTACACGCTATAGAGACCGTGGAAATGGAGAAGTGGTAGAGGGACAAATCCAATATGAATATAGGTACGATGTTTATGGAAATATGCTATATTATGAATCACATTATTGGGGTCATAAAATAGAAAATGAATATGTGTACAGATAAAATAATAGGTTTAGTAATAAAATTTTTAAGTGGTATTGCGTTTATATTATTTACAAAATTTGCTATACCTATACGGTGTGCTGAACCTTAAAAATTCAATATTTCAGCCAATAAGGAGGCATAAATCTGTTCCGCTTGGTATAATGGAATTGACGAAAAACCAACATACCACGGAGGATTTATGCCATGTCTAATGTACCACAAAACCATTTTAAAGAGAACATTTTACAAAAACCTGACAAAATGGGATAATGATGAGAATAAGGTTAATTAATCAGCGCTTCCCTAGCTTTTTCCACAAAAACGAGAACAGCTTAATCAACTTCGGTGTAGCCCACACAAGGAATGCTGATGACAGAAGTGTCGCTGCCCAGCACAGAATATAAGCCAGCCATACTTCCTTTACTCCGAAGGTGCGTCCGAGTGCGAACTTGGTGATAAAGGTGAGCATGATAATGTGGTGTGTTAAAAATATAGGATAGCAGAACCTATCTATAAAATGGCTTATGAATTCCACAATCTTTCCTTTTAGGAAGGAAAAAACAAATGCCAGTACAATGAAGCTGGAGTATCCCACAAGCCATATCTGAACTATCTTATTCATATTCGGGAAGTCGAAGATTCCAAGTACGGCAAGCACAGCTAACGAAGGAATCAGCATATACCAACGCGTTTTTTTAAAGTATTGTATGAATATCATACCAAAAAGTATCTCTGGAATACGATGGAAAAAATATGCATCTACGGCAAGATAGCAGTCAAACCAGTTGAATGCACTTGCGATTGTTGCAAGCGTAAATATTATAAATGTCCATACAGGATGTGATAATACAAGCTTTTTCAAAAATGGAAATATTAAGTACATTATAATAATAACGGTGAGAAACCATTCGCCGAGAAGATAATATGTGCCGGTATATACTCCGACCTGACCGTCAATGCCAAGCAGTGTAAAAAGAAATGTGCCATGATTGATACCTTTGGCAAAGCCCGGATATACGATTTCCTTGGCTATGAAGAATATTGCAAAGGCGAGCCAGAACATAGGGTATATTCCGAGAAATCTTTTTTTATAGTAGCTTGCCAGATCGATTTCTTTGTCACCGTAGATGTACATGAGCACGGCACCACTTACAATAAAAAACAGTGTCACACCGTATGAGCCAAGATACATTCCGAATAAGGTATCAGGCAGCACATGGGTTGTAAAATTGATCTGTGCGTATTCAAGTGTTCGTGTGAAGTGTATTGTGAATACCATTATCACGGCGACTAACTTGATAAGGTCGAGGTATAACAAACGTTCTTTTTTCAAAATTATAATATCTCCTTAGGTTTTAATTTGTTATGCAGGAAAACGTAGGCAGAGCTTTGGCTCTAAGGGGCTTTGGATTATTCTGTTTATTTAATTTCAATATTCAGTTGAAAACGAGTTGGTTTGAGTATGTTAAAGACATTATACAGCAAACTGACAGATTAAATCAATATTTATAGATAAATAGTTACATATTTATATTTAACAGCCAAAACAGTGATATGAATATAGATGTAAAATTGTGTCAATTTATGAGAAAGCTGTCTTTATGGATAGCTCATAAAAATGTAATTTATAAGACAATAAAGGTTGAAAAATAGGAAAAAAGTAGTATAATATTGATATGATTGACCTTGTAATTAGTGAAAAGGTACGATGAATAAAATGATTTTATGAGGAGGATTAAGATGAAAAACAAGAGAAGACTGGCAACAGTATTAGGTTTTGTCATGGTATTTACTATGATTTTCTCATTGAAGACACCGATGAATGTAAATGCCGGAAATGTATCGCATGTCAAGGCTACGGCGGCGGATGTACGTACTTCGGCGAATGTAGCGGCGGGTGCACTTAAGGGTGTGCAGGGCACGAATTTCTCAGATGAGTTTGGTGATACAGTATCGAATCTGAATATGGATGCTATGTTTTTAAACTGCGACATATCATGGTTCGTTAACACGAAGGGTGTTGGTACCAAGGTTTACACCATGAGTGATGGAACCAGCTATTATGTCGATGATAAGACACAGGGCGGTATGCTTATGGTTATAGATTACCGCATCAAGCAGTATCGTGAGCAGGGAGTTACATGGAATCTATGCCTTATGATGGGCTGGACTGATATTAATGGAAATCATGATGCTGGTATGGAGAAGCTTATGTACAATCCTCAGCCGGGACATTACTATTACACATGGAATGTGACTGATACTGAGGCTAATGCGGCACTAACTGCTATTGTAGATTATCTGACAGAGCGCTACAGCTATCAGGATACGTTCGTGCAGAACTGGTGGATTAATAATGAGGTTAATGTATTGAATGACAAGATTTATACGATGGATAGTCTTGATGCCAATGTTGTAGTTGACCTTGCGGTTAAGAGCTATGATTTACTTTACAATTCACTTATGAAAAACAATCCTAATGCTCTTGCTTATGTTTCTGTAACACATGACTGGAATAATACCAATGAGGGTAAGGGCGTTTCGACACGTGAATTCATCCATGCTTTTGCAGATGCTGAGAAGGATAAGGATTGGAACCTTGATTTGCACGCATATCCACCACAGATGCATGAGCAGGTATGGACTAAGGCAAGCTCAGCATATTTAAGGCATGATGAAGATACAGTATCAATATGTGCTGTTAATCTTGAGGTTTTATTGAATTATATTAAGAACAATTTTGGAACAAATCATCGTATTATTATGTCAGAGCAGGGATTTGATTCCGCTTATGGAATGGAAGAACAGGCTGCGATGATGGCATATACATATTATGCGGCAACAAGAAATGATATGGTTGATGAGGTCATATTTACAACGTATAATGATACCAATTCGGAAGGTCATGATTTCTACGATATGGGTATTGTAGATATTAATGGCAATAAAAAACCTTCATATAATGTGTTCAAGTATATGAATACAAATGAGGCAGCAGCTTATACGAACCCTTATTTACAGAAGTTAAGCGGATATACTGGAAGAACTATATCTTCATGGAGTGATGATATTCTTTATCAGGTCCCTAAGACAAGTGATGCGCTCGTTAAGGGAAATCTTTATCTTCCGGGAAGTGAACAGACAGCGGGAAGTATCTTTATTGGAATGAACACAGAGCCGACTAAGAACCAGATTGATATTGAGTACAGATGGGCAGTATATGATTATCAGACAGGTGTGCGCACAGAGGTTCAGGGTTGGAAATTAAATGGGGAATGGATTCGGTGGTATCCTCCCTATAATGGCAATTTTGAAATGTATTGCACAGCAAGGGTTGCGGGCAACACGGATTCGCAGCTGGAGGCTCATGTTACTGTAGGATATAACGGAATAGTCTCAACAGATATATCCAGTGATTATGTTTATGCATCATCGGGAAGCGGTGGAAATTCAGGAAATACAGATAATAGTGGGAATATTGACGTATCAGATACGAGAACATGGCCGGTTTCGTATCAGGGGTATACATTCAACAGAGCGGATGATGGAACAGTTACATGTGTTGACGGTGAGGGAAATAGAGTTATTAACGAATTTAAGTGTGATGGAATATACACATATTATTTTCAGGCAGATGGAACATGCATGAGAGATCGTCTTACATATCATCCGGATGGGGTTCATGTAATCTATTTTGATAAGTATGGACATGAGGTATTTAGCGACTTTGCACATGTTTCAAAGTCGATTTCCGGCGAAGCAGTAGATGACAACTGTTTCTTTGATGTATTTGGATATATGTATGTTGACGTCCTGACATTTGACAAGAAGGGTGAGAAGCTGTTATATGCTAATCCATATGGTCGTCTTGAGTGCGCAGGATGGTTTGTATTTTCTGATACAGTAAAGTGGGCAGATGGGACACCTTGCGATGGAATTGCCGGAGGTATAGGATATGGGCAGATAGATTGTACACTCCTTACAAACACAGCTACATATGATTGGATGAACAGACCATGCTATATGCAGGGTAATGGTGTTGCGCTTTACTAATAATTGAGTATTAACATGTGAGTTAAAATGACTGCAGAGTTGAAAAACATATTTGACTTTGCAGTCATTTTTCATAGTGGTGTAGGCATAGCTCATGAGCAGGCGGTTAAACGGATTTACTCTGGTCATGTTTAATAACGGAGTTATCAGGAATTAGCACATTTACTCTTTAATGGTTAAAAGCCGGGTGAATAACAAGCGGTCTAAAATATGTATGTAGTTTGAAAAGCTAATGTACAGTGTTAATTTTTGAGATATAATAAAAATTGGAGTACAGGTATTGTAGTAAGAATAATTTAATACGTGTAAAAGAAATGGAGAATATTGATGAACAGAGTATTAGAAAACAATAACTTAAAGGTAACAATAAGCGACGCAGGTGCCGAGCTTATCAGTGTATGGGATAAGAGCCGTAATGCCGAGCGTATATGGAGAGGTGATTCGGCGGTATGGGGAAGACATGCACCGATTCTTTTTCCGTTTGTCGGAAAGGTTGCCGGCGGAAAGTACAACTACAGGGGAAGAGAGTATAAGATGACATCGCATGGCTTTGCGCGCGACAGGCAGTTTGAGCTTGTCAGTGAGGACGGAGAGTCTGTGACACATGTGCTTAGGTGGAATGAGGAGAGCCTTACGGTGTATCCGTTTGAATTTGCATTGTATGTGAAGCACAGCCTTGAAAATGCGGATTCGCATTCTGTGAAGGTGGAATGGAGGGTTGTCAATGAAGCTGTTGAGGGCGGAGAGGATATGCTGTACGGAATTGGCGGGCATCCTGCGTTTACATTTCCGAGGGAGGTGAAGCCGGTTGACTGTTCGCTGAGAATATACGGTGGAACGGCGGCTGTTAATGGGAATAATATAAGTGATAACGTGGCTATCTGCAGGGCATTGAGATATCACCTTCTGGATACGGCGGGCTGTATTGATATGTCACAGGAGTATGTGCTTGATATGCCGGAGAGCTGTGCGAGGATAACGGAGAATATGTTCGATAAGGATGCGCTTATTGTTCTGGATAATCAGGTGAACCACATTGAGCTTCTTGATGCGCTGGGAAAGGCTTATGTGACCATGGATTGTCAAGGCTTTCCTTATTTTGGAATATGGTCAAAGAAGGTTGATGAATTTATCTGTCTTGAGCCATGGTATAGCGTTGCCGATGTTGCAGGCTGTGACGGAAATATTGAAAATAAGGCAGGAATGCAGAGGCTTGCAGCTGGAGACAGCAGGGAGTATGCGTATACGATTACCTTCTAAAAATATACAGCTTCTGAGTGTTGCGTGAAGATGACGAACCCGGATATTATATATTTTAGTACAAAATTATTCTGTAAAAAGCGGAATTTTTTGTTATTTAGCTCCGGATGCAAAATGTGCCGGTTTAATCTATGAATGTACTGGGCATGCTTCACAGCCGGGATTATAATTACACAGAAAAATAAAGGACAAATATATAAGGAGTTTTATGAATAAAATACATAATAAAATAATAAAAATAGTAATGAGTTTTGCGCTCACGCTTGGTGTGATTTTAGGCGTGGCGGGAAGCTTTTATGAGAAAACATCTGCAGACGCGGATGACAGTAATTTTACAAACCTGATTATTTTTATGAGATTTGCGGACGAGGATGAGTTTATTGATGATGTATATGAGAATACGCCGGTAAGAAAAATAACGGACAACTCCTACAATACGGCAATGTACAACGTCAGCGACTATTATAGGAATGTTTCGGATAACAAATGCCGCATAAGGAGCGTATATCTGTTAGATAACGGTGGGTCGATTAAGCTGTCGCATGAGAGGGGCTATTATGCGGAGTACAGTGAGACAAATCCAATCGGTTATAAGGACAGCGGTGAGGCGGGAGCCCGTATGTATGAGCTGAAGCTTGACTGGTCGGATGCGGTGAAAAAGGCGGTTGAGGCGGGCAACAGGATATCCAATTATGATGGGACTGTCAATTATGGTTATGATGAGCTTGACAAGGATGGGGATGGCTGCATAGATTCCATAACGATAATTTATAAAAATGCAACGCAGAGCAACATAGCGGTAGGCTGGGGATCACCCTTGTGGAATTATAAGGATTATGCTGATTATTTAGTGATTAATACGGATAAGGGAAGCGTAAAGAGCAGAATGTATGTCCAGCTGACCAACTCGTATACAAAGCCGGATGGAGATACGCTGGGTTATCTTTATAAGGATTCACAGGGGAATGTCATAGTGTCACAGGCAGCGGCTATCCATGAGATGGGGCATATAATGGGGTTGAAGGATCTATACAATTCCTCACAGAGTTCTCCGGTGTATTACATGTCTGTGATGGCAAAGCATATGTCGCCGATCCCGCAGTTTCCTTCGGTAAAGGAGAAGGAGGTTCTCGGCTGGGTTGAGGACGGAGACGTTCAGACAATTACAGCCTCAGGTGAGTATAGTCTAAGGGCACTTGGAACTGCAGGACATGGAATTGCAGGATATAAGCTTGATATTCCGGAGAAGGGAAAGACGCTTTATCTGGAATATAGGAATTTTGCGTCAAATGGAAACAAGTATGATTCCCAGTACAAGGAGCTGTATAAAACGAATGGCAAAAGAGTTGACAGTCTGCATATGAAGTCAGGTCTTGTATGTTACCTTATTGATACAGGGACAAAATTTCCGAACAATATGAACTCTTCACCTTCTAAGTGGAATTATCAGGTGCTGGGCAATCAATATTCTACGATGGTTGATGCGGCGGTTGGAGTAGATGAGGAAAAGTGGATTACAGATAATCTTAGTATCATGGTGACGGCGATTGATGGCAATACACTTACTTTTACAATAAAAGGAAATTTTGCGGAGCATATTCACAGTGGTGGACAGGCAACCTGCGTCAGCCGCGCCAGATGCTCAGTCTGTCATCAGGAATATGGTGGATTTGATGATAGTAGACATGAACATACCATGGTTAGAGGTGACAAGGCACCGAGCTGTACAGAAGTTGGATACACGGGAGACACATATTGTACGGATTGCAATAAAATGGTGAGCATTGGCTCAGACATAGACATGATTGCGCATGAATTAGAGCATGTGGAGGCACGGGCAGCTACCGCAGCACAGGAAGGTAATATAGAGTATTACTATTGTAAAGTATGTGGAGAGTGTTTCCTTGACAAAAATGCAGCTGATACTATAAAAATGGATGATACAATAATACCTAAGCTGGAACCTGTAATCATAGCGGGAAATGATGCAGCTATAGATGCTTCCTCGGGCAAGAGTGCTGTATTCAGGTCGAATGCGGCATTTGCCGATTTCAAACGTGTTGAACTTGACAGCAAGGAGCTTGTAGAGGACAAGGACTACATTGTAAAGGAAGGAAGTATAATAGTAACACTCATGCCTGAGGTTATCAGCAACCTGTCTGAGGGAAGCCACAAGCTTGCTATAGTGTCTTCAGGTGGAACAGCAATCGCAAATTTCTCTGTAACGAAACCGCAGCAGCCAAGCAGCGAGGAGCAGTCAAGCAGCGAGGAGCAGCCAAGCAGCGAGGAGCAGTCGAGCAGTGAGGAGCAGTCAAGCAGCATAGAGCAGCCGAGCAGCGAGGAGCAGTCAAGCAGCACTGCAGCAATAGGTGGTGAGTCAGAATCGAACGGTAATTTGGCCGGAGGTTCCACGGAAACAATAAGCGCTGATGGGAACGGCACCAGTTCCGGGGATGAAGGCTCCGAGGATGGTATTGTCCATATCTCTCCGAGTACTGGAGGGAAAATTCAGATAAAGGCATGGGCTGTTGTTGGCACATTCCTGATGGGGGCATTTATATTTTTAAGAAAGAGAAGATAAAGATGTTTTCTACCTGAAATAAAAAGTGCTGCCTAAGCCTGTCAGCAATTTTAAATAATTGGAAAAATATTATTTGACTTATCATATCATTACATGAAATTGAAAAATGAGTTATTGCTCATAGAAATTGAAAAATGAGTCATTGCCATATTGTTCAAAAGATTTAAATATGATATAGTTAAACGCAGATTATAATTTGTAAGGTGATACAGCCTATTGGTTATAAACATGTGAGTATATGATTGAATTTTTGCGAGGTGAAAATTTATGTGCGGAATAGTAGGTTTTACGGGTGAGCATCAGGCTGCACCGATTATACTGGATGGTCTTTCTAAGCTTGAGTATCGTGGTTACGATTCAGCGGGTATGGCTGTACGTGATGGAGATGGAGAGTACCAGATAGTCAAGGCAAAGGGCAGGCTTAAGGCTCTTTACGAGAAAACGGATGGAGGAAATGCAGTGCATGGCACCTGCGGCATAGGTCATACAAGATGGGCAACCCATGGTGAGCCATCGGAGGTCAATGCACACCCTCATATGGCAGATGATGGAAATGTTGTTGGTGTACATAATGGTATTATAGAGAATTATCAGGAGCTTAAGGAAAAGCTTGTCAAGAACGGCTATTCCTTCTATTCATCGACAGATACCGAGGTTGCGGTAAAGCTTGTTGATTACTACTACAAGAAGTATGAGCACACTCCTGTGGATGCGATTAACCATGCGATGGTGCGTATCCGCGGTTCTTATGCGTTTGCATTTATGTTCAAGGATTACCCGGGAGAAATCTATGCAGCAAGAAAAGACAGCCCGATGGTTCTTGGTGTGAGTGATGGTGAGGCTTATGTTGCCTCAGATGTTCCGGCAATATTAAAGTATACGAGAAATGTATATTATATCGGCAATCTGGAGATGGCTCGTCTTAAAAATGGACAAATTACCTTCTATAATCTCGATGGCGATGAGATTGAAAAGGAGTCTGTTGAGATTAAGTGGGATGCTGAGGCAGCTGAGAAGGCGGGCTATGAGCACTTTATGATAAAGGAAATCCATGAACAGCCGCGTGCGATAGCGGATACACTTCATTCTGTTTGCAAGGATGGAACTCTTGATTTATCATCCGTTGGCCTTGCAGATGACGATATTAAGAAAATTTCACAGATTTATATAGTTGCATGTGGTTCGGCGTACCATGTCGGCGTTGTTGCGCAGTATGTCATGGAGGATCTTGCCAAGATTCCGGTGAGGGTTGATGTGGCTTCAGAGTTCAGGTACCGCAAGCCAATTCTTAAGAGTGATGATCTGGTTATCATCATCAGCCAGTCGGGCGAGACGGCAGACAGCCTTGCGGCGCTTCGTCTTGCAAAGGAGAAGGGCGTCAAGACACTTGCTATTGTAAATGTCATCGGCAGCTCCATTGCGCGCGAATCGGACGACGTGCTCTACACCTGGGCCGGGCCGGAGATCGCCGTCGCGACGACCAAGGCGTATTCCACGCAGATGGCTGTGCTGGATCTGCTGGCCGTCTATCTCGCCGCGCAGCGCAATACGATCAGCGCCGAAGAGGCGAACCGCCTGACCGCAGCCATCGCCGCGCTGCCCGCGCAGGTCGAGCAGATCCTGTCCAGCCGCGAGCAGATCCAGTATTACGCTTCGCAGTATTTCAACCACGATTCTGTGTTCTTTATCGGCCGGAATCTGGACTATGCGCTCGGTATGGAGGGGTCCCTGAAACTCAAGGAGATCTCCTATATCCATTCCGAAGCCTATGCTTCGGGCGAACTTAAGCACGGGACGATTTCACTTATTGAGCCGGGCACGCTCGTGATCGCGCTGGGAACCTATGGCCCGCTGTTTGACAAGGCCATGAGCAACGTCATTGAGGTGAAGGCAAGGGGCGCAAGCGTTCTCGCGCTCACGACGGAAAATCGCCGGGAAGACCTCGCCAGCCGCGTCGATGGCATCCTGACCATCCCGGAAACGGAGCTGCCGCTGCTGCCGCTGCTGGGTGTCGTGCCGCTGCAGCTGTTGGCGTATTATATCGCGCTCCAGCGCGGGTGTGATATTGATAAGCCTCGCAATCTTGCGAAATCCGTCACTGTTGAATAAAAAGGGAGCACCCGAAAGGGTGCTTCTTTTTTTGCGCCCGCAGGGCGCACTCTATTATCCCCCACACCGTGTGGGGGGCGCGGGAAAGGGGGATATTCTCTTTCTCGAAAGAGAATATCCCCCT
>ERZ779660.1201-NODE-1201-length-13577-cov-10.487280_pt1 | contig 13577 bp, 7 predicted proteins | sample MGYA00511906_ERZ779660 | MGnify/ENA primary metagenome ERZ779660 (study PRJEB29588, sample SAMEA2156906) | human gut metagenome | biome: human gut; feature: human-associated habitat; material: faeces | place: Denmark | collected 2008/2010 ... | reverse complement strand
GAAATAAAGAATCCCCGTCAACTTAAACGGATAGTCGATATTCAAATGAATCCAAAACAGAGGTTCATCTATTCCCGGATAAAGATCGGCATAGAATTTCCTGTAATCTTCATCGGTCAAATCTGTCGGCTTCCGAGTCCATGCAGGCTCCATATCATTAATGACCCTATCCTTGTCTGTATCGACATATTTCCCGTCTTTCCATTCTTGTTCTTTTCCAAACACAACGGGAACAGGCAAGAAACGACAATATTTTTTCAACAGGGTCTCGATACGTTGTTCTTCAAGGAATTCCTTATTGTCATCATCGACATATAAAATAATATCTGTTCCCCGTTCGCTCTTTTCAATATCGGTCATCTCGTAAGCCGGAGAACCATCGCAGCTCCACATGACTGCTTGGGCTCCTTCTTTATAGGATAATGTACGTATTTCTACTTTTTTGGAAACCATGAAAGAAGAATAAAATCCCAGCCCGAAATGCCCGATAATGGCATTCGCGTCATTTTTATATTTTTCCAAGAACTCTTCGACCCCCGAAAAAGCAATTTGATTGATATATTTGTCTATCTCTTCGGCTGTCATTCCTATACCGCGATCCGATATAGTCAACGTCCCTTTATTTTTATCAATCGACACTGTGACATTCATCGTGCCTAACTCACCTTTGAAATCGCCAAAAGAAGATAATGTCTTCAATTTCTGAGTGGCATCCACAGCATTAGAAACGAGCTCCCTTAAAAATATTTCATGGTCGCTATACAAAAATTTTTTAATGACGGGGAAGATATTGTCGGTTGTAACCCCAATTGTACCTTTTTGCATAATTGTATATTTTTATCATTTAAATTTTCTGACTATGATTTTTCAAAAAAAATGCCAGACTCAAAGAGTCTGACATTTTGACTTATTCGACTATTATTTGTCATTTCGTTTGGGAATTATGAATCGAAGACACGATCTTCTGATTCTCCTTATCGAAATCAACGACAATAGTATCACCTTCTTGAACCGTCGCCCGAATAATCATTTCGGCAAGTTCATCTTCGAGGTATTTCTGTATGGCCCGTTTTAGAGGTCGGGCTCCAAACTGAATATCATACCCCTTTTCGGCAATAAAGTTTTTGGCATCGTCGGTAATAGTCAGATGATAACCCAGTGTTTCCACCCGTTTGTAAAATCCGCTCAGTTCCAAATCGATAATTTTGAAAATAGATTCTTTATCCAATTGGTCGAACATTACAATATCGTCGATACGATTTAAAAATTCGGGAGAGAAAGCTCTATTCAACGCCTTTTGTATAACGCCCCTCGAATAATCCTTTTCCGAAACAGTATTAGTCGAGAATCCTACTCCTTGTCCAAAATCCTTTAATTGACGCGTACCGATATTAGATGTCATAATCAGAATCGTATTCTTAAAATCGATTCTGCGCCCCAAGCTATCGGTTAGGCGCCCTTCGTCCAAGACTTGCAACAATAGATTAAAGACATCGGGGTGAGCCTTTTCTATTTCATCGAGCAGCACAACCGAATAGGGTTTACGTCTCACTTTTTCCGTTAACTGACCTCCTTCCTCATATCCCACATATCCCGGAGGGGCTCCGACAAGTCTGGACACAGTAAATTTCTCCATATATTCACTCATGTCTATTCGGATAAGAGCATCTTTCGAGTCAAATAAGTATTCGGCCAATTTCTTTGCTAAATGAGTCTTACCCACACCCGTAGGGCCCAAAAACATGAAAGTGCCAATAGGTTTCCCCGGATCCTTTAATCCTACACGATTTCGCTGTATCGCTTTTACAATTTTATCGACAGCATCATCTTGCCCGATAATTTCGCGTTTCAACTCTCCCGACATAGCTAAAAGTTTATTTCCCTCAGCTTGTGCAATACGCTGCACCGGGACACCAGTCATCATAGCGACAACTTCGGCAACCTTTTCCTCATTGACAATCTCTCTATGCTGTTGCATCTGCCTTTCCCAGTTTGCTTTCGCCGATTCAAGGGAAAGTTGCAATTCTTTTTCCTTGTCTCTAAAACTCGCCGCAAGCTCATAGTTTTGGGATTTAACAGCATTTATTTTATCTTCCCGGCAAGTCTCTATTTGAGCCTCCAAACTTTCGATTTCTTTGGGGACAATAATATTAGAAACATGCACTCGCGCCCCGGCTTCGTCCAATGCATCAATGGCTTTGTCCGGGAAATTACGGTCACTTATGTAACGGTCTGTCAATTTGACACACGCCTCCAATGCATCATCGGTATAGGTGACATTATGGTGATCCTCGTACCTACCTTTTATATTATTGAGAATTTGCAGAGTCTCCTCGGGAGTTGTAGGCTCGACCATAATCTTTTGGAAACGACGTTCCAAAGCACCATCTTTTTCTATATTTTTCCTATATTCATCGAGTGTTGTAGCACCGATACACTGAATCTCTCCACGCGCCAATGCCGGCTTCAACATGTTGGCAGCATCCATTGATCCGGCTGCCGATCCGGCACCTACAATGGTATGCAGCTCATCGATAAATAGAATAATCTGTCCGTCGGAGTTCTTTACATCGTCAAGTACTGCTTTCAGACGCTCCTCAAACTCGCCTTTATATTTGGCACCTGCAACCAGGGCACCCATGTCGAGCGAGTAGAGCTGCTTGTCCTTAAGGTTCTCAGGCACGTCGCCCCGCACTATGCGCTCGGCGAGACCTTCAACGATGGCTGTCTTGCCTGTGCCCGGCTCGCCAATGAGAATCGGGTTGTTCTTTGTGCGGCGCGACAGAATCTGCAGAACGCGGCGAATCTCCTCATCACGGCCAATCACAGGGTCGAGCTTGCCTTGGCGTGCTTCCTCAACGAGGTTCTTGGCATATTTGGACAGGCTCTGATAGTTTTCGTCGCCCGACTGCGACTGCACCTTCTGTCCTTGGCGCAGCTCCTGAATGGCCTTAACGGTCTCGGCCTCTGTCATTCCTGCATCCTTCAAGATGCGGCTTGCTGTGGAGCTAACCTGCAGAAGGGCGAGGAGCAGAGGCTCGACGCTTGTAAACTCGTCGCCGTTTTTCTGGGCGAAGTCTTGAGCGCGTTGCAGCACCGTGTTGGTGTCGTTGGAGAGGTAAGGCTGTCCGCCCTGCACGCGTGGCAAGCGCTTGATCTCGCTGTCTACCACCATCTCTATCTGACTGGCATTGGCTCCGAGCTTCTGGAATATGTAACCTGCCACATCCTTGGCCTTCACCATCACACCCTTCAGAAGGTGTACTGGCTCAATAGACTGCTGTCCGTTCTGCTGTGCGGTGTTCACAGCCTCCTGAACGGCTTCCTGAGCTTTGATTGTGAATTTGTCAAATGTCATATTTTAATCTCCTTTCTTGTGCTTTGTTTTCTAATTGTTGTTTCTGTTTCTTTTTGAAACGTTGTTTCTGTTTCAATTCTTTGTTTCCGTTTCACAATAATTTTTTCACAAAGTACATGCCTTGGAATAATTTAATGACAAATTGTCGGTTGTCGGTGACAAATTGACAATTAAGATATTGTGCTCAAGAATTTAGACAGCTTTTATTTGTTTTATAATCAGATGGTTATGAGCTTTTGATCGCTTCTGGCTGCTTTGCCCTTTTCTATTTTTTTTCTATCTGTTTTTATCTTTTTCTTTCTGATTTGGCCTGTTGCCGTCTTCCATCATTGGGCGGAAGATGTTGGTGTAGACCATGCCCATGCAGACGGCTACGAAGGCGAGACGGGCCTTCATGTTGTGGGCATCGGCACTATTGCCCCCAATGTGGATTATGCTTCGGAGGGTGAACGCCATTATGTCGCCGTAGCCTGTGGCGATGATGAGCAGGTATGTCATAGCAAAGCCCACGACAGGAGTGCCTTGCGTCTTTCCTCACATTCGGCAACGATGGAGTGCATGGTCTCTTCTGCTGTCAACACCTTGTTTATATAGGCAGCCGACTGGCCGATCTCCAGTTCGCCGTTCTCGATGTCGCCTTCAAAGATTCCACGTTTTGAGGCAGCAGGGCCAAGGATCTCTCTCAGCTGCTCCTTCGTGACGTTGCCGCTCTGCTCAGCCTCCGCAATGCGGTCGTAGAGAGCGTTGCGCACAAGGCGGGTGGGGGAGAGAGCCTTCAGGCAGAGCATGGTGTCGCCCTCGCCGCCTTCAATGCACCTCTGCTTGAACGCGTCGCTTGCCGAGCTCTCGGCACACAGCGCAAAGGCAGAGCCTATCTGCACACCCTCAGCACCCATGGCCATGGCGGCAAGCATCTGTCGGCCTGTGGCAATGCCTCCTGCCGCAATGACGGGAACGGTCACCGTGTCGCAGACGGCAGGGATGAGCGATAGGGTGGTGGTCTCTTCCTTGCCGTTGTGGCCTCCTGCCTCGAAGCCCTCTGCCACGATGGCGTCGACGCCAGCCGCCTCACACTTGGCTGCGAGCTTGCTGCTCGGCACCACATGCACCACCGTCATGCCTGCTGCGTGGAGCATGGCGGTGTATTTCTTTGGGCTTCCTGCCGAGGTGAACACGATCTTCACGCCCTCGTCGATGAGAATCTGCATTAGACGGTCGATCTCGGGATACATTAGCGGCACGTTCACGCCCCACGGCTTGTCGGTGGCAGCCTTGAGTTTGGTTATGTGCTCAACGAGCGTTTCGGGGTGCATGGAGCCTGCGCCGAGCAGTCCGAGACCGCCGGCGTTGCTCACGGCAGCAGCCAGTCGCCATCCGCTGCACCACACCATGCCGCCCTGTATGACGGGATGTTCTATCCCGAAGAGCTTTGTTATTCTGTTCTGTTTCATAGTGCTTATTGGGTTTTATGGATTTTGTTCTGTTTTTTGTTCTTAGGTCTTTGCCCTTTGTTCTGTTGTAAAAAAAGAGGATGTGTCAAAACGGAATTTTAAAAAACTCCCTTTTTTACACACCCTCTCGCTTTTTGTTATAGCGCGTCAGCTAAGCGCGCCAAGATAGATTGTCTTACAAAAAATGCTTCCGAAAATATTTCCGGGTATAATCCGAAAACCAATGCTCCGAAAAAGCTCCGAAAGCCTTTACTTCACAAACTTCTTTCCGTTCACGATGTAAATGCCCTTAGGCAGCGACGAAGCGTCTGTGCCCACATACACGCCGTTGACGGTGAAGATGCGGTTGTCGGCGGGGCGCACGTTGGCCTTGTCAGTAACCACGTTCTCGATGCCTGTAAGCGTGACGGTCTGCTCGATGAGCAGGTCGTCGAACCACAAGCGGCTCTCCTCGTCCTGAGCTGTGAACGAGAGCTTGAAGGTGCCGTTCAGCGTGGTCTCGATCGTGAACGTGTTCCACTGGCTCTTCTTCATCGTGAACTCTTTCTCCAGCTTGTCGCCGAGGTTCACCTTGAGCGTTGTTCCCTTGTCGTTGGCAAAGGGAGCCACCTTGATGGTGATGGTAGCCTTGTCGCCGTTCAGGGTGAAGGACGGCGATGTGAAGGTGGGGTTGTAGTTTTTCTCGCCAAACAGCGCACACTTGTTGCCGCCGAATGCGTGGGCATCAAGACCTAAGTTCCATCCCTTGAGGTCGGTGGTGAAAGCGCTTTTTGTCTGTGAGCCCCATGCTCCCATTCCGCCGAGTCCCTTACACTTGTCGAAGCTCTCGTGCATCACGGTCTCCGTCTTTGTTGTAGGCTCTGCGGGCTTGGTGTTTGAAAGGAACATGAACGACACTGTTCCGTCGCTGTTGCGCTTGATGTCGGTGAGGCCGTGGTTCAGCATGAAGGTGCCGTCGGTGTTCTGGTTATAGAGGAACGGCTTGGGCGATGAGGTGTAGACGAAGCTGTTGCGTGAGCCGTAGGGGAAGCAGTCGCCCTGCTCGGTGTATTTGCTCAAGGTGCCGTCGGCAGGCGCAATGGTGCAACGCTGGTGGCCGGGATCGTCGTTAGGCTGGTTCATGTTCCACACGTCCTCGTCATAGTCGACATGCGTGATGAGCAGACCGTTTGCAGCAAGCGCTGCGTCCCAGCCTGTGCGCTGGCGGTTCTCCATGATGTAGAACTCGTTTCTGTGGGCGTCGTTATACATGATGTAAGCGTTGCCGCCCTGCGATGTGGGCTTCACGTTGTCTATCTGCTTGTCCTCAGAGCCCAACTCTAGTGGTGTGAGCCATCCTGCCACCCACTTCTCGTAGGCTGTGTAGTTGGCAGGGCGGAAAGAGTTTTCGTTGTAGCTGCCTGAGCTCATGATGTCCCATGATCCCATGCCGTAAGCGCCAGAATAGTCGACGTCGTAAAAGTCGGGGAAGCCGAGACAATGAGAGAACTCATGGCAGATTGTTCCAATGCCGCTTATGAGGTTGGCGTTGGGGTCGTTGTCCTTGATCTGGTCAATCTCGTTGCTGCAGGCGTATTGTTTCAGCTCTTTGCCGTCGTATTCGGCGAAAGCTGTGGTTCTGCGGCTGGCGTGTGGCCAAATAGAACTCTTGTCGGTGCTGGTGGCCTGTCCGTAACCAGCGTAGATAACGTAGACGAGGTCAACGTCGCCGTTGTTGTACCAGTCATATTGTGCCATGTTAACACCTTCGTTATGTGCTTGCTTAAGACACTCGTTCACCACATCAACGGTCCTTTCCTCGTAGTTGTTGCCATAATATTCATAGTTGGAAGGCATCATATAAGGGCCTTTCACGTCGAAGGTGAGGTCGAAGCGTCCGTCGCTCTGGGCGAGGAAATAGTCTTTCACGCTGCCCACAAATCCGTCACTGGTGCTGAAGCCCTCTTTGTTCATCATGTCTTTGTAGAACGCGTTGTCGTGGCCGTCCTTAAACTTCTTGTTAGGAAACTCGGCAAGGAGTATGAGGCAACGTTTGCTGCCAAAAAACTTGTTGCCCACGCCAGCCACGCGCTTGGGGCTTGTGTGGGAGATGGCGCTGAACTTGGCGCGGCGCTTGCTTGCCTTTTTCTTGAAGGTGTCGGCCGATGTGAGCGAGTAGGTGCCGTCTTCGTTGGCCATGTAGATGTTGCCTTCCTTGTCTTCGTAGAAGTTGACGGTCTCGTCGCCCTTAAGCTGTGCATAGACCGTTGTTCCGTCTTCGAGTGTGATGTTGTGCCATATTCCCGGAAGGGCGGGCACGGCGAATGTCATGATAGATGTCAGCAAAAAGAGCGACATCAGCAGGATTGTTTTTTTCATTTCTGTTTCTTACGCTGTATTTTTGTTCTTTTTTTCTTGTTCCTTTATTTTGTTCCTTCATCTTGCTTCTTTGTTTTATCGTTTCTCTTCCTTCCCTCTTCCATTTTTCTCTTCTCCTCTCTTTCCTTTTTTCCTCTCTTTCTTTTCCTCTTTTTTTTCCTTCTTTATTTTCAAAGGCCTTTTCATCTTTTACAAGAGGTCTTTTAAAATTTTTGTTTTAGTAAATAATCCTTGTACACCAAAACAACTTGCAAAATTACAGATTTATTCGCATGTGGCAATGATTTGTAAATTTAATTCAGTTTTTTTAATTTATTTCGTTATAATTTTGAATATAACACAAACATTCAGTAATTTTGCAGAATGGAACTTATTAAGGAAAGAGATTTTTAAGTGAAGAGTGAAGAGTGAAGAGAGAAGAATTCAATGGCTAAGGCTGTTTGTGGCTGATGCTTTGTTTTGGCGCTTTTTTCGTCCTTTTTGGGCTTTGCTTATGCTTTTTATGGCATTCTCTGCTTTTAAGCTCTTTGCTTTAGTGGCAGCTCTTTGCTTTTTAGCTTTTGCTGTAACCGTTAACTTTTTGAACGACGCATTTGAGGGAAAATCACAACAATAATAAAAATAAGATTACAAAAAAATGAAAGAAAAAGAGAAAGAGGTAGTACAGCTACCTGAAAACGCCTTCAGAGAACTGAAAGAGGGCGAGGAATACCAGCCGCTGATGAGCGGACGTAAGGTGTACCCCGAAGTGAATTTCTGGTCTGTGACATGGGGCGTGCTCATGGCCATGGTGTTTTCAGCAGCTGCCGCCTACCTGGGTTTGAAGGTGGGTCAGGTGTTTGAGGCCGCCATCCCGATAGCCATCATTGCTGTGGGCGTGTCAACAGCGGCTAAGCGCAACAAGGCGCTCGGCGAGAACGTCATCATTCAGAGCATCGGTGCCTGCTCGGGAGCCGTGGTGGCAGGTGCCATCTTCACGTTGCCCGCCATCTACATCTTGCAGGCTAAATATCCCGAGATGAGCGCTTCGTTCATCAAGGTGTTTATCTCGTCGCTGCTTGGCGGCGTGTTGGGCATCTTGTTCCTCATCCCGTTCCGTAAATATTTCGTGAGCGACATGCACGGCAAGTATCCTTTCCCCGAGGCCACAGCCACAACGCAGGTGCTCGTGAGCGGAGAGAAGGGCGGCAGCCAGGCTAAGCCGCTGCTCGTTGCCGGACTGATAGGCGGTCTTTACGACTTTTTCGTGGCAACCTTTGGCTGGTGGAACGAAAACTTCACCACGCGCGTGGTGTCTTGGGGACAGAGCCTTGCCGACCACGCCAAGGTGGTGTTTAAGGTGAACACAGGAGCTGCCGTGTTTGGTCTGGGCTACATCATAGGTCTCAAATATGCCTTCATCATCTGTCTTGGCTCGTTTGCCGTGTGGTGGCTGCTGGTGCCAGGAATGTCTATCGTGTTTCATGACACCGTGCTTAACGCTTGGAGCCCGGAGATCACAAAGACCGTGGGAGCAATGTCGGCAGAGGAGATCTTCAGATATTACGGCAAGAGCATAGGCATCGGCGGCATTGCCATGGCAGGAATTATCGGCATCATCAAGTCGTGGGGCATCATACGCAGCGCCGTGGGACTGGCTGCCAAGGAGATGAAGGGCGGCAGCTCGGCCAACAAGGAGCAGCTGCGCACCCAGCGCGACATCTCGTTCAAGATCATAGCCGTCGGTTCCATCGTCACCATCGTCGTGACGTTCCTGTTCTTCTGGTTCGGCGTGATGGAGGGCAACATCCTGTTTGCCATTGTCGGCATTCTGCTCGTAACCGTCATTGCCTTCCTCTTCACCACCGTGGCGGCAAACGCCATTGCCATCGTGGGCAGCAACCCCGTGTCGGGAATGACGCTCATGACCCTCATCCTCGCTTCTGTCGTTATGGTGGCCGTTGGCCTGAAAGGCACGGGCGGCATGGTGGCAGCCCTCATCATGGGTGGCGTGGTCTGCACGGCCCTGTCGATGGCGGGCAGCTTCGTTACCGACCTCAAGATCGGCTATTGGCTCGGCACAACCCCTGCCAAGCAGGAGACATGGAAATTTCTCGGCACCCTGGTGTCGGCAGCTACCGTTGGCGGCGTCATGATTCTGCTCAACGAGACCTACGGCTTCGCAAGCGGCAGCCTGGCTGCTCCACAGGCCAACGCCATGGCAGCCGTCATTGACCCTCTGATGAACGGTGTGGGTGCTCCCTGGGTGCTCTACGGCGTGGGCGCTCTCATAGCCATTGTGCTCACCTGGGCTGGCGTTCCTGCTTTGGCGTTTGCCCTCGGCATGTTCATTCCGCTGGAGCTTAACACCCCGCTGCTCGTAGGCGGCATCGTCAACTGGTATGTGACCTCACGCTCTAAGGACGCAAAGATAAACAGCGAGCGCGGCGAGAAAGGCACGCTCCTTGCCAGCGGCTTCATTGCCGGCGGTGCGCTGATGGGTGTCCTGAGTGCTCTGCTGCGCTTCGGCGGCTTGAACCTCGTCGACGAGAATTGGTTGGCCAACCCGCTGTCGGAGCTGTGCTCGCTCGGAGCTTACATTTTGCTCATCCTCTACTTTGTTTATGCTACAAAGGTGAAGAAGGCATAAGCCCTGTCAAAAAAAAGCCTGCCTGCCCTTGCTTTATAGGCTCTTAATGGCAAAAAAGAGGGCTGCAACTTTTACCGATAGAGACAACAGAAACGATGTCTTTCACATTCACGAGTGTTGAAGACGTGTCGTTCCCGTTGTCTCTATTCTTGTTTTGCCGATGTCCCGTTTTTTGTCTGACGGGCATCTTGTTTCCGAAAAAATTTTCTTTTCTTCAATGTTTGGGGTTTAAGCATTTCAATATCAAACCATTAAGGCATTATTAAAAAAACGGGGCCAAAAATAAGTTGAAAAATTAACCGTTTATATTTTTGGAATATCGAAAATAGTGCTATCTTTGCAGTCGAAAAATCTCTCCTTTTGGTAAACAATTTTTCTTTATTCGCAAACAGTGTTTTCTGAAACGGAAAACTTTTTGCTTTTGCGAAAAATGTAAGTTGTTGATAATGAGGAGATATTGTTTTTAAAACGGAAAACTTTAAAATTAAATAATCAAAAATAAATTGAACTGACAATGGAAATGCAGGACTTTACTATTACCAAACGTGACGGCTCAAAGGACCGCTTCTCGCTTGACAAAATAATGAACGCCATAATCAAGGCTTTTGACAGCGTGGGACAGGCCGTGGACCTTGGAACAGTATCGAAAATTATCAGCCATATAGACATTCACGAGGGCATTAAGGTGGAAGACATTCAGAACCAGGTGGAAGAGGGTCTGATGCGAGAGGGTCACTATAAGGTGGCAAAATCGTTCATGCTCTACCGCCAGCAGCACACCGAGGATCGTGAGACAATACAGAAACTGCAATTCCTTACCGACTATATGGAGGCTACCAATGCTGCCACAGGCTCAAAGTATGATGCCAACGCCAACGTGGAGCATAAGAACATCGCCACGCTCATTGGTGAGCTGCCCAAGTCGAGCTTCATCCGCCTTAACCGCCGCCTGCTCACCGACCGCATAAAGAAGATGTATGGCAAGGCGCTGGCAGACGAGTATATTGACATGCTGACCCACCATTTCATCTACAAGAACGATGAGACCAGCCTTGCCAACTATTGTGCTTCTATAACGATGTATCCATGGCTTATCGGTGGAACGACATCTATTGGCGGCAACTCTACAGCTCCCACCAACCTCAAGTCATTCTGCGGCGGCTTCATCAACATGGTGTTCATGGTGAGCAGCATGCTGTCGGGTGCGTGCGCCACACCCGAGTTTCTGATGTACATGAACTATTTCATCGGCAAGGAGTTTGGCACCGACTACTATCAGCATGCTGACAAGGTGATAGACCTCTCGCTCAAGCAACGCACCATCGACAAGGTCATCACCGATTGCTTTGAGCAGATTGTCTATTCGCTCAACCAGCCCACAGGCGCACGCAACTATCAGGCTGTGTTCTGGAACATCTCTTATTATGACAAATATTATTTTGAGTCGCTGTTCGAAAACTTCTATTTCCCTGACGGATCACAGCCCGACTGGGGCGGCCTCTCATGGTTGCAGAAACGCTTCATGAAGTGGTTCAATGAGGAGCGCACAAAGACCATGCTCACCTTCCCCGTGGAGACCATGGCCATGCTGACAAAGGATGGCGACTGCGTGGATACCGATTGGGCCGACTTTGCTGCGGAGATGTATTCGGAGGGCCACAGCTTCTTCACATACCTCAGCGACAACGCCGACTCGCTCAGCTCTTGCTGCCGTCTGCGCAACGAGATCCAGGACAATGGCTTCAGCTACACACTCGGTGCCGGCGGCGTGAGCACAGGCTCAAAGAGTGTGCTCACCATAAACCTTAACCGCTGCATCCAGTATGCGGTTAACCACAAGAAAGACTATAAGGAGTTCCTCGCCCATGTGATAGACCTCTGCCACAAGGTGCAGATGGCTTATAACGAGAACCTGAAAGACCTTCAGGCTCATGGCATGCTGCCGCTGTTTGATGCCGGTTACATCAACATCTCGCGCCAGTATCTGACCATCGGAATTAACGGTCTGGTTGAGGCTGCCGAGTTTATGGGCTACAAGATCAATCCTAACGACGAGTATCTGCATTTCGTTCAAGGCATCTTGGGTCTTGTGGAGGAATATAACAAGAAATATCGCTCAAAGGACGTGATGTTCAACTGTGAGATGATTCCTGCCGAGAACGTGGGTGTGAAGCATGCCAAGTGGGACCGTGAGGACGGCTATTTCGTGCCGCGCGACTGCTACAACTCTTATTTCTATGTTGTTGAGGACGACAGCCTGAACGTTATCGACAAGTTTAAGCTGCATGGCGCACCTTACATCGAGCACCTCACAGGTGGCTCGGCTTTGCACATGAACCTCTCGGAGCACCTCTCCAAGGCACAGTATCGCCACCTCTTCTGCGTGGCAGCAAAGGAAGGTTGCAATTATTTCACCTATAACATCCCCAACACCATCTGCAACGATTGCGGACACATAGACAAGCGTTATCTGCACAAGTGTCCTAAATGTCAGTCGGAGAATGTAGACTACATGACCCGCATCATCGGCTATCTGAAGCGCGTAAGCAATTTCTCTATGCCGCGTCAGGCCGAGGCACACCGCCGCTTCTATGCCGGTCAGGGAAAGTTGGGAGAGTAAGAATTTTAATATTTGAAATTTTAAGAGAAGAACCTTTGGGGTAGACGCTTTGAAAGGGCCGATTGCTTTGAAAGGGCCGATTGCTTGAAAGGGCTGATTGCTTGAAAAGGCTGATTGCTTGAAAGGCTCATTGCTTGAAAGGGCCGATTGCTTTGAAAGGGCCGATTGCTTCAAAGGTTCAATCTCTTTAAAAACAAGTCTTTAAAAAAGAGGAAGGATTAGAAAATAATGCTTAAATATGTAAATACCGACATCGTCTTTCAGGAGATTCCTGACGAGGTGACCCTTGCCATCAACATCTCCAATTGTCCGTGTCGTTGTCCCGGTTGTCACAGCAAGTATCTGTGGGATGACATTGGTGAACCGCTCACCATGCACGCCATCGACGGGTTCGTGAAGCGTTACGGTCGCGACATAACATGCATCTGTCTTATGGGCGGCGATTCGGAGCACGATTGTGTGAGCAAGATTGCCGAATACATTCACGAGCATTATCCTTATTATAAAGTGGGATGGTACACTGGTCGCACAAAGGTGACGGGAGATGTGGACAAGGAAAAGTTCGACTACATCAAGGTTGGCCCTTACATCAGTCATCTCGGCGGATTGAAAGACTGCACCACCAACCAGCGCCTCTACCGTAAGGCGGCCAATGGCGAGTTTGAAGACATCACCTCGCGCTTCTGGCGAAGATAATTCGAATTTTGAATTTTGAGTTTTGAGTTTTGCGCTCGGCTCGTAGAGACGCTTGCCTAAGCAAGAATTGTCGGCTTCGCCGATTTTGATTTATTCAATTTTGAATTATTCAGTTTTGATTTTTCGCTGACGCGGCGCTTTGGGTGACGCTGATAAAAAATATAAAAAGCTGCTACGAACATTTCTGTTTGTGGCAGCTTTTTATTTAGCTTAAAATTTTCCAATCTTTAGCTTAAAATTTTCCAATCTTAAGCCTAAAATTTTCCAATCTTAAGCCATAAATATCTCAATCTTAAGCCTTAAATTTCTCTATTTTTAGCCTTGTTTTTCTTCAAAACGGTTTTGCATATTTATGCATTTTTGCCCTCTTTTTTAGTGGCGCTATCAAAGTGCCCAACTTACGATTTGAAAGTAAGCGTATCCGCGATGCTAGTAGATACACGTCAAAAAAAATATCGCTCAAGC
>ERZ779660.1197-NODE-1197-length-13592-cov-5.197016_pt1 | contig 13592 bp, 10 predicted proteins | sample MGYA00511906_ERZ779660 | MGnify/ENA primary metagenome ERZ779660 (study PRJEB29588, sample SAMEA2156906) | human gut metagenome | biome: human gut; feature: human-associated habitat; material: faeces | place: Denmark | collected 2008/2010 ... | reverse complement strand
GTGCTGACAGAGATCATCATTGTATTTCTGGCTGTGATAAATAAAGAAAAGCAAGTAGAGCAATAAATGAAAGGAGCATTCTGATATGAATATTACAGTTTATCTCGGTGCAAACGAAGGCAATGACCCATCTTTGCGCAAAGCGGTTCAGGAACTTGGTACATGGATTGGTGCAAGCGGAAATGCGCTGGTCTATGGCGGATCGAAGACTGGCTTAATGGGCGAGATCGCCAAAAGCGTTCTGGACGCCGGTGGGAATGTGACCGGTGTAGAACCGCAGTTCTTTATGGACGAAGGTTTCCAGTATGACGGGCTGACAGAGCTGATCGTCACAAAGGATATGTCGGAGCGCAAGAATAAAATGATCGAGCTGGGCGATGCCTTCATCGCATTCCCCGGCGGTACCGGCACGCTGGAAGAGATCGCAGAGGTGATGTCCAAGGTGTCTCTGAAGCATTTGACTGCGCCCTGTATCCTCTATAACCTCAATGATTATTATGACGGATTACAGACATTGCTGCGGCATATGACAGAGATGGGGCTGTCCTCCCCGGAGAGACAGGAAGGAATCTATTTTGCAAAGGATCTGTCTGAAATCCGTGAGATTATAAAAAATCAGCGGAGCAATGTAACGATCGCTCCGCCGGAGAATACACAAGGTATGGGAAATCACTTAGGTTAACAGGTTGAAGCCCATTACTACCAGACCCAGGATCACGAGAATCACACCGGTGACACGGTTCAGAGTCTTGGGTGTGGCCTTGTTGGCGAACAGTGCGGCAATCCGGGCCCAGATCAGGGTAAATACAACGCACAGGATCCATACCGTCCAGTCGGGCATGCCGCCGATGGCAAAATGGGAGGCAGCACCGGTAAATGCGGTAAATGCCATGATGAAGACGCTGGTTCCCACAGCAGTTTTCAGCTCATAGCCCAGGACAGAAGTCAGGATCAACAGCATCATCATGCCGCCGCCGGCACCGACGAAACCGCAGATAAAGCCGATCAGCATACCGCATACCAGAGACTGGATGGCTCTTTTTTTCGCGGAGACGCCCTGCATGGCTTCCTTGGTGGTCATTACGGGACGGACGATGAATTTGATACCTAACAGGAAAGTCATGAACACGGAGAAATTCCCCATGGTAGCGGAAGGCACCAGGCTGGATACGTAGCTGCCTACGACGGTGAATACCAGCACACTTCCCATCATGATCAGGCCGTTTTTGACATCAATATTTTTATTTTTCGCATAGGTATAAGCGGATACGGCACTGGCCAGAACGTCCGAGGACAGCGCAATGCCGACGGCCAGATACGGATCCATGCCGAGGAAAGTGATCAACATGGGACTGATGACGGCAGCAGCGCTCATTCCGGCGAAACCGGTGCCCAGGCCGGCCCCCATGCCGGCGAAAAAAGTGACAAGAATTGTGATTAAAATCTGCATTTATTTAGCTCCTTTCAGGATATTGTCCATATTTTCTTCCATGACATGAAGCATGTGGAAAAAGATCTCTTTGCTTGCCTCATCAGTGCCATCGAGCAGAGTATCTTTGAAAATGCTCTGTATCATGCGGCCTTTTTCGATGACATCCTGCGCTTTCTCCGTGCAGAACAGCAGAGTCTTCCGACGGTCATCCGGAGCCTCTCTGCGTTCCAGGTACCCCTCGCACACCAGCTTGTCCACATTGACGGACACCAGATTCGCCTTGATCCGGCGGATCTCCACGACATCACTGGCGGTCCGGTATTCCGGATTGTTGCCGAAGAACATGAGAATATCAAAAGCTGTCTGTGGCAGCTTTAATTGCTGGCACAGAGGTTTGCACATGACGTTGTAAGCCAGATTGAATTTTTGTACGAATTCGATATCAGTATTCATCCGAAGGCCTCCTTACTTAGTATTATACAAAGTGTAATTACTGAAATTACAAAAGTGAATATTTCAAATTTGAAATAATTGCTATATTGCATAGTATTACAGATAGTTTTCGAAGTCAATCATAAGATATTTTATTTCATAAAAAATTTATATTAATTATCCTATCGTAAACATCATTTTGGTATGTTATAATTTATTTGATGCAAGGGTGCATTCAGAGACTGTGGGCATACAGAAGAAAGTGTCGGGAGGAGACATGAGTATCAATACATATGATGAACAGAAATTCTGGGAGGAAATGGATATCCTGTTCCCGGATATTGTAAAAGCCATTACTTCTCTGGCGAAAAAGTCCTACATATCCATAACCAATCTGCGGAACGGCGTGACATGGTGGTCCGAGAAGACGATGGAATATTTTGGTATGCAGGAGAACTATACCATCCGCGGACAAGAAAAATCAAAAAGATCGATTCATCCGGATGATCTGGAGGATTTCCGGAGGGGATTCCAGGAGAGAGTTGCCGGGAAAAATATGGACGAGCCCTGGGAATACCGGGTGCGTGACGGAAGCACCTACAACCGGATCAGTGCCAGGGCGAAAATGCTGAATGATAAGGATGGAAAGCCTTTTGTGATCGTAATACGATATAACAACTACGGTATTTCCGACGAGGTGGATGCGACTACCGGATTGCATACGGAACCGGCGCTGGATCGGGAAATCAGGGAATTCCTGGAGGAAAGCGGACAGGGGACTCTGCTGAAGATCGGACTGGATCAGTTTAGTCATATCAATGTTATGTACGGTGCCGCTTTTTCGGATAAGATTCTGAACTGTGCGGCACAGGAGCTGTTGCGCCTGTTAAGGGGAAAAGGATATGTATACCGGCTCTCCGGTGCGAAATTTGTGATCAGCTTTAAAAATGTATCCAAAGAGGAACTACAGCAGATATACGATGAGATCGTAGAAGCTTTTGAAAATACAGAGGTAGAGGGGAAAAAGATCCCTCTGAAGGTATCTGCCGGCGCAATATTTATGGAACCTTATATGAAGGAGACGAACGCGGTCCGCAGCCGTCTGACTTATGCGTTGAACCATTCCCGGCTTGAGCATCACGGAGAGCTGGTGATTTTTAATGATGAGGTCTGTGGCAGTGACGAGAACCAGTTTGAACTGATCGGTGTGATCCATCAGTGTGCTACGCATAACTTTGAAGGCTTTCGGATGTTCTATCAGCCGATTGCCGATACGAAGACCGGCAAGATCCGGGGAATGGAAGCGCTGCTCCGTTGGGAACTGGAGCCTTACGGAATGGTGTCCCCCGGTGTGTTCATGGAATGGCTGGAACAGGACCCCTGTATTTTTGATCTGGGGAACTGGATCCTGCGGACAGCACTTACGGATGTACAGAAGCTGCGCAAGGAGACGGAAGGCTTTTTCGTCAATGTCAATGTGGCGGCGGCACAGCTGGAGCGCAGAGAGTTCCGCAGTGCTGTCATGAATATTTTAAAAGAGACCGGTGCGAAGCCGGAGGAGCTTTGCCTCGAATTGACAGAACGATGCAGAGATCTGGATATTCATTTCCTGCGCGGAGAGGTAGAATTTTTCCATTCCCAGGGGATCAAGATCGCACTGGATGACTTCGGAACAGGCAACAGTTCCTTAAGTCTGGCACTGGAGCTTCCCTTTGACGAACTGAAGGTAGATATGAGCTTCATCCGTGATATTAAGCAAAAACCTCAGAATCAGGCCATGGTGCAGTCCATCGTAGATTATGCCAGGAGGACTAACACCGAGACCTGCATTGAGGGTATTGAGAATAAGGAAGTCAGCGACTATATCGAGCAGTTTGGATCTACCTGGCAGCAGGGATATTACTATTCCAAACCGGTACCTATCGATCGGTTTGAAGAAGTGCTGCGCGAGAAATCAACCGAAAAAGAATAAGTAGTTATTCTCGAAGGGCATTGGGTGCTACACCGTATTTTTTCTTAAATGCACGGCGGAAGCTAGTCAGATTGTTGTAACCGACCGCCACGTATAAATCAGCTATTTTAATGTCTGTTGTTTCCAGCAGATGTTTTGCCTGCGTCATGCGGACCTGTTCCAGATACGTAGAGAAGTTTACCCCTACTGTTTTTTTGAAAAGGAAGGAAAAGTAACTCTCGGAGATGTGGAACAGGTCCGATATTCTGCTTAAACATAAGGATGGATCCCCATAATTCTCATCAATATAAGCCTGAATGCGCACAATCAGCTGGTTGTCGTTTTCCGGTTGCTTGTTTTTTTCACATAATTCCAGAGCAATCTGCTCGTAATTTTCCAGGGTAGAATCTTCGGACAGACCGGCTAAGCTTGAGTCATCATAGGAAATGTCATTATCCCTGATTACTTTCAATAAGGTAATTTCTATATTTTCTAAAAGCCATTTCACTTGTCTGGAATTAAGTTTTCGTTTCTTAAAATTTTCGTCCTTTATAAAATTAAAAATTGTTTTTGTCTGTTTGAAGTTACCGGATTTTACAAAATTATATAATTGGTCTGCCACTTCGTTAGGATAAAAGAAGGAATCCTGAAATTCCAAAATCTCACGATACAGACACAGGTAACCCGGGCTGGAGACACGTTTTACAGCCTCTTTGGATTGGCGATACGATTTCCAGACGGAGGAGATGGTGTCGGTTGTACAGCCTAAGCCACCATAAATCCAGATATTGTAATCCTGCAACAGCGTAGTATGGACATGTAAAAATAAATCTTCAACTTTGTCCAGCTCTTCCCTGTCATATAATAAAATAGTATAAACACTATTCTTGGAACCCTGCATGATATAGGAATGTATAAAATAACTGGAAAGGATATCGGAAATAACATCCGCATAATCAGGGGAGAGGATGTTGATCATTCCCTGAGGGTCATTATTTAGCTCCAAAGTATCCAGGTAGACATTACAGTATAATATAGCAAAGGAATTGGCATTATCGGAAATGGAAAGATAATTTTGGGCATACGCAGCTTCTTCCTCACTCAGGATCGTACCATGAATCAATTGATCAAAATAATAATTGCGGAGGGTGATCTTTTGGGACTCATTTAACCGCATAAGCTCTTCGTGGTTGAAATTAACTTCTTGAAGACGACATTCCATTGCTTCATAGGGTTTATAATTGGCCTTGGACAACAGCACAATAATCAAAAAGCTTCCTACGACACCGAGAAAGATAATGAACAGAGACAACAGCTGCAGTCCGTTTCCCGGTGCTTTCAGGGAGGAAGTGGGAACAATCAGGTAATAGTTCAGATTCGGTGTCTGTGCGGAGGTATGGAGCACTGTGACGGGAACACCCTGAAATACGGTGCTGGAATATCCCCGTTCGGAATAATCCAGCGAGGAAAGCAGAGAAGCATCCGTTTTTTTCAACAGTGCTTCATTGTTGCTGAAAGTAAGCATAGTTTCAGCGCTACTGTCCTGAATGATGAGGCAGCCATTCTTCATCAGATCGACAGAGTCCGCCATTTGCTGCATATAATCTGCATTCAGCTCAAAAATAATGTCAGCATTGATATTTTTGAAGGTATAATTCTGCAGAGAGACAGCATAACAATAGTTTTTTCTGTGTGGTGTATATTCGGTCGCAAAACGGTCAAGAGGCAGAAAATGGTTATAATTGTCGGAGGATTCCAGAGTTCCCTTCCATTCCTCATATTTTGAGGGATCCAGCATTTGATTGTTTTTATAAAAGGAATAGAGATTCTCAAAATCGTTATAGCTGATTATGTAGTCTGTATGACGCAGATGGATATAGTAGGTTTGGATCGGCTGGAGTGAATAGTCAGAATACATATCCATAAGAGCCTGTTTGGTAATATAGGCATTATAATAAAACGCCCGTTCCCCCTGATCGGCTTCCGCCAGGCGGGAAAGACTGGAATTATTTGCCAGTCGCTTGGAAATCAGATAAATATTTGCATAGCAGTTGCTGTATTGCTCGGATACATTTTTAAGAGAAAGCATATTTTCATTCAATAGTTCCTGCTTTACATTATGCGAAAGAATAAAATGGAAAACAATTCCCAGAATGAGCACAATGACCAAGAGCAGACTGTAGGATGTTATCAATTTTATGAAGTATTTATTTTTTCTGGAATTCATAACAAAATCCTCCTGAAAGATATTATTATAGTACCATAATTGACAAAAAAGGCAATGAAATGGGCTGCCTTAAAATAAAATGTGTACCATTGACATAAAAAATGAACCCCGGATAACGAAAAATATGTACATCAAATCTTGAATAATGTGACTATTAATTGTGCAGATTGACGGTTACAATGAAAGCACATTGATACTTCTGGCGCCGAAGTGACAATAATCAACAAATCAAGCAGCAAAGAAACAAAACAAAATAAGAAACAAGAAACAACAGAGAAGATAACAGAATATGGACGGAGGTTATTTATGGTAAAGAAAAAGTTATTATCAGTCGCACTGGTTGCGGTTACAGTATGTTCCATGATATTTACAGGGTGTGGGAACTCTGCGGAAAATACGGGAAATGATACAGGAAAGACAGATAGCGATGCACAGGCAGGAAATACTGCCGGGGATGTTGCAGATGATGTAGAGAAACCGGAAAAGATTACGATTATGGTAGACGGAACTTTCCAGGCGACATTGGCAGACGGTCAGGAAGAATGGGTCAATAAATGGGAAGAACTGACAGGAATCGAACTGGAAGTCATCCAGCCGGATCACAATGCCTATTATGATGTGCTGGGACAGACATTTGCCAGCGGACCGGAGAACTGGCCGGATGTAGTTATCCTTGGATCTTCCTATTATTCCGGATATGCAGGAGAGGGAGCTCTCTGGGATATGACGGATGCCTGGAACAATTCAGAGCTGAAGAAGAATCCCAATACGGATGTGAATGTCGTAGAAGGCAATATGCTGGATGGACATCTGTACGGACTGGCACTTGGCGGAGGTGGCGGATGTATGACTTTCCTCAGAAAACAGTGGCTGGATAATTGTGGACTGGACATTCCGACGACGTACGAAGAGTATCTGGAAATGTTGGATGCTTTCAGCAACGGTGATCCGGATGGAGACGGTATCAATGGAAATACCATTGGTGTATCCGCAGCCGGATTTGTAGGAAATGAAGCTCCTTATACCAATTATCTGCCGGAATTCTATCAGGATGCATATCCTTCTTTCTATCAGGGAGAGGATGGCGTATGGAAAGATGGATTTACCGAGGATTCCATGAAGGAAGCGATCAAGAGATTACAGGATGCTTACAACAAGGGTTATATCGACAAGGAATCTCTGACGAATGCGACCAGCAACTGCCGTACCAAATTCATGGAAGGTGAGTTCGGAGCATTTACTTACTGGGCAGGCGGATGGGCTGATCAGCTGTCGGCTGGACTGGCTGCGAATGGACAGGACAGCGAACTGGTATTTATGCCGCCTATCGCAGAGGTCGGAAAATACTGGCAGAGATGTGCACCGGTATATGCGATTACTTCTTCCTGTAAGAATCCGGAAGGCGTATTCAAATATTTCCTGGAAAGCATTTTTGATGATGGAGATATGGAAACATTGTGGATCTATGGAGTAGAAGGCGTTCATTGGTCCAGACAGGCAGAAACAGTATGTGGTAATACATATCAGGATGGAGAATTCCATATGCTGGAGATGCGTTCTCAGCCCGGAGTACAGTATACGACCATTATTATGGGAGATACCAATATCTGCCCGTTGACAGAAAGACTGGTTCCCGTAAAGAAATATACAGAGGAATCAATGGAAATCTTCAATGCCAATAACAAGACGGCACCTCTGCCGGTAACAACAGATATGATGAGCCAGTATAATGGTGATCTGACCAGTTTGAAGAACTCTATTATTGCGGACTGTGTGGTACAGGGTGTTTCTGTGGAAGAAGGATACAAACGGTTTGAACAGGAAGGCGGAGCCGAATGGTCTCAGGCAATCGTAGATTCCCTGAATAAATAATCTGGTAACAGTATAGGAGGTTGCATTATGATAGATAAAATGAGAGAACTGACGGATCGGCAGATGCTAGATTTTGTAAAAGAATTGGAAAAAAGAAGAATACCTCTGCATAGTGTTCTGATAGCGCAGCATGGGAAGCTTATATTTGAAAAATATTATGCACCCTATTGCCGTAATAAGCTGCAGAGAATGTTTTCTGTGACCAAAAGCTTTACTTCACTGGCAATCGGCTTGTTGGAGCAGGAAGGGAAAATTTCCCTGCAGGATCCTATCTGTGATTATTTTCCGGAATATCTGCCTGGGAGAGTGCATCCCTGGCTGGCAGAGATGACGATAGAAAATATGTTGAAAATGCAGACCTGCTACAACATGACAACTTATAACAAGACCAGCACAACTGAGAACTGGGTGAGGAGCTTTTTCCAGACAGAACCCACCCACAGACCCGGAACTCTCTTTATGTACGATACATCATCCTCCCATACGCTCTGTGCACTGGTAGAAAAACTGACCGGTGAAAAGATGTTGGATTATCTGAAAGAAAAGCTGCTGCGCCAGATTGGCTTCAGCGAGGAGTCTTATATCATAGAGGATCCCTTTGGAACCTCTATGGGAGGGAGTGGCCTGATGGCTACTCCCGAAGATCTTCTTCGTACCGGCTGTATGCTGTTAAAGCAGGAAAAGGGTTCTTATGCAGCGAGAGCGACAGAACCGAGAACAGCAACACAGCTCGACGGCGACGGCCGCTGGTATGGATATCAGTTCTGGATCCCGATGGAGGGGACTTTTGCAATGCTGGGGCTGGGCGGTCAGATAATGCTGGCAGTTCCGGAAATGGATCTCGTTGTTGTAACGACAGCAGATACGCAGGGTATGGGCGGAGCCGAGCAGATGATACTTGCCGCAGTGAGAGAAGCTCTGCTGAAGGATGATTCCCCGGAAAATGATGTTGAGAAAACAACGTTGCCAGTGTTATCTACGGTATTTGAAGGAAAACCTTGTGCAGATTTCGGAAAAAAATATCCGCTGCTCCGAAACAAGTATGGATTTACATGGTGTGGCGTAACTTTTTCCGAGGAGGATCAAAAAGGAGTACTCTCGTATGAAATAGAAGGAAGAGAATGTCAGCTTCCCTTTGGAATCGGACATCTGGAAGAGGGAGAGTTCCCTATATACAAGGAGAAATGTGCTGCCTCCGGAGCCTGGATGGATCAAAATACGCTGTATATCTTCTGCTGGCTGATCGGAGAAAGTGTTGCATCCATCCGCTTACGTCTCTATTTCTCAGAGGATGGACTGACCATACATATGAATAAAACAGAAGAGACAAAGTACAACGAATATATGGGATTTTTGAATAGCTGACATAGAGCAGCCGGAACGGAGGGTAAACGTTGTGAAAGAGAAAGAAAAAACTTTGCCTAAGAGGACGCCTGGAGGAACCGCGTTCAAGCACGCCCGTGCATATAGGGGAGTCTATCTGATGGCGACACCGGTATTAGTGTCAGCATTGATATTTTATTATCTTCCTATGTTTGGTATCCGTTATGCCTTTTTTACATATAAAGGAATCAATGATCCAATCTTCATAGGAATAAAGCACTTTGCAAAAATGTTCAGTATGCCGGGGTTCTGGAAGGCGTTCAGCAATACGTTGGTGCTGAGTATTACAAAGCTGGTTTTGAATACCGGTGCTGCAGTTATTATTTCGGTATTATTGAATGAATTGATTTTTTTAAAGTTGAAAAAGGTATTTCAGACGATTGTATACATTCCGCATTTCATGTCCTGGGTAGTGGCAGCATCCATATTTTCCATGATTCTGTCTCCGACATCCGCGGGATTGGTCAATGATGTTCTGATGAAATTACACTTGATCACGGATAATATTTATTTCCTCGGAGACCAGAAATGGTGGAGATTTTCGTATTACATAATTAATGTCTGGAAAGATACGGGCTGGGGAACGATTATTTTCATGGCAACGTTGGCGGGAATCAGCCCGGAATTATATGAAGCAGCGTCGATGGATGGGGCAAACCGTTTCCAGAAGATGATCTATATTACCCTGCCTGCGTTGAACAATACAATCGTGACGGTACTGGTATTGAATCTGGCGAAGGTTATGAATTTGTTTGAGTCAGTTTTTGTATTACAGAATGATGCCGTTATCAAGGTATCGGATGTATTGCAGACTTATATCTATACGCAGACATTTAACTCCGGTGCAATTCCGGATTATGGGTATACGACAGCGGTCGGTATGTTTTCCTCTATTATAAGCTGTATTCTGGTGCTGGTATGTAACAGAGTAAGCCATAAGACGAGAGGAAGAGGTATTGTATGATGAAAAAGAAAGTGAAAATTTTTGATATCGTATTGATCGTAATATTTACAGTATTTTCGCTGGTGATGATTATCCCGGTATATAAAGTACTGGTGGACTCTTTTGATCTGAAGACGGCTTATGGTATGAAGTTGTTTCCGGAGCAGTTCGGGTTCGCAGGGTATAAATCAATTTTTACCAATCCGACGATGTTCAGACCGTTTCTAATCTCCTGTTATACTACTGTTATGGGTACGGTCATGGGACTGCTGATCTCTGTGCTGGGAGCGTATGTATTGATCCAGTGGAAGATGCCGGGGCGGGCATTTATTGCCAATGTACTGCTGTTTACAATGATATTTAATGGAGGTATGATCCCGACTTATCTGGTTATGAAGGATTTCCATCTGACAAATAATCTGTGGGGGGTAATTCTGCTGCCTGCCATAAATGTCTACAATCTGGTGTTGATGAAGAATTTCTTTGAAGGAATTCCTGTGAGCCTGATGGAATCGGCAGAGATTGATGGCTGTTCACATTTCCGGATCTTGTACAAGATTGTATTACCGCTGTCGAAAGCAGCACTTGCATCTATCGGACTTATGTATGCGGTAGGATATTGGAACGATTACACCAATTATAAGCTGTATATCACGAATTCAAATCTGTATAACTTCCAGATGAAGCTGCGTGCATTGATCATGGGAAGTGATCTGCCGTCAGCGATAGAAGGAGCTACAGAAAATACAGTAAAAAATGCATCAGTTATCGTAGCAATCCTGCCGTTTATGATCATTTATCCATTCTGCCAGAAATATTTTGTACAGGGTGTAAATATCGGAGCAGTAAAGGAATAATAAAGAAAACAAAAATGACACCAGCATATAATTGCCAGGTGTCATTTTTTATGAAAGAAAATCTCAAGAAAATCTTAAGAATTTTCGGTGGACAAACATAGGACTTTAGGGATACAATGTATTCTAGAGTGTCGGTCGAGAGACCGGATAGAACAAACAGATGAAAGGAAGCATTCATGAAAAAGAAAGTACTTGCAGCAATTTTAATTGCAGTAGGCGTTCTGACCGGCTGTGGAAACAGTGAGCCGATCTCTTCTCCGATCCAGACCGTAGAAGCAGAGCCTATTGCTACCGATACCAAGGAGGTAGAGCAGCCTGCCGCAACTGAGTCTTCCGCAGATGAAGTTGCACCGGAGCACTCCTATCGCAGCGAACTTACCAACGAGTGGATCGATGAGGATCTGAAGGATCAGCGTCCCATCGCGGTAATGGTAGATAACGAGAGAACCGCACTGCCTCATTTCGGCACCGCAGATGCAGATGTTGTATATGAGATCATGAACAGTACTCTGAACGACAGAATTACACGTTTCATGGTAGTCGTAAAGGACTGGGAGAAGATCGAGCAGCTGGGTAGTATTCGTAGTGCACGTCCTACCAACTTCATGCTGGCAGCTGAGTGGAACGCAGTTCTCTGCCATGATGGTGGCCCTTACTTCATCAATGACTGGGTAGCAAAAGATTATTCCGCTAACTTCAGTGGTGGTTTCGCCCGTTTCAACAATGGTAAGGCAACTGAGTTTACCGAGTATATTACTTATGATACCTATACCAACAGCCAGAAGGGCAAGACCTATGACGGTCTGAAGCAGCGTTTTGCAAATTCCAAGTATACCACTACTTACAATGATTACTATCAGGGACCTCACTTCAAATTTGCAGACGGAGAAGTTACCTTTGATGATAGAAGTGATGCTATCAGCGCTACTACCATTGCGCTTCCTTTCAAGCACAACGGTTCTACTCTGAAGTACAACGAAGAGACCGGAACCTATGATTACTATGAGTATGGTTCTGCACACAAGGATGCTGACAGCAATGCACAGCTCACTTTCGAGAACGTTATTCTGCAGGATACCACTTTTGCAGAACTGGGTGAAGGCTACCTGATCTACAATGCCATCGACTCCGGACGCTCCGGTTACTACATTACTCAGGGTAAGGCTATCGAAGTTACCTGGACCAAGTCTTCCGAGAATGCTATCACACATTACTATGATGCGAAGACCGGTGAGGAGATCCAGATCAATACCGGTAAGACCTATATCTCTCTGATCCCCAGCGATGGTTGGAGCAGCCTTGTAATCAAATAAGTCTGATCCTGACCGCAGAATTAAGAATAAGATCCCTTCCGCAGGCAGATGCCGTGGGAGGGATTTTTTGCGTATACGATGAGCCAAGTACTGATTTGTGCCTGCACAAGAATCTGCATTGCCGTCTGGCGATGCGCCTTTCCATGATGTAAATAAAAAAGATAATAAAAAAGTGTTTTAATACATATAACCCTAAAATCTCCGTGGAAACCACTGAAAAATTGACGTATAATACGACTTAGATTTGGAAAGACATAGATAAGAACAACTTAGGAGTGATGGCGATGAAAACGGCTAAAAAATATAATCCGGATCTGATATTGCACGGAAATCTGATCAGAGCGATCCTGTCTCTGGCAATTCCCGTAGTGATCAACAGCTTTTTGCAGACAATGTATAACCTGACGGATACTTATTGGCTGGGGAAGATCGGCACGGAGCAACTGGCGGCGATCAATCTTGTGACACCGATGCAGAATATTATTACGAATTTCGGCAGCGGCATCACTGTGGCCGGTGCAGTCCTCATTGCGCAGTATATCGGCGCTGGGGAAAAAGAGGATGCCAGATCCATGGCAAACCAGATTTTCGCCTGTGCCATGGGATTTGCGGTGGTCTGTGCTACGCTCTGTTTTCTGGGGACACCGGCGATTGTGAACTGGCTGGGAGCAGACGGAGGAACTGCGTATTATGCAAGAGTCTACCTGCGTGTAGTCATCTGGGATATGCCATTCTTATATATGGTCAACATTTTTTCCGCAGTACATCAGGCACAGGGAGATACGGTACGCCCTATGTTTCTGAATCTGGGTGGCATCACGCTGAATCTGTTCCTGGATCCGTTTTTCATGATCATTCTGAATCTGGGGACTGCAGGAGCGGCACTGGCAACATTGTTGGCAAAAGCGATTCCGGCCATAGTGGCTTTTGGACTTCTGTGCAGACAGGAAAATGATATCTGCCTGAACCGGAAATACATGCGTTTACAAAAGGAAAAACTGGGAATGATCCTTAAGATCGGTCTGCCTACCGCTATCGGCGGAAGTACCATGCAGCTGGGATTTCTGCTGATGAGTAAAAACGTGTTTGTCTACGGGACGGAAGCCATGGCGGCTTATGGCATCGGCAACAAAGTGAATGGACTGATCACGCTGCCCTCCAATGCCATCGGCTCGGCAACGG
>ERZ779660.1195-NODE-1195-length-13622-cov-12.068696_pt1 | contig 13622 bp, 9 predicted proteins | sample MGYA00511906_ERZ779660 | MGnify/ENA primary metagenome ERZ779660 (study PRJEB29588, sample SAMEA2156906) | human gut metagenome | biome: human gut; feature: human-associated habitat; material: faeces | place: Denmark | collected 2008/2010 ... | reverse complement strand
GAGGGCCTACGTCTGCTACCCTCTGTCTGTGACTCGAAATTAATTCAGCAGACCCCAATTAGTGGTGTTTAAATACTTCTTCAGCTTCTCCCTGTCGAGCGACACCATCGTGATGTCGTAGTGGTCGGCAGGGATGGTCTTCGTCAGTCTGTTGTTTTCGTCCTTAGATTTCTCGTAGTTGGTGCCCAGCCATTCGCTGTTGTCCTCGCCCTCTGATGTGTAGAAGCGGTTAACGGTGTATTTTGCCGACTTCACCTGTGTATATGGCGGGAAGACGATATATGGCTCGAATGCTGTTACCATGACGTCATCGTTGTTCTTTGGCTCCACGGTCACGAACTGCACGCTGTTTTCCGTCAGTGCCGCAAGCTTTGCCACCTTCACTGCATCTCCGAACGTGCGCTTCATCTGTCCCCATGTCAGGTCTACGGGCAGAATGAGCGAGTTCCACATATTGTCGTTCAGCTTACGGTTCAGATGCAGCACGCTGTTTTTGTATTCGTCTTTAGCCTCTGTTAGATAGCGCAGATCGGTAGATTCCTCGTCGAGAATCAGCTCCGGGTTGCGTCGCGGTCCGGCATAAAGCAGCTTGAATTCGTCCACGGCGGTCAGCTCGTTGGCGTCAACCTTCGACTTGTCTGTAGGGTCTACATAGAAGCCTATGCGGAGCGTAACAGGATTGTCGCTTGTTATTTCCTTCCCATTCGGGGCTTTGTCGAGACATATCTGCACCTGGTTTTCATACTCTCCCTCGAAGAAGGCATGTCCGATACCGGCTCCATCGTAGTTCTTGCCATTGTGTGTTTGGGCAAGCTGATAGGCATCATTCTGACTGATGCCGTTGAGGGTTGCTGTTGAGTATTTGTCGCTAATCGGTTTGTTGTTGGCACCGAGCACCGTAATGAACAGGTTTGCCAACGGTCCGCCGTTCTGCTTGATGTTCTCCGAGCTGTTCGATGTGCTGAATCCGTTGCATCGCAGCAGGTACCATCCTCCCTTGTGTACCTTCACGTCCTGATAGAATGTGAAGCCGCGCAAGCCTTTGGTGTAGCAGTAGAAATACTGGCCGTAGTCGCACTGATGATTTCCATTATAGTTTACCCAGCTATTGGGACCTGTACTCTGTAGCTTGTCATGCGTCTTATACATCTTTTCGTCTCCGAAGCGCACATGGCTTTCCCGGTCTGTTGGCAGATTATTATCTTTACCTGTGATGACCCATTTTAGAGCGTCCGCATCATTTGCTCTGAAATCTGGACATGCAATAAGGAAAGAAGCATCAACAACCGATTTCATATTTGCAGGAGCTATGTTGAAGAGTTTGTAATACTCATTCTTTGTAATCACCTTCCACTCCTGGTTCTTGTATTCCGGAGTGCCCTTGGCGGCTATTGCCTGATGATCGCAAAGTTTGTCCTCGTTGTCAGGATAAGCAGTGAGATAACCTAATGTTGTTTTATTGCCGATTCTGACGAGATAAACCTTGTTGGTTTCTGAATAGTCATTGGCTCTATCAAATCTGATAGCGCTTCTCTCTTCGTCTGTTGTGTCCATAAACACCTGTTTATGCTTTGTGTCGATTCCCAGATATGGATATGCTGCAGAACCTTTCACCTTGCTCTCCAGACGATATGTTCCTTCTGAACCGCTAATCAAATTCATATAAATGGGATATGGCGTAACATCCAATGAGGCATGAGTACCCCACATACCGCCAACGCTCAGAAACTTTCTGGCACCGACGTTATACAGACACACAATCTTGTCTCCGTCGGTTTCATCTGTGTGCTTAGTTGTACAATAAGTTTCCGAAGGATCAACGCCATAAAGGTCGTTAACCCCTCCAATAACCGTTCCTTCTGTTCCGTTGTCTTCCGTCGCTTTATTTTGTGCCGAGGCTACAGTAGCATTTGCAGCCATCAGCACTGCGGCCAAAGCGACAGCCGCAATGCTTCCTTTTGCCTTGGCAAAAGAAAGCAGATAACTTTTACATTTCATAATTTATTAATCTCTATTGTAGATTTTTTCTAAAAATGCTTATTCATTCAAATGTGTCAATTGTGACATCTATGCTGTTGTCCTGATATGAAAAGAACTGCAAAGTATTTTTTTCTATAGTTTTTGTTTGATCTGCAGTTGCTATAAAAACATAAGCATTTCTTTTCCTGAATACTCTGTTACCGATGTGGGCGAATCATCGCAGTATTTTTCAAGGCGCAAAGATATGCATAAAAGTTGAATTGTTCAAAGAAAAGGCTTCGGGGGGGTAAAATTAACAAGATTTTCACCTTTTTTGCCCAAATGCGGGCTGTGAGCATAAAAAAAGAGGACGAACAGGAGCCTGCTTGTGTCGTTTTGCTCTTGTTCGTCCTCTTTATGAGGTGGCTTGCGTCACCGCTTATGGCGTGTGCGTTTGCCGCAGATTATGGATGTTCGGCTCATTTCGCAACCTTCTTTCCGCCAACGATATAGAGACCCTTGGGCAGGGCGCTGATGCTGGTGCCGGCATAGCGGCCGTCGATGGTGAAGATGCGGTTGTCGGTCTTGGTCGAGGCGTTGTCGGTGACGCTGCTTATGCCCGTTGCGCCGGCAGCCTTCACACACACCTCGTCAAGGAACAGGCGCTTTATGCCCACGAAGCGGAGCGTGCCGTAGCCTGTGCCTGTGAAGCGCACCTTGATGTCGGTCCACTGTTCGGCAGCAACAGCCTCGGTGGCGATGAGGTCGTTGTTATAATAGATCTGAAGGTTGCCGCCCTCGTTCTTCCATGCGCCGGCTTTGAAGGTTAGCTCGGCATTGCCTGTGATGCTGAAGAGGGGAGAGGTAATGTTGGCTGCACTCTTGCTTGAGCCGAAGCGGGCACACTGGTATCCGCTGAATGCCTTGCCGCCGGCATCGCTCCAGTTCTCAACGTCGGGTTTGAGCTCCATGGAGGTTCTTATGTTTGACCATACGTCGTCGTTGCCGCCTTTGTCGTCACACTGGTCGAAGGTCTCGTAGAGCACGGCGTCGCCGGGTTTGACGGGAGGCGTGTCGGGGCCAACGCTGCTGTTCTCCAGCTTAAACTTGAACGACATCGTGCCGTCGCTGTTCTGCGTTATGTTGGTGAGCGCCTTGCCCATGAGTCGGGTGCCGTCGTTGTTGCGGTTGAACACGCTGTTCTTGGGCGTTGACGATTTTGACAGGCTGTTGTTCTTGTTGTAGGGATAAGTGTCGTGGCTGGCATCGTTCGGGAAGTTGTGGTCGCTGTAGTAGGAGTTGTCGGCGGCAATGATGCTCCAGCGCTGGTGCGTCTTGTCGTTGTTCACCGCGTTCTGGTACCATGCCGTCTGGTCATAGTCGACATGTGTCACGAGCATGCCCTTGCCCGGTAGCTCTGCATCCCATTTCACGGGTTGGCGGTTGTCGATGAAATAGAACTCGTTCGAGTTGGCGTCGTTATATATAATGTAAGTCTCGCCGTTGTCCTCGCTCGACCTCCAGTTCTTTATCTCTGTGTCCTCGGTGAGCACAACGGGGGTCTTCCATCCTGCGATCCATTTCATCAGACCCGAGTAGCCGGCGGGGCAGTAGGAGTCGCCGTTAGAGTTGCCGCCGTCCATGAGGTCCCACCACACGCCCATGGCGTAGCCGTCGCCATTGTTGGTGTCGTAGAGGTCGGGGTAGCCCAGACAGTGGGAGAACTCGTGGCAGATGGTGCCTATGCCGTCGTCGGTGGGTTGCTCGTCTGCGTCAAGGCTCAGCTCGTTGCTGCAGGCGTAGGTGTCGACAACGGTGCCGTTCATGTTGAGCTTCTTGCCATAGTCGCTTTCCGAGAGATAATACATGTGGGGCCACACGGTCTCTGCCTCGCCATAGTCTGCCTCGCCGTAGCCGGCATACAGCACGAACACCTGGTCGGCCTCGCCGTCGCCGTCCCAGTCATACTGTTTCCAGTCGACCTGGTCCTTGACAGCCAGACAGGCCTCGGCAACCATCTGGCCGGCGTGCTTGTCCTCGTTCCCACGGTCGTTCTCGCCATAATAGGTGCTGTTATGGCTGAGCGTCACAGGGCCTACCACGTCGAAGGAGAGGTCAAACTGTCCGTTGCTCTGGTCGTGGAAGAAGTCGTGGACGCTGCCCACAAACTTGCCCTCGGTATAGTTTTCCTGGTTTGCCAGCTTGTTGTAGAACGCTTGTGTGTGGCCGCTTGCAAACGGCTGGTCAGGAAACTGTGCGAGGATGATGAGGCCCTTCTTCTTGCCGTAGAAGCCGTCGGTGAGCTCGGGGAAGGTGGGGGTTGTTGCGGTGCTTGCTTTCTTGACGGCTCCCATGCGCTTGCTCATGCGCTTTGCGAACGCCTTGCCGCGGCGTGCTGCCAGGGGTGCTCGGCGCTTCTCGGCGTTGGCGCTCAGCTTGTTCATGTCGGCAAGGGTGTAGGTGCCGTTGCCGTCGGCCACATAGCAGGTGCCGTCGTCAGCACGGAAAAAATGGATGTGCTCGTCGCCGCAGAGCTGTGCGCGTACCTCTGTGCCGTTTGCCAGGCGCAGGGTGCGGTAGATGCTTCGCTTTGCAGGCACAGCCATCATGGTGGCTGCAAAGAGGGTGAGGCAAAGAGAGAGTAGAAGTTTTCTCATACTTTTTTTGAAAATGTTGTTTTTTTTGTGAATGTTCTTTTTATTCGTTTCTTTTACGTTTCTTTTACGTTCCTTTAGACGTTAAAAACAGACAAATGTCAAACGGTTAAGCTTAAGTAGGTGTTCAAAATTAATCGCATATATGAATATTATAAAAAGGTTATGCTTTCAAATGCCTTTACGCCCTCTTTTAGCCCGTATGCCCAGCTCTCATCGGTCGTGTAGCCCGCTACACTCCCTCTTCGGAGCTGAACATACGGGCCAAAATATGGCATAAAATCATTTAAATTAATTTTGAACACCTACTTGCAAAATTTTTTTGATGGAAACAGAAAAAGCGCAAAGGTCGTTTGCCGATCCCTTGCGCTTTCTGTCTTGTCGTTACGCTCTCCCTTCAGGGTTGCAGAGGTGAAGAACCGTTAAGGGGGAGAGGAGCTTTCTTAGATATTGGCGAGGGCCACGAGCTTGTCGACGGCGGCTGACAGACCGTCAGCATCCTTGCCGCCCGCTGTGGCGAAGTGGGGCTGTCCGCCGCCGCCGCCCTTGATGAGCTTGGCAGCCTCGCGAACCATCTGTCCGGCGTTGAGCTGGTGGTCTTTCACCATGTCGTCGCTGAGCATGACGGTGAGCATGGGCTTGTCGGCGTCAACGCTGCCGATGACACACAGCAGGTTCTCCTTGACCTGCTCGCGTATGCCGAAGGCAAGGTCCTTGACCGATGCTGCGGGCATGGGCAGGATGGCGCTCACGACTGTCACGCCGTTCTTTACCACCGCCTTCTGGAGCAGGGTGTCCTTGGCACGCTTCACGGCTTCAGCCTGCATGCGCTCGATCTCTTTGCGCATGGTGTCGTGCTCGTCGATATATTTTGCTATCACCGTCTTCAGGTCCTTGGCGTTGTTGAAGAGGGCGCGGATGGCGCGTATGCTGTCCTCCAGGTTGTAGAGAAGGTTCTCACACTCCTTGCCCGTCTTTGCCTCGATACGTCTGATGCCGGCGGCCACGCTGCTCTCGCTGATGATCTTGAACATGCCGATGCGGCCTGTCGACTTGGCATGGATGCCGCCACAGAACTCGCAGCTCGGACCGAAACGCACCACGCGCACGGTGTCGCCATATTTCTCACCGAAGAGAGCCACGGCGCCAAGCTCCTTGGCTTCCTCCATGGGCATGTTGCGGTGCTCGTCGAGAGCATAGTCGGCGCGGATCATGCTGTTCACGATCTGCTCCACCTGACGCAGCTCCTCGTCGGTGACCTTCTGGAAGTGGGAGAAGTCGAAGCGCAAGGTGTCGGCAGACACATAAGAGCCCTTCTGCTCCACATGGTCGCCGAGGACCTGCTTCAAGGCATAGTCGACAAGGTGTGTGGCGGTGTGGTTGGCAGCGCTGGCATCGCGCTTGTCGGTGTCTACGCACGCCATGAAGTCGGCGTCAACGTTCTTGGGCAGCTCCTTCACGATGTGTTTGCTCTGGTTGTTCTCGCGCTTGGTGTCGGTCACGGTCACGGTCTCGTCCTCGCTCACGAGCACGCCCTGGTCGCCTACCTGTCCGCCCATCTCACCGTAGAACGGTGTGTTGTCGAGCACCAGCTCGTAGAACGAGTTCTTCTTCTGTGTCACCTTGCGGTAGCGCAGGATGTGACACTCGTACTCGGTGTAGTCGTAGCCCACAAACTGCTGCTCGCCCTCGCGCAGGATCACCCAGTCGCTGTTCTCAACGGCAGCGGCGTTGCGTGCGCGCTCCTTCTGCTTCTGCATCTCGGCGTCAAACTGCTCCTCGTCGACGGTGTAGCCGTTTTCGCGGCAGATCAGCTCGGTGAGGTCGAGGGGGAAGCCGTAGGTGTCGAACATGCGGAAGGCCTGTGCACCGTCGAGCACGGTCTGGCCGTGGGCTTTCAGCTCGTCCATGGCGCCGTTGAGCAGGTTGATGCCTTTATCCAGGGTGCGGAGGAACGAGTCTTCCTCTTCTTTCATGACGCGTGTGATGAGCTGCTCCTGAGCGGTGAGCTCGGGGAAGGCATGGCCCATCTCCTGCACGAGCACAGGCACGAGCTTATACATGAACGACTCTTTCTGGTCGAGGAAGGTGTAGGCGTAGCGCACGGCGCGGCGCAAGATGCGACGGATCACATAGCCTGCCTTGGCGTTGCTGGGCAGCTGGCCGTCGGCAATGGAGAAGGCAACGGCACGCAGGTGGTCGGCGCACACGCGCATGGCCACGTCGGTGTCTTCATTGTCGCCATATTTCTTGCCTGTGATGTTTTCCTCTTCCTTGATGATGGGCTGGAAGATGTCGGTGTCATAGTTGGAATGTTTGTCCTGCATGGCGCGGACCAGACGCTCGAAGCCCATGCCGGTATCGATGACGTGCATGGGCAGGGAAACGAGCGAGCCGTCGGCCTTGCGCTCATACTGCATGAACACGATGTTCCAGATCTCGATGACCTGTGGGTCGTCCTTGTTGACAAGCTCACGTCCAGGCACCTTGGCCTTCTCCTCGGGTGTGCGCGAGTCGAGGTGTATCTCTGAGCAGGGACCGCAGGGACCTGTGTCGCCCATCTCCCAGAAGTTGTCGTGCTTGTTGCCGTTGATGATGTGGTCGGCAGGCACATGCTTGGCCCAGAAAGAGGCGGCCTCGTCGTCGCGGCTAAGACCTTCTTCCTCTGAACCCTCAAACACCGTCACATAGAGGTCGGCGGGGTTGAGCTTCAGCACGTCGACAAGATACTCCCATGCATAGTCGATGGCGCCCTCCTTGAAGTAGTCGCCAAAGCTCCAGTTGCCGAGCATCTCGAACATGGTGTGGTGGTAGGTGTCGTGGCCCACTTCCTCAAGGTCGTTGTGCTTGCCGCTCACGCGCAGACATTTCTGCGTGTCGGCACGACGGCGCGGCTCGGGGTCGCGTGTTCCGAGGATAATGTCTTTCCACTGATTCATTCCGGCATTTGTGAACATCAACGTAGGGTCGTCCTTGATAACCATTGGGGCGGACGGTACGATGACGTGTCCTTTCGACTCAAAAAACTTTTTGAAAGAGTCACGGATTTCGTTTGCTGTCATCATCTTTATTATGCGTATTTAAAAATTTTATTCAATCAGAATATCTTTTCTTCATAAAAGTTTTGCAAAGGTACGTCCTTTTGAGTATTTTTGCAAATAAATTAATGTTTGTTTTTCAAAAACAGCTAATTATGGCACTTAACACGAACAAAAATCTCAAGACATATTATTCTATTGACGAGGTGGCGAACATGTTTGAGCTGAACAAGAGCACGTTGCGCTACTGGCAGAAGGAGTTTCCGCAGCTGAAGCCCAAGACGGGCGACAACGGCGTGCGCATGTACACCGAAAAGGACATCGAGACGCTAAAGGTTATCTTTAATCTTGTGAAGGTGCGAGGCTTCAAGCTCGCCGCCGCACGCAAGATGTTGCAGGCTAACCGCGAGGGAGTGGACAAAAACTCGGAGGTGCTCGAGCGCCTTATTCAGGTGCGCGACGAGCTGAAGGCCCTCAAGGCAAAGGTCGACTCTTTGGTTTGAGATTATTGCTTATGACATAAATGCAAATCTTGAACAACGTTTCTACATTGCGCTTCGCGCTCGTCTTTTTAAACATTCTTGCGCTCCGTAGGTGCTCAGGCGCTTCGCGCGGAAATCTTGAACAACGTTTTTACAATGCGCTTCGCGCTCGTCTTTTTAAACATTAATTATCATTAATGACCCATTAATTATCACAAATACGCGCTTCGCGCGGAAATTATTAATGTTCATTAATGTTCAATTAATGGCCATTAATGTTTAAAAAAACACGAGCGCGAAGCGCGATGTAATTATTAACCTTTCCGCACGTTCAGCGTTTTTACTGCTCAGGATATTGCTGATAAATTTTCATTCCGAACAAAGGGGTAAGGGCATAGATGGCATCCATGATGTCGGCAAGCTGATGCTCATACTCAACCCATGTCTTTTCTTTCAGGAAAAAATAGAACTCGATGGGCAGGCCCGCGTTGGTGGCCTCCAGCTGCCGGACCATGAGCGTCATGTCATGGTTGACGTAGGGCAGCGTGCGCAGATATTTCTCCATGTAACGGCGGAACAGACTGATGTTTATCGCTGGGCTTGCGTCAAGCTCCTTGGCCGTGAAAAACTTGTTGTCGAGGAGCTGCTGGCGAAGCGCGGCGTCGAGGGGGCGTATGCTGTGGAAATCGAAAAACACCATGCGCTTAACCCGTCGGCCACCGCTCTGCTGCATGCCCTTCCAGTTCTGGAACGACTCTTGCACGAGCGTCGTCGGCGACACGGTGACGAAGGTGTTGTCGAAGTTGCGCACCTTGACCGTGGTGAGCGACATCTCCTCAACCACACCGTTCACGCCAGCCTTGTCGAAGGTTATCCAGTCGCCCTTGTGAAGCATGTTGTTGCTCGTCAGGCGCACGCCAGCCACAAGGCCGGTGATGGTGTCCTTGAACACAAGCATCATGACGGCAGAGGTGGCACCCAGTCCGGCTAACAGGCTCAGTGGGCTGCGGTTGATGATGATGCCTATGGCCACGACGGTGCTTATGAACACCACGACAATCTTAAGCACGCCACACAGCGAATAGAAATATTGCTGTGCCGAGGAGCGCCTGGCGCTGGTGTCGAGGTTCTTGAAGGCATCGATGAAGGCTAGGATAAGGCGGGCCGTCATGACGGTTATGTAGATGGCGGTGATGCGGGCGAGAAACTCTTCAACGAAACGGTATTGGTAGAAGACGAGCGGCAAGAGAAGCCATATCACGACCGCGGGCGCGATGTGGCACGCCGACAGGAGCACCGTGCGGTTGAACACGATGTCGTCCCACTTGGCACTGGTGTGGCTCGTCAACTTCATGACCAGCGGCAGCAGCACCTTGCGGCACAACGCCTCGGCAAGGATGGCTATGAGCACCGCCACGATGACCATGAGGACGTGACGTACGACATGGACGGAGCTGCCCTGCAGGCCGGTCATGGAGATCAAGCCTTCTACCATGTCGCGGACGGTGTTGAGCACAAGCGTGCGGTCGGCGACAGGGGAAGGAAGTGAAGAGTGAAGAGTGAAGAGTGAAGAATTCATGTGCTTTGCAATTTATGGGTGATTGTTTTGCAATTTACGATTGATTAGTTGGGGCGGCACAGCTCGGTGCACACCTTGTCTTGGAAGGCGTGGGCGTTGTTGGTGTGTCGCAAGCCGTTGTTGATGATGGAGAAGGCCAGCTGGTGGCCGTTAGCGGCGGTGCAGAAGCCGGCGAGCGAGCTGACACCCGTGAGCGTTCCCGTCTTGGCACGCACATTGTCGTTGGTGAAGGGTCCACGCATGCGCGACTTTATTGTGCCGTCGGTGCCTGCTATGGGTAGCGCGGGCTTGAGATGAAGCATGATGTTGCTGTTCTCATAGGCGTAACGGAGCATGGCCACCTCAAGTTCTGCCGTGACATAATTGTAAAGGGACAGGCCCGAGCCGTCGGCAAAGCGGTAGCTGTTGGGGTTGAGGCCGAGCTTGCGCACAAGGTTCATGACGATGGCACGTGCCTGCTTGGCGGTGGCGGGACGGGCACCCGAGCTGGCAGCCAACTGGTAGAACATCGCTTCGGCGTAGAGGTTGTCGCTCTCCTTGAGCATGCGCAGCAACACCTGGTCCATGGTGTGGAAACGGTGGCAGATGCAGAAGGCGTCGCCGGGCTTTATGCCCTCGTCGAGCTCGGCTTCAACCACGATGCCCATGTCGTTCAGACGCTTCACGAAGCGCGACAGGAAGATGTCTTTTCTGCTGATGAGAAGGGGTGAGAGCGTGGGGTTGTCGTCGTCCCAGCACCATCCCTCGCCATAGGTCTTGTCGTCTTTCATGCTCTTGTCGGCAATGATCTTGCCGCGAATGGTGTCGACACCCATCTTGTGTATAGACTCGGCGAAGGCACGCATGTCGTCAGAGTTGAAACGGGGGTCGAAGCCGCCGACACAGTAGATGGTGCCTGTGAGCGTGTTGTTCTCGATCGTGCCTTTGTAGCAGAGGTCGGTGCTGAACTGGTGGGCGCCGCCCAGACGGTCGAGGGCGGTGATGGCGGTGATGACCTTCATGGTCGAGGCGGGGCGCATGAGCTGGCGCTCGTTGTGGGCGTAGAGCACCGAGTCGGCGGTGAGGTCGTAGACCATCATGCCTACCTGTGAGGTCTTGAACATGTTGCTTGCGAGCAGGTGGTCGAGGTTCAGACGCAATGTCTGCACCCAGTCTTGGCCGTTGCCCTCTTGGTGGACGTCGTTTAAGGCTGCGCTGTCGGCAACAGCCGACTGGTCGTCCCTGTCGACCACCTCTTGTGCCGTTGCGGGCATGAGCATGGACAACAAGGCGAAAAAAAGTATGGTTAAATGTTTCATCATCGTTTTATTAAACAGAAAGAGGCGCTGGGCTTCTCTCTCTTTTTTTATCTATCGGTTTGTGGGAGGTTTTCCTTTTGCCTCTTTCTTTACCGCTTTACCGTTCTTCAGAGGCTGTCCCTTTGCCTCTTCTCTTGTTGTTTTATCGTTCTTCAGAGGCTGTCCCTTTGCCTCTTCTTTTGTTGCTTTATCTTTCTTCAGAGGCTGTTCCCTTGCCTCTTTCTTATCGCTTCACCGCTCTTCAGAGGTTTTCTTTTGCCTCTTTTTTTGTCGTTTCACCGTTCTTCAGAGGCTTTTATCTGTTCCTCTTTTTTTGTTTATTTCATTTATGAACGCCTCGTTGTTGTCGGGCAACAGGGTGAGCCAATCGTTGCTGCCTGTCTGAAGAGCAACATGGGTGGGGCGCAGGAAGGAGGCTTTCGTCACGGACACCTCTTCGATCTTGGCAATGTCGATGACCAGTGGGCGCGACAGGCGGCCTTTGTCTATGTGGAGGATGCCTTCGTCGGTTATGACGTATGTGGTGTGGATGGCGCGTTCAATGGCGACCAGGGCTGTCATGGCAAGGTATGCGCCGATGATGGCCCATGCGCCTGTGTGCTGCCAGAAGCAAGCAAAGGCACAGATGGCATGCAACGCTATGGAGGCGATGTCTTGCAGGGTTACGCGGCGATGGAATGTTCTGTTCATAGAAAAGCTGTTTGGCTGCAAAATTAATAATAATAATTCATTCGCCAAAACGATGCGTTAAATTACTGATTTTCGTTCACCTCCTTTAACTTGCATACTCGTTGCCCTGCTTTCTGCTTTGCCATATCTCAACGCTGTTGATGATGTTCTGCCACAAAATGTAGCAGCCGGGACCCACCGTAGACAACGGGTTCAGGTAGGCAGAGGCTATCCAGATGGCGAACGCCGTGTTCTTCTGGCCCAGGCCCTGACCAGCGTTAACCGTGGCACCGAAATAATGGCCGATGAAGCGGCCGGCACCAAACTGCATGATGCAGAGCAGAAGACCCATCAACGCGATGACGCAGAGCAGCCACACCGATGTGTCGGCATGGACAATGTTGCAGATGGTGGTGCCGCTGACGATGAGAAGGGAGGCCGCCCAGGAATAGTAGGACAGGTCCTTGATGCCCACGATCCAACGGTGAAAACGGGGTGTCAGATGCTTGACGGCCCAGGCGAGAGCCATGGGGGCGACGAGCACTGTCGCCACCTTATATAATATTAAGGTGAAGGCTGTGAAGAACGACACATCGGCTGCCTTGTCGATGAGGGGAAAGCAGACGGGCACGAAAAGGGCGGTGATGAAGTTGGAGAGGAAGGTGTAGGTTGTCATCTGCTCCAGGTTGCCGCCGAGCTTCTGCGTCACCACGGGGGCTGCCGAGGCGCACGGGCCGATGACGCACACGAGCATGGCTTCGACGAGCACCAGGCTGTCGCCTGTGAGCTTGAAACCTATTACGAGCCAGGTGAGCACCAGCACTGTCATGATCTGGAAGAGGCTGAGCCACAGGTGCCACCTGACGGGGCGCAGCTTCTTGAAGTCGACCTTGCAGAACACCACAAACAGGGTGAAGAACATGAAGATGGGGAGCAACGATGCCATGACGGGCTTGAAGAAGAGGCCCGCCGCGTCAAGGGCCGGCACGAAGGCAAACAGGAGGTAAAGGGCTGAACCTGTGGCTATTGCTACAGGGAGCGTCCAGTTTTTTATGAATCGGATGATGCTCATGATAGTTATGGTTTTAAACAAAAACTCGTTGCATGCCAACATGAGGATATGCAACGAGTGTTTTAGTTATTGATCTTTGCTAAGATTGTTGTTTACATCGCGCTTCGCGCTTGTTCTTTTTTTTAACATGTGATGTAGAAGGCAATGCCGTCGTCCTCCTGCTTTGCGAACACGGCACGCACCTCGCTCTTGTTTCCGTCTACGGATACGTGTTTCCTAATATTCGCGTTCCTCTAATATGATAATGTGTGATTTGGAACGTTTTCGTTAAGCCAGATGAGCAGAGCCAAGCTTGCTTGAGCTTTGCCATGGCGAGAAAAGGTGCTATGAAATAGAACCTTTATTTTTTTTTCATCTTCAAAGCCTGACCTTCAGCCTTGATGACATACACACCGTTGGTGAGCGATGCAGCGTTGACGGTAGCCTTGCCGCCTTTAGCCACAGCCTTGCCTGCAAGCTTGCCAAATACGGTGTAGACCTCAAGGGCCTTGCCGTTGTCTGCCTTTGCTGTGAAGCAGGTGACAAGTGACAGCAATGCTGATAAGATGTAAACTTTTTTTATGCTTTATATGTTTTGTTTTAATGTAAATTTTAAACTATTAAAAATGTTTTAGAACATGTTTTTGTTTCAGTTGACAAAAGTACTAAAATTTCTTATACTTTCCAACTTTATTCTGCTTTTTATCAAAAAAGTATAAGTTTTCTTTCATTTGCGGTCGAAAAGCATAAGAAAACTGACGTTTTGATGCCTGAGTTAATAAAATGATGTATATTTTCGAAATAAATTAACAAAATATTGCGTAGTTGATTTATTTTTCCTTAATTCCGCAACACTATTACAAATATAACTTTTTAAGTACCTGAGCAACAA
>ERZ779660.1187-NODE-1187-length-13697-cov-4.340053_pt1 | contig 13697 bp, 10 predicted proteins | sample MGYA00511906_ERZ779660 | MGnify/ENA primary metagenome ERZ779660 (study PRJEB29588, sample SAMEA2156906) | human gut metagenome | biome: human gut; feature: human-associated habitat; material: faeces | place: Denmark | collected 2008/2010 ... | reverse complement strand
TGTAGAACCGCCATTCGCAGCCGAAGCAATCTTCGGATCCCATAATGAGCAGTACTTTCTGATCAAGAAAGCTAAGGTGGCAGATATTGACACCAACGAGACTGTGTATTTTGCCACAGAGGAATCTTTATCAAAGGATCGCCTTCTGGAACTGGACTCCATCGCCTGGGAACGGGGAACTGCCAACGTGCAGCCCTCATCCAATCATCGGAACAGCGATGTTGTCCTGATCATTCTGACCGGTCATGCAGAGGAGGATGCGCTTACACAGGTGAAAAAGTGCAAGCATTATCAGAGTTACCTCTGGGGATTTCATGGCTGGAGTAATTACCGTTTGATTGTCGCCGAGTTATCTTCGGGTCGGATCGTCCACAACCGCCACGGACAGATTCTGAAGAAGCTCGTGAAAAAGGCAATACAGTAAATACAAGGGACAGAAATTCCAAATATCGTGCATGCTTGCATGGTAAGATATTTGAATTTATGGACCCAAAAACTGTGAGGAAGCAGTAAATTAACGGATTCCGAACAGTTTTAGAATTGCGAGAGCGGATTTTAGCGGAGCAATTCGTGTATTTGCGAAAAATGAAATCTGTGTATAAGAAAAGGAGAAACACAAATGACAGCATTATTAATTGTTTTGGCCGCTATCGTATTATTGTTTACCGGCTATGTGTTCTATGGCTCCTGGCTGGCAAAACAGTGGGGCATTGATCCTACCAAGAAGACTCCTGCAATTGAGAAGGAAGATGGTGTGGATTACGTTGCAGCTAAGCCTGCCGTACTTATGGGTCATCATTTTTCATCTATCGCCGGAGCAGGCCCGATCAACGGACCGATTCAGGCTTCCATCTTCGGATGGGTTCCCGTATTCCTGTGGTGTATCATCGGTGGTATTTTCTTCGGCGGTCTGCAGGACTTCGGATCTTTATTCGCATCTATCAGACATGACGGTAAATCTGTAGGTGAGATCATTGAGGATTCCATGGGATCCAGAGCTAAGAAGCTTTTCATCATCTTCGCACTTCTGGTGCTGATCCTGGTAATCGCTTCCTTCGTTAACATTGTGGCAGGTACTTTCCTGACCCTGGCGGATGATGCCGGCAAGACCGCTTTCGGTTTTGTGACCAATCCTACCGGTAACCAGTCTACCGCTATGATCTCTTTGTTATTTATCGTTCTGGCTGTTATTTATGGTTATGTGACCAACAGAATGGGTGTCAAGACTCTGCCCGCTACCATCGGTGGCATCATCGGTATCGTACTGATCACTGTTCTTGGCTTGAACGTTGGTTTTGCAATGAACCGTATCGCATGGATCGTATTCGTAGGTGTGTACATCGCTGTAGCTTCCCTGGTTCCCGTATGGATCCTGTTACAGCCCCGTGACTATCTGTCCAGCTTCCTGCTGTACGCTATGATCGGTCTGGCATTCATCGGTGTGGTTGCAGGTGCTTTCACCGGTACTGTTGCTTTCGATATTCCAGCTTTCACTAGCTGGGAGCCCAAGGCAGGACAGACCCTGTTCCCTATGCTGTTCATCACTGTAGCATGTGGTGCATGTTCCGGTTTCCACAGCCTGATCGCTACCGGTACTTCTTCCAAGCAGTTAGCTAACGAGAAGGATGCCAAGGCAATCGGTTACGGCTCCATGCTGATCGAGTCTGCTCTGGGTATCATCGCTCTGGTAGCAGTCGGTGCAGTATATCAGAAGTACTTAAACGGTGAGTTCGGATCTCCCGCAGCTGCATTCGCTGCAGGTATCGCATCCATGTTCGGTACCGAGACTTCCAAGGCATATGGCACCATTTACGCACTATTAACTCTGTCTGTATCCGTATTCGCGCTGACCAGTCTGGATACCGGTACCCGTCTGAGCCGTTTCATGTTCTCCGAGCTGTTCCTGAAGGAAGGCGAGGCTACCTACAAGGATGCCAAGGGCGCACGTAAAGTGCTGGCTCATCCTCTGTTCGGTACTGTTTCTATGGTACTGATCGGTTGTATCCTGGGTGGTCTGTCTCTGAGCCAGATCTGGGGTCTGTTCGGTGCAGCCAACCAGTTGCTGGCAGGTATCGCACTGATGGCAGTAGCTGCATGGCTGGGTGAAGTTGGTAAGAACAACAAGATGTTCTTCTTCCCTATGGTATTCATGCTTGCTGCAACCCTGACCAGCCTGGTGATCACTGTAATCAACAAGTGTAAGGCTATCGGCGCCGGCACCGCTGCATGGGGTGACTGGTTCCAGCTGTTCTTCGCAACTGCAATGGCAGTGCTGGCAATCTTCCTGGTAGTGGAAGGCGCACAGACCTTCGCTAAGCAGATGAAAGAGAAGAAGGCTAAGAAGGCTGCTTAATATAAGCGCAAGATACAAAAGATAAATAAAGTTAAGCAAAGAGAAATCCCGGAGACTGTGAAAGGCCTTCGGGATTTTTATTGTGTATGCGGGGACCGCAGAAGCGGTGTCCGGAATAATAATGGATGCGGCAATCGCAATATCAGCCCCGCGTAAGGAACCGGGGCAATTCTTCAATGGGAATCGGCTTGGAGAACTTATAGCCCTGTAAATAATCTGCATGACTGATGATACACAGTTCTTCCTGGGCATCGGTCTCTACACCTTCGTACAGTACCTTGTAACCCAGACGCTCAAAGGCGGTAGAGAAGTAATCCAGCATGAAGCGGGAATTGGCATCCTGATCCGCCATCAGTAAAAGGCTTCTGTCGAATTTGACCACATCCAGTTTCAGGCTTAAGATCCGGTCGAAATTGGAATAACCGGTTCCAAAATCATCCAGATAAGTACATACCCCCAACTGTTTGAACTCACTGACGCATTCCTGTACCAGTTCGTATTCCGTATCGTTCTGGGACTCCGTAAACTCAACGGCAATGGTGTGGAAGTCGATTCCGGCGGCTCGTACGATGGATTTGAATTCTTCCATGAAGTCCTTTTCGCCCAGCTCTTCCACAGAAAGATTTACGGATACACGGGAGATCTGATAGCCCTCATCTTGCATGTGCTTGATCTGCCTACAGGTCTTATTCAGAATGATCATGCTGAGGCGGTGGATGTAGCCGTATTTTTCTGCCAGAGGAATAAAACGATCCGGGAATACCAGTCCTGTCTGTGGCAGACGCAAACGCATCAGGGATTCTGCGGTATCGTAAGTACCCGTGTGGACATTCCGTACCGGCTGACAATAGACCAGAACGCGTTCGTCATCTAAGGAGCCGTGTTCCGCAATATCCTTCAACTGGGACTTGATATAATGCATTTCTTTATAAGTCTGGTAATCTTCTTCCCCGAAGACACGATAGGAATTCTGCGCTACTTTTTCGGAAAAGTAATTGAATACTTCGTAGAACTGTTCCAGATTCTCACAAAAGTCCAGATGGTCGAAGAGTACCAGCTTGTAGGGAAGCTTATATTCTTCATAATATTTCTGGAACACCTTTTTAATCAGGGATACTGCCCTTTCTGTGGCATCCGGGATATTGTGGCTGTCCACTGCCAGTACGAAGAAGCTGGTGGAAGGATTGAACAACATACCCTTTCGAAAATAATCCGTCCAGAAGCTGTAGAACAGCTTTCCTATTTCCTCTGTCATGACGTATTCGAAATCCATGTCAAAGCGCAGGCACAGGTAGTAGGTATCCTGAGCGGTCTGCCGCTGCTGGCGCAGATATTCATCCAAGGATGCGGAACCCAGGGCACCGGTCTTCGGGTCGTAGGCGTTGGCATGGAGCATGTACAATACCACCAGAAGCGGCAGAAAATAGGTTGTGGCCAGGAAAGAAGTCGTATTCATGGCAGCTTCCATGACTACGATCAATCCACAGACCGTCTCAGTAAATATCAGCATATGGAACAGTGCGGTAGGAAGTCTGCGGCGGGGGGAACCAACAGAAAGAGGATCACCGCCAGATACAGAAGATATCCGACCATAAAAGGAGTGGACAGGATATTTTCATACCAGATTCCGTAATGATCCTGATGAAATCCCCAGCCGGTCAGAGGAGATGCCAGATCGGCAACTCCGGTCACCACAAGGATGGCGAAGGACAGAAAGGTATATTTCCTGCCGATATTTTTCGGGAAGACGATCAGTATTTTCAGGTAAGCAATATAGAGACAGAACAGGGACAGAAGACTGATATGGTAGACGGCCCGGAGGATCCAGAGTAGGGTGTTCTGTCTGGAAAAAAGGTCGGCATAATAAAAGGCGATATTGGAAACTGCGGCAATGAAAAGCAGGGCAAAACAGGACTTGAAGATCCGAAAGGTCCGGCTCTGTTTAATGAAAGTCTGTCGGATCAGTAACAATGCCAGAAGACACATAACCACCAACAGAAAATCTGCCACGGGAGAGTAACTGTGGATGACGATATGATTTGTGGATAGTAACAGGCTCAACCCCATAAAAATTCTCCTCTCTGGTAATGTAGAAAATGAACAAACAATATAAAATGATTTTACAATATACCATAAGAGGAGAAATTTGTCAGTGGGGCAGCTGTGGGAAATTAGTCCTATTTTGAGCAAATGGGAAAAATTGTAATAGATTTAATGTTCGAAGAATGCAACGGCAACAGCACCCGGGCCCACATGGGTTCCGATGGTGGCACCCAGAGTGCTGACGGGAAGCTCCTTGGCATAATCCTTCCAGAGATGCTCACTGTCGTGAATGTATTTCTGTAAAAGTTCGTCACTCAGACCGGTATAGCCCAGACAGAAGGGCTTGGAGAAGTCCACGCCGTCCGCTTTTTCAATTTCACGGATGAGGAAGTTACTGCCGTTTTTGGAACCACGGGCTTTTCCCAGCATAATGATCTCACCGTCTACGACTGCTACCACGGGCTTGATGGCCAGAGCACCTCCGATGAATGCCACAGTGGGGGAGATACGGCCCCCTTTTTTCAAGTATTCCAGAGTGTCTAAGAGTCCCATGGTGTGGATCTTATGCTTTTGCTCTTGCAGAACGCTTACGATCTCTTCCGCGGTCATTCCCTGCTTTTTCAGCTGCAGGCCGTATTCTACCAGAATCTGTTCCCCAATGGTGGCATTCAGACTGTCTACGACGAAGACTTTGCCTTCATAATCCTCGGCAGCGATCCGGGCACTCTGGCAGGTGCCGGACAGCTTGCTGGAAATAGTAACCACAATGACAGTTTCTCCGGCCGATACAGCTTTTTCGTAGGCTTCTTCGAAGACTGCGGGAGATACCAGACTGGTGGTGGGCAGAGTATCACATTCGATCAGTTTCTCATAGAATTCCTTATGACTGATGGTGACACCGTCTGCATATTCCTCCTCACCGAAGCGGATATGCAGGGGGAGAATCGTGACGTCCTCTCTTGAACTGTTCATATCGGATGCGGAGTCCGTGATAAAACGTATTTTTTCCATAATTGTTTCCTGTACTTTCTATATATAGTTATGATGAATATTCTTTCGGGCGGAAATGCGCCGGGGCATCCATCGGGATGGGCATACGACATCGTTCATGTCACCTTGCTGTTAATTCTGTTGGAAAGCCAGTCAGGGTGAGTTGCGGATGGATCATTTCTCTGTGGGATGCTTGACAGAAAACTCTGTAAGATACTGCTCCAGATTATGGGAGATCCGTTCCAGAGAGTCATAGAGATTCAACCGTTGTTCTTCCGTCATGCCATCACCGCCGTGAGCCAGTGCGGAATAGATCCGGGAACTGATCTTTTTGACTACAGTATTGCCTTCTTCTGTCAGATAATACAGTGTGCGGTAGGAACGTTTATGTTCCGGCAGCTCGCAGGACACCAGCCCCTTGGAACTCAACTGGCTTAAGGTACGGGAGATGGCGGCCTTGTCTTCCTTACACAGCTCCGTCAGCTGCGTGGCGGTCAGCCCCTCCGGGTGCTTTCCCAGATAATACAGACACATGGTATAACCGGCTTTTAAGTCCATCTGTCCCATTTCCAGTTCTTTCAATTTTTGCAGATAACGGTGCAATTCTGTGATAGATACCACAAATCTTTCAAAACGATCCTGCATGAAGGTTCCTCCTGTAAAATGTTGACACTGCAACAACTTTATGAAGTGTAACACATGGATGTTGATAAGTCAACAAAAAGAAGGGCAAAAAAATACCTTATCCATTAAGATAAGGTACTGATAAGAATAAACTATGCAATTTCCAGCCGCTGCTTTATTTTTCGGACATCATTTTCCAATACATTAAGCCGGATGCGAACCAGTTCATCATCTTCTTTTACTTTTAAGGCCCGGTCGAATTTTCTGGATAAATCTAAATGAGCTTCTGCAATTGTACAGATATTACGACTGACTTCATTCTCAAGAGTCAACTCTATATTGGTAAGGCGATTCGCCATAGAGAGCTGACCGGATTCCAGATTGGCAAGGCGCTGTTCCATGGCAATCTGACCGGATTCCAGATTGGTAAGGCGCTGTTCCATGGCAATCTGACCGGATTCCAGATTGGAAACACGTTGTTCCAAAGAATCGAATCTTTGCTCCAGTGAATCAAGTCGCTGCTCCACCCTGTCGAGTCGCTGTTCGACCTTATCAAGTCGTTGCTCCACCCTGCCCAGTCGTTGGTCTATACTTTCTAATTTAATTACTATCGTCTCTAATAATTCCCGGTTGGTCATGAATTCTCCTCCTGTACATGTATACTAGCACAGTTCAAAAGTGCTGACAATTGGGCAATATAGAGAAAAAAGCGATTGTGCATTATTACAACAAAAAATATGATAAATGGATGATAAGCCCCAAAAACATGATATACCCAAGGAAAAAGAGTACGGCAAAATAAACAATGCCGATTGGAACGGTAGAAGAGCCAGAGAGAGCGGCTACGGTATGGATTGTACTGCGTATTCGTTTATGCTATGCTAAATAGCAGAAGTATTCCGGAAACGGGAATGCACAATGTGCAAAAAGCATAATGCACTAAAATCACATGGTGTGATAGATCGCATTGAACATAGAAAGAGTGAGGACTACAGCATGCTCAGACCCAGCATCGGTATTGATTGGGACGATGTTACCGCCCCGTTTAACAGTATCGCCATCCGTATGGCAAATGAAAAATATCATCCGAAGGAACCCTATCGCATGGAGGAAATCACTTCCTGGGCCAACGAAGGGCGGACTTCGGTGATCAAAGAATTCTATAACGATCCGGAACTGTACCGGAGGCAGATTCCGACCGAGGAGACGAAACGAGGGATCCGCAGACTGATGCAGATCGCGGATGTTTTTTTCATTACTGCGGTGTCACCACATTTTATGGGAGTGCGGGCAGAACAGATCATGACCCAGTTCCCGGAGCTTCCACCGGAAAATATTATTCTGGGAAGTGCCAAGGATCGTGTCCATTTTGATATTGTGCTGGATGATGCCATCCACAATATTCTGGAGAGCAAGGCGGAGTATCCGGTGCTGATGCGGAAGCCCTGGAATGCCAAAATGACGGGGCTGTTGTCCGTAAATACCATGGCGGAATTTGTCTCTCTGGTGAAGCAGATCATGAAAGCATCCACTTCTAAGACTGAGAAGATCACTGCTCCGGCGGTGCTGGCCCTGGTGGGGCCGTCCGGCTCCGGCAAACGGGAGATTACGGAAGCTTTGTGCGGTAGCCGAGGGACAGGCGCGAGCGAAAGGACAGAGAGTGGGGAGATTTTTGTCCGCCCGGTGAACTACTGCACGGAACCGGGGCGCTACGGCCACAAGTACGTCCCGGAGGAAGCCTTCGACCGGATGAACTTTTTTGAAAAAACGGCTTATGCCGGGGTACGGTACGGCACCAGAAAGGAAGACATTCAGACCTTGCTGGATCAGGGAAAGTTTGCGGTGATCCCCGTGGATATGTGCGGTGCCATTGCCATGAAGCGTTCCTTTCCCACCCATATTATCTATGTGGCGAGAGATAAAGAAAAGCTGATCGCCGATATCATTGATTCCGACTATGACACCGAGGAAAAGACACTTCGGATCCTGTCTATCGATGCGGAGAAGCGTAATCGCAAGATCTGTGATTATGTGATCCATAATGATACCATAGAAGGGGAACGTGTCAGCGGAGCGGAAGAAATCCGGCGGCTGATCCTGCTGGAAGGCGAAAAATACTGAAATGTACCGGGGAGCGATACCCGGAAAACGGAATAGAGTTGTACAAAACCGGATAGAGAAGGAGCGGGGCGGACGGATACGTATGGAAGAAAAACAGCTGAAATACTATAAAATGCATCATGATTTACAGGAACAGATCCGACTGGGAGAACTGCGCAGCGGTGACCGTGTTCCCTCGGAGAACCAGCTGGCCGCCGCTTATCAGGTGAGCCGCCAGACCGTCCGCAAGGCACTGGCCATTCTGGAACAGGAGGGATACATCTATGCGGTACACGGGAAAGGCACCTTTGTGTCGGAGCGGGTCCGCCCGGAGCATAAGTCTCACAACATTGCCGTGGTGACCACCTATCTGTCGGATTATATTTTTCCCCGGGTTATTCAGGGCATCGATGAAGTTCTTACGGCACAGGGGTATAGCATTTTATTAAAAAATACAAGAAACTCCCGGAGCCAGGAGGCACGGTGTCTGGAGGAACTGTTGCAGAAGGATATCGACGGGGTCATCATCGAACCCAGTAAGAGCCAGATCAGCTGCAGACATCTGCATCTGTATGAGCGGCTGGAAGAATACGGAATTCCCTATGTGTTTATTCAAGGCTGCTTCGACCAGATGGAAGACAAGCCCCAGGTGCTGATGGACGATTGCAGGGGAGGTCATCTGATCACAAAATATCTCCTGGATACCGGGCATCGCGATATTGCCGGAGTGTTCAAGGCAGATGACATCCAGGGACAGAACCGTCACCGGGGCTATGTACAGGCCCTGCAGGAAGCAGGTGTCCTCTACGATCCGGACAAGGTGATCTGGTTCCATACCGAGGATCGTAAAGTCCACCCACAGGAGGGAATCCGGCGTCTGATCTCCAAGGGAACCAGACTCGACAGTGTGGTCTGTTACAATGACCAGATCGCCATGCAGGTCATCCCGACGCTGACGGCCCGGGGGATTCGTGTCCCGGAGGACATTTCCGTCACCGGTTATGACAATTCCTACATGGCCATCGGCGGAGGTTTTCAACTGACCACTATCGTTCATCCCCAGGAAAAACTGGGAGAAATGGCGGCACAGCTGTTACTGTCACTGCTTCATGGGGAATCTCTGGGACCGGAAGAGAGAAAGATTCTCATCCAGCCGGAGCTTGTCGTAGGAAATACAACTTGTTAGCAGGAGCATACAAGTTGTAATATGGTAATATCGAAATTGTATGATGCCAGGGTCAAAAGGTCTAAGCCCATATGAGCTTGCTCATAGGTGGGTGAAAGACCTTAGGACCCGCCCCGATATGAGCATAAAAGTGGGATGATAATCCCACGATATGCGAATATTGGGTAGGATTGTGGGAGTGCGTAGCACGGAACAATCCGTAGGCATCAAAGTCGGGGGCTTTTGACCCCGACATCATTGTATTCAACTACAGGAGGTATTACTTATGTTACAGACAAAAAAATATCAATTCTGGTTTTGTACGGGATCACAGGACTTGTATGGGGACGAGTGCCTGGCAAAGGTAGCGGAGCACTCTCACAAGATCGTGGATGCCCTGAACGCTTCCGGTGTGTTACCTTATGAGGTGGTATGGAAGCCGACCCTGATCACTAACGAACTGATCCGCCGTACTTTTAATGAAGCAAATCTGGATGACACTTGTGCCGGTGTTATCACCTGGATGCATACTTTCTCTCCGGCAAAATCCTGGATCCTGGGATTACAGGAGTATCGTAAGCCCCTGTTGCATTTCCATACTCAGTTCAATGAGGAACTGCCCTATGACACCATCGACATGGATTTCATGAATGAGAACCAGTCTGCCCACGGTGACAGAGAGTACGGTCATATCGTGACCCGCATGCGCATGGAGCGTAAGGTTGTGGTAGGTCACTGGTCTGATCCTGTGGTACAGGGCAAGATCGCATCCTGGATGCGTACTGCAGTCGGCGTGGTGGAGAGCAGCCATATCCGTGTCATGCGTGTGGCTGACAACATGCGCAATGTAGCGGTAACCGAAGGTGATAAGGTAGAAGCACAGATCAGGTTTGGCTGGGAAGTAGACGCTTACCCTGTAAACGAGATCGCAGAGAGTGTAAATGCCGTATCTGCATCCGATGTCAATGCACTGGTGGACGAGTACTACGAGAAATATAATATTTTATTAGAGGGAAGAGACCCCGAAGAGTTTAAAAAACATGTGGCTGTACAGGCACAGATCGAACTGGGATTTGAACGTTTCCTGGAAGAGAAGAATTATCAGGCCATCGTTACCCACTTCGGAGATCTGGGTGCGTTGAAGCAACTGCCCGGACTGGCCATTCAGAGACTGATGGAGAAGGGCTACGGCTTCGGCGCAGAAGGTGACTGGAAGGTAGCCGCCATGGTACGTCTGATGAAGATCATGACCGCAGGCAAAAAGGATGCCAAGGGTACTTCCATGTTGGAGGATTACACCTACAATCTGATCAAGGGTAAGGAAGGTATTCTGGAAGCCCATATGCTGGAGATCTGCCCCACCATTGCGGACGGTCCCATCAGCATCAAGTGCCAGCCCCTGTCCATGGGAGACAGAGAAGATCCTGCAAGACTGGTATTTACTTCCAAGGAAGGTCATGGTATCGCTACTTCCCTGATCGACATGGGCAATCGTTTCCGTCTGATCATCAACGATGTGAACTGCAAGAAAGTGGAGAAACCCATGCCGAAGCTTCCTACCGCTACCAACTTCTGGACTCCCGAACCGGATCTGTATACCGGCGCGGAAGCATGGATCCTGGCAGGAGGTGCACATCATACCGCATTTACCTACGATCTGACCGCAGAGCAGATGGGTGACTGGGCAGCCATGATGGGCATCGAGGCTGTATACATCGACAAGGATACGAAGATCCGCGATCTGAAGAGAGACCTGATGCTGGGAGAAGTATTCTACCGCTAAAATATGCTACCCGAAAAATCTGTTTTCGTGTATAATAGAAAATAGTATTGCAGAGAACGAAATAAAAATCTGCAGGCAGAATCTGCGGGTAGAAGTTACCTGCAGATAGAAGAAGGGTATCGTAGAAATGTTAAAAGTGTTTTTGGTGGAGGATGAATTTGTCATCCGTGAAGGAATCAAAAATAATATTGACTGGAAGGCTCATGGCTATGAGTTCTGTGGGGAGGCCGGCGACGGAGAGCTGGCCTATCCCATGATCCAGAAATTGCGTCCGGATATCGTGATCACCGATATCCGGATGCCGTTTATGGACGGCCTGGAACTGAGCCGTCTGATCCGCAAGGAGCTTCCGGACACAGAAATCATTATTCTGTCCGGTTACCAGGAATTTGAATATGCCAAGGAAGCTATCAAGCTGGGAGTGGCCCAGTATCTGTCCAAACCCATCAATGGTGAGGAACTGCTGGCGGAATTGGATGAATTGTCGGCGAAGATCGAGGAGAAGCACAGAGCCATTCAGATCAGAGAGCGGTATTTGCAGGAGATGGAGGAAAACAATCTCAGAGAGCGGAAAAAACTGTTCCAGGAACTGGTCACCGGAGAAAGCACCGTGGCAGAACTGTTGGAATCGGCAGAGATTCTGGGGATCGATCTGTCGGCACCCTGGTACAATATTATTCTGTTCAAGACCCAGTCTCTGCGTCATGCGCAGGATGAGTATTCCGGCAGCCTGATCCGGATCGAACAGGAACTGCGGGGACTGGAAGACGGCAGGACGGTGATCACCTTTGATCGTAATCTGGAAGGAAAAGCATTCTTATTAAAAGCCGATTCCGAGGAACAGCTATTGCTGCTGCAACAGGAATACATAGAAAAGATCAAGGACATTATGGAAGGCTATGAGCATGTGCGGTATTTCGGTGGTATCGGCAAGCCGGTGAACCGTCTGCGGGAGCTTCCGACATCTTTTGAACAGGCCAGTCATGCTTTTGCCCACAGATATCTGGTGCAGGACAGCCGGATCCTGGACAGCGGACATATGACGGAGGAAGCGCAGAAGGAAGATAATTTTGACATCAAGGAAGTCAATCCAAAGCAGATCGACCGCACAAGAATCCAGGAATTCTTAAAACAGGGTGACCGGGAGGAAGTGGTCTACTTCGTGGAAGAATTTTTCCGGGATCTCAGCAACAAGGCACTGCAGTCCAATATTTTCAGGCAGTATATTACCATGGATGTCTATTTCTGTGTGGCAGGTTTTCTGGAAAGCCTGCAGACGGATACGCAGGAACTGGAAACACCCAATCAGGACGAGAAGACCCTGCAGGACAGCGATAGTGCGATCCATTACATTACCAGAATTCTGCAGAAAGCACTGGCGGTCAGAGATAAGGCTGCCAGCAGCCGGTATGATGATGTGGTGGAACAGGTGATGAAATACATTGATGAGAATTATGCAGACGAGGAACTTTCCCTGAATCTGCTGGCATCCCACGTGAATTTCTCACCAAACCATCTGAGCATGATCTTCAGCCAGCAGACCGGACAGAGCTTTATCAAATATCTGACAGACTATCGTATGAACAAGGCAAAGGAACTCTTGCGCTGCACCGGCAAGCGCAGCAGCCTGATCAGCCAGGAGGTGGGCTACAAGGATCCACACTATTTCTCCTATCTGTTCAAGAAGACCCAGGGAATGACCCCTACCCAGTACCGGGGCGGCACCAGTTAGCCGTGGCCATGGATAAGGGGGATTCCTATGAGAAAAAAGATAAAAGAATTGTATGAACATTCGACACTGGTGGCAAAGATAAGATATTCCTATCTTTGCCTTCTGGTGCCTTTTGTATTGTTCCTGATCTTTTGCTTCTATAATTTATGGAACAATAACCGCAGATACGAGGATATGATCAATTCCTCCGTCATGGCCAGTCAGTTCAGCCTGGATTTCCAGAAGGATTTCGATTATGAGACTTATCTGCTGATCGTAGGGAACAAGACGCTGGAAGAGTCCAGTCTGCATGATATGCTGGTGGAGGCAGATGACATCGTGGCCGGTCTGGAAGAACTGACGGAATCTCAGGAGAACCTGAAACGACTGACCAGTGTCAAAAAATATCTGAACAATCTGGAGACCTATATCGGCAGGATCGAGGACAATATCCGGGAAGGCAACCGCTACGAGGACAACATGGAAATCTGGGAAAATGATGTGCAGATTGTGACGTCTCTGGTGGGTGATACCATGTCCCAGTACATCTATTACGAGATCCGGGGGATTCAGGAGAGCAGGCAGCAATATCAGGATTTCTTCGTGAATATGATCCGTTTCTCCATCATTGCCTTTACACTGATCCTGGTTCTGTTTTTATTCTTATCCTATTATATACCGTTAAGTATCACGAGCCCCATAAGACGCCTTACCCAGGTGACGGATCAGGTGGCAAAAGGTGACCTGACGGTGCGCTCCGACGTGACGGGGGGCGTGGAGGCCCAGGTGCTCAGCGATTCACTGAATACCATGATCGACAAGATCAACGAACTGTTAGAGCAGGTGAAGACGGAGCAGATCCGGTTGCGCAAGGCGGAATTTGAACTGCTGCAGTCCCAGATCAATCCGCACTTTTTATATAATACGC
>ERZ779660.1181-NODE-1181-length-13745-cov-2.446822_pt1 | contig 13745 bp, 9 predicted proteins | sample MGYA00511906_ERZ779660 | MGnify/ENA primary metagenome ERZ779660 (study PRJEB29588, sample SAMEA2156906) | human gut metagenome | biome: human gut; feature: human-associated habitat; material: faeces | place: Denmark | collected 2008/2010 ... | reverse complement strand
GGCCGACCAGCTGTCTGCCCACCGTCGATTTGCCGCAGCCGGATTCGCCCACCAGACCGAGGGTTTCTCCCTCTGCAATCGAAAAGGAAACGCCGTCCACCGAATGCACATAGCCTGTCGTATGGGTAATAACGCCGCCCCGGATGGGATAATATTTTTTCAGGTTTTCTACCCGGATCAGCGGCTCCTTCTCCGTGTTTTTTTCTTCCATATTTATGCTCATCTTCACGTTTCTCCTTCTTTGGCGAGCATACATCTGACAAAATGTCCTTCCCCGATCTGTCTGTAGCTCTGAGGCTGATCGCAGCCTTTTGTCCGGAAGGCGCAGCGGTCCGCAAACCGACAGCCGGGGATCGAATCATAATTCTCCGGGACCATGCCGGGAATCGCGACAAGCTCCCTGTCCTTTTCGTCATAAATTCCGGGAACCGTCTGCAAAAGTGCCTTTGTATACGGATGTGCCGGTGCAGCAAACAGCTCCTTTACCGGTGCTTCCTCGATCATCTGTCCGGCGTACATAACGATCACGCGGTCCGCCATGCTCGCTACCAGCCCGATGTCATGGGTGATCAGGATCATCGACATCCCACTCTCTTTTTGCAGATTGCGCAACAGCGCCATAATCTGTGCCTGAATCGTCACATCCAGTGCCGTCGTCGGTTCATCTGCGATCAGCAGGCCCGGATTGCAGCACAGAGCCATCGCGATCATCACACGCTGGCGCATGCCGCCGGAAAGCGTATGGGGATATTTTTTCATGACACTGTGAGGATCGGGCATACCAACTTTTCCTAAAATCTGCTCTGCCCGCTTTCGCGCCTCTTCTTTTGACAGTCTCATATGCTTTCGGATGCTCTCCATCAGCTGGTTGCCGACTGTAAAGACCGGATCGAGAGAGGTCAGCGGGTCCTGGAAAATCATCGTCAGACGGTCGCCCCGGATTTTATCCAGCTCTTTTTCCGTCATCGTCAGAAGGTTCTTGTCCTCGAATACGACGCTTCCCTCCGTCACGGTTCCGCCTCTTCCAAGCAGCCCCATAATAGAAAGTGAGGTCACACTCTTGCCACAGCCGGATTCGCCGACGATACAGACAACTTCTCCCTTATCTACATGAAAATTTACATGGTCCACGCTGACAGTGCGTCCGTAGTCGCTGTCAAAAACGGTTGTCAGCCCCTCTACTTCCAGTAAATGCGGCATTTGCTTTTCCTCACTTTACTCATATATCAGATTCTGCCGCACACCTCCCAAAAAAGAGATGTGCGGCAGTTATTATCATAGCATAAAATATATGAAATACAAACTTTTTATCGGAAGAAAACTTCTTTTTTCTCTGATAAAAATGCTCCGCAAAGATCCCACTGCGGCAGAATGGAATTCTGTGAAACAGGATTCTTCTTTATTCCACTACGTCCCAGTTCTGGACATCGTTGAAGAAGCCGTATACGCTGGGAGCTGCGCCTGTAATCCGCTTGCTGACTGCCCCCTGTGCGCTGATAACATAGGCGGAGAACATCGGAACATCTTCCTGTACCTTTTTATCCACAACGGAGAACAGCTCTTTTGTTTCCTCCGGATCACTTGTCAGCTGGGATTTGGTCAACGCGTCGTTTAACGTATCGTCGCTGTAGCCGGTCCAGCTTCCTTCACCGCCAAGCAGCCATGCTACATCCGGATAGGGATCCACCGGCGCATAGGTGTACTGTACTGCCAGTACATCATAGTCCTCTGTGCCTGCAACGCTCATCAGCGTTGCGAAGTCAACGGTCTGGATTTCCGCCTTGATGCCGACTGCAGCCCACTCTGCAGCGATGATGGAGGCTGCGTTTACAAAGGTCGAATCGCCGGAATTTACATAGAAACGGATTGTCTGGGAGCCGTCCCATCCAGCTTCTTCCAGAAGTGCTTTTGCCTTTTCCGGATCATAGGAAACCGGTGTAAGGGAATCATCATAGAACGGGCTTGCACTGGACAGGAATCCATCTACAATTTCGCCATGTCCGTTTAACAGTTCCTCCAGAATCTGCTGACGGTCGATCGCATACAGCATCGCCTGACGAACTTTTACATCCGGAACGTTCTTTGTCTGGATAAATACGGACTGGTTGGTAACCGGGGAACCGTATACAACGTCTACGTTGTCCAGGGCTTCTACGCTCTCATAGTCCTCCTGCGGGATATCACTCATCGTCTGCTGGGTGATATCGATTTCGCCGGATTGCAGACCTGCATACAGCTGACTGCCGTCTACGATTTTGATGTTTAGCTTGTCGATCTTGGGCGCGCCCTTCCAATAATCCTTGTTCGCTTCATAGGAAATATAATGATCCACATCAAAATCCGTTACGATGAACGGTCCGCTGACAACATCGGGATGGTTGAACCAATCCGCTGTGGAAAGCTCTTCCTCGGAATACTGCTCGATCACATGCTTGGGCAGAGTCAGCAGATATCTCGCATAGCTGTTTTCAAAGGTAGTAATCGGCATTTCTTCTTTGGTCGTAAACTGTACCGTTTTATCGTCTACCTTCTGAATGCCGTCGATGCTCTCTGCACCTTCCTCTACAAAGCCATCGTCGCCAACACCTTCAAATACATAATACATCATTGCAGTATTGCCGATGACCGGGCTCGCCAGGCGAAGCGCGGTATAAACCACATCATCTGCTGTAACAGGCGTTCCGTCCGACCAGGTTGCAGCATCATCGATGTGAACGATAAAGTTTTTGTTATCTTCTGTTGTGATGGAATCTGCCAGCATGCCCTCGAAGTTCAAGTCAGCATCCAGCTCCATCAACGGCAAAAACATCAGTCCGGTCGCATATTTGTTAATCTCGCCGCCGTTTAACAAAAGGGGATTGATACTGCCGATGGTATTGGTCACACCGACGTTGATAATCTTCTCTCCCGAAGCTGCTGTGTCTGAGGATGCACTCTCTGTGCTCACCGCTGCGCTTCCGGTTTCATCTGCTGCAGCACCTGCATTCGATGCGCCGCACGCGGTCAGTCCCAGCGCCATCACTCCTGCCAGAAGCAGGCTTAAGATCCTGTTTCGTTTTTTCATAACTGCTCCTCCTTTTGGGCGAATCATCCGCCGCTCAATACCTATCTATCCGGTATGTTAGTGAGAATTGTATTCTATTTTTTTCGATCTGTCAAGACTCTATTCCCATATTCTTGACAAAATACGGGGTTCGCGTTATATTCGACAGCAGAGCGCACGATTCTTTCTATCCTATAAGGATGCCAGGATCAAAAGGTCTAAGCCCACAGGAGCTTGCTCATAGGTGGGTAGGATTGTGGGAGTGCGCAGTACGGAACAATCCACTGACCTTATATAATATGCTTTACCGGAGGATTTTTCAATGAAAAATTACTTAAATTATCAGTCCTCAGAATATGACTGCGGTTCTGTTTCTATTACCAACGGAATCCGCTACCTGTTTGATCGGGAAGAAATCAGTCCTGACATCCTCAAATGTATTATGCTCTATACAATGGACACTTATAACGAACAGGGACAACCATGCCGTCACGGCACTTCCGCCGCCGCAATGCGTTTTGTCGGCAGTTGGTTAAATCAGCTGGCAGCTGTCCGCTCTTTTCCGATCCAGACGCAGTTTCTTTTCGGTAACGATGTTACACTGTCCCCGGACAGCGAAATCAGTCAGGCGCTTTTGCACGGCGCAGCTGTCGTGCTGCGTCTTTTTCTTGAAGTTCCGCACTATGTGCTTTTAACCGGCATTTCCAGGGACGAGGTGTTTTTCTTCGACCCTTATTATGAGGAAGAAGGGACTCCCGAATTCGACGCTGAATATTACGCCAAAGGCATCCGGTTTATTTATGACCAGCCAAAATGTGCCAACCGCGCAGTTTCTCTGGAACGCATCAACCGACTTTCCCACGGATACTATGAGCTGGGTGAATTTTCCTGCCGCGAGGCGCTGCTGATGTTCCGCACCTCCGGCGAATGCGAATGGAACGCGTAAACGGGTGGGGCTTATAAGCCCCACCCGTTATTCATGACAATAGAATGCTCGCAGAGCGTGCATTCTATTGTTTTTATTTTCCGCTGTCACCGTAGTTTGCCAGCACACGGGCACTGGGGTCATTGACATTACAGCCCTCCCAGCTCTTGTTGGGCATCCAGAAGTCCGGCACCATCCTTGCCTGTCCGGGATAATACTTTTCAAAGATTTCCCGATACAGCAGGCTTTCTTTTGTGAAGGGCTGTGCAAAATCATATTTCTGACGGAGCGTTTCGTATTCCTCGTCGGTGTAATACTTCTCTGCGTATTCTTTTAAATCATCCACCATGCTGTGTCCTACTGCATCGCTGAATGCAGCTTTTTCTCTCCACAGGATGTTTTCCGGCAAAATATGATCTGCTTCAAATGCCTTGCGCAGCAGATATTTTCCTTTTCCGTAGGTGTTTAACTTCTTCGCCGGGTCAATGGACATCACATAACGGACAAAGTCGAGATCGCCGAAGGGTACACGGGCTTCCAGGCTGTTTGCCGCAAGACACCGGTCGGCACGCAGGACATCATAGCAGTACAGCTCACGGATTCTCTTTGCTGCCTCTTCCTGAAAGGCTGCCGCGCTCGGTGCAAAGTCCGTATATTTATAGCCGAACAGCTCGTCGGAAATTTCACCGGTCAGCAGCACCTTTAAGTCTGTTTTTTCATGGATTGCCTTGCAGACAAGGTACATGCCCATGCTCGCGCGAATCGTCGTGATGTCATAGGTTGCAAGCGCTTCGATAACGGTTTCCAGGCTTTCCAGCACTTCTTCCTTTGTCATGATGACTTCGGTATGCTCTGCGCCGATAAAATCAGCAACTTCTTTTGCATATTTTAAATCAATCGCATCTGTGTCCATGCCGATTGCAAAGGTCCTGATCGGTTTTTTCAAAATATCTGCTGCAATTGCACATACAAGGCTTGAATCCAGACCGCCGGATAACAAAAAGCCCAGCGGAGCGTCTGCATCCAGACGTTTCTTTACCCCCTCCGTCAGCTTATCATGGATGTTTTTTGTAATCACATCAATATCTTCGTGCACATAACCATGGACAGCTGCGATATCCTCATATTTGACAAATTTCCCATCGTAATAATAGCTTCCGGGCGGAAATGCACGCACCTCGTCCACCCAGCCGATCAGGTTCTTTGCCTCACTGGCAAATGCAATCTTTCCGCTCTTAGAATAACCATAAAACAACGGACGAATTCCGATCTGGTCACGGGCTGCGATCAGCTTGCCGCTTTTGTGATCGTACAATACGCAGGCATATTCCGCATCCAGATGGGAAAACATTTCCAGTCCATATTCTTCATATAGCGGAAGCAAAACCTCACAGTCGGAACCGCTCTGGAACTGATAACCGCGCTCTTCCAGCTCCTTTTTGATTTTGCGAAAGCCGTAAATTTCACCATTGCAGATCACCCAGCTGCCGTCCCGTTGAAACGGCTGCATGCCGTCCGGGGTCAACCCCATGATCGCAAGTCTTGCAAAGCCTAGATACCCGAATTCGGTCTCAACGACCTGCTGGGCATCCGGTCCTCTCATCTTTGTCTTTAACAGATATCCTTCCATCGTTTCTTTGGTGACATCTTTTCCCGCGTAGCAGAGAATGGAACACATAAGCTTTTCCTCCTTTTCTTTTGCTGCGTTGCAGTTTTTCTTTCGCTTTCCGGGTGCAGATTCCATGCTCGCATGAGAAGCTGCGCACGGAAAGCTGCGAAGGGAACTGTAAGAACGCAAAAACAGCAGCCATTTGTCCTATTGGAGATAGGACGAATAGCTGCTGCTATATCCGCGGTGCCACCTAACTTGCCGCACTTCCTTGTACGGCCCCTTTTTCGCGTTCCCATGAAACGCTATCCCTGTAACGTGGGACTCCGGCTCGCCTACTTACAGATCCTGCGTTCAGCTTGCAGCTCGGAAGTGTTCTTTCCTACAGATATCCGCGCAGGACTCCCACCGCCGCCTGCTCTCTGTGCCGTCTGTCTGTACTACTTTTCTTCGTCATCGCTTTTTGTTTTTTACAAGATAGCATACCCGTTTCGCTCTGTCAAGAAAATTTTCACGAATGGCACGGGTGAACTGTAACAGAGCTTAAACTCTGCCTCTTACTCTTCTGCAAACAGAGGAGTAGACAGATAACGATCACCGGTATCCGGCAGGATCACAACAATGTTCTTTCCTTCATTTTCGGGACGCTTTGCAAGCTCGATTGCTGCCCATACTGCTGCACCGGAGGAAATGCCTACCAGCACGCCTTCCTGATGACCGATCTTTCTGCCGGTTGCAAACGCATCCTGATTCTCTACGGTGATAATTTCGTCATAAACCCCGGTGTCCAGGACGTCCGGTACAAAGCCTGCGCCGATTCCCTGGATCTTGTGTGCGCCGGCTGTGCCCTTGCTCAAAACCGGAGAACCTGCAGGCTCTACAGCAACAACCTTTACATCAGCCTTCTTGCTCTTTAAGTACTGACCTGTACCAGTCACGGTTCCGCCCGTACCAACGCCTGCCACCAGGATATCAACCTTGCCATCCAAATCTTCCCAGATCTCAGGACCGGTTGTCTTTTTGTGTACCTCCGGGTTTGCAGGGTTTACAAACTGTCCGGGAATGAAGCTGTTGGGAATTTCCTTTGCCAGCTCGTCTGCCTTTGCGATTGCACCCTTCATGCCCTTTGCACCTTCTGTCAGGACAAGCTCTGCGCCGTATGCCTTCATCAGCTGTCTGCGCTCTACGCTCATGGTTTCCGGCATTACGATAATGATACGGTAGCCTCTCGCTGCTGCAACAGACGCAAGACCGATGCCGGTGTTGCCGGAGGTAGGTTCAATAATTACAGAGCCTGCCTTTAATGCGCCCTTCGCCTCTGCATCATCGATCATCGCTTTTGCAATTCTGTCCTTTACAGAGCCTGCAGGATTAAAATATTCCAGCTTGCCATAGATGTGTGCCTTTAAGCCCTCTGCCTTTTCAATATGTGTCAGCTCCAGCAGGGGAGTTCTGCCGATTAACTGATCTGCGGATGTATAAATGTTGCTCATTTGCTCTTCCTCCTTAAACCTACTTACTTTATATGTTAATGTGATTATATTCTGTCTTTTCGGATCTGTCAACCCTTTTTAAACAATAGAATGCACGCTCTGCGAGCATTCTATTGTCATGAATAAAATATTCCATGGTTTTTCCGGCGTCAGCACAGACTTTTCATTGAATAAAAGCACTGCCTCCCGGCAGTCGTTTTTGCGTTATGAATTTCTTTCCCGGCAGGCTGCTTCCAGCTGTGTAAGCGCCTGCAAAAGCGTTTTTTTCGTGCACGCCAGTACGATGCGTTCAAACTGTCCCGACTTTTTGTCAAAGACAGAGCCGCCATCCAGCCAGAGCTTTGCCTGATGTGCAATGAGATTTTCCAACGCTGTGTCCGACAGTCCCAGTCCCGAGCAGTCCAACCATGCAAAGTAAGTGCCTTCCGGTTCGATCAGACGGATCTTAGGCAGTCTTTCTTTTAAGAAGCTGCGCAGGACCTTCAAATTTTCCCGCAAATATGCCTGGCACTGCTCAAGCCACTCGCCGCCATTTTCATAAGCTGCCTGGCACGCGATTAAACCGAGGGCGTTCAACTGGGAATATCCCGCTGCGTTGATCTCGGCTTTGAATCTGTCCCGGACCTCTTTTCCGGGAACCCAGATATTGGAAACCTGCAGCCCCGCCAGATTAAAGGTTTTACTCGGCGCAGTGCAAAGAATCATCTTTTCTTCCAGCTGCGGACATGCCTTTGCAAATATCGTATGCGGATGCTCCGGAAATGCAAAATCACAATGAATCTCGTCTGCCACAACGAACACATGGTAGCGGTCGCAAAGCTCTCCCAGTTTTTGAAGCTCTTCTTTTGTCCAGACTCTGCCGACAGGATTGTGGGGACTGCACAGCAAAAACAGTTTTACATTCTGGGATGTGATCTTTTCTTCCAGATCGTCGAAGTCAATTTCATAATGTCCGTCTGTTAAAAGGAGCGGGCTTTCTACGATCTTTCTATTGTTATCGCGAATCACCTCAAAGAACGGGTAATAAACCGGCGGCTGAATCAGTACACTGTCGCCCTTTTTTGTCAGGGCGCGTACCGCCATCGCAAGGGCGAATACCACGCCGGGGGTTTTTACAAGCCATTCAGACTTTGGCTGCCAGTCAAACCGACTGTCAAACCAGCGATACAGCGCGTCAAAATATTCTCCTTTTACCTCGCTATAACCGAAAATCCCATGGGAAACCGCATTCTGCAGTGCATCCAACACAGGCTTCGGCGCCTGAAAATCCATATCCGCCACCCACAATGGCAACACATCTACGTCACGTCCGCGTTCCACGGCGAAATCATATTTCAGGCTGTTTGTCTTTTTCCGGTCAATTTCCCGGTCAAAATTATAGGTTGTCATTTCTAATCTCCCTCTCAACAAAAATCCTGCCCTGCAGGATTCTTATGCCTGCAACAGATCGCAAACACGACATTTTTCTGCTCCGCCGCAATGCAGTCCCTACAGCGTGGATTTTTTCTCAGGAAACAAACGCCTGCTCCAGATCCGCAATCAGCTCGTCCACATGCTCCAGTCCAACGGACAGGCGCAGCAGAGTGTCGGTGATGCCAAGCTTTTCTCTCCACTCCTTCGGAACATCCGGATGGGTCTGCTTCATCGGATAGGTGATCAAAGATTCTGTACCCCCAAGGCTCTCCGCAAAGGTGATGACGCGCACCTTTTCCAGCACGCGCTGTGCCGTTTCCACGCTGTCGACGTCGAAGGAAATCATCGCACCCGCACCTCTCGCCTGCTTTGCATTGATCTCATAACCAGGATGCGTTTCCAGTCCAGCATAATATACTTTTCTGACTTTCTTCTGCTCCGTCAGCCAGCGCGCGATGTTGCCCGCATTTTCCTGCTGCCGCTCCATGCGCACCGCCAGTGTCTTGATGCCGCGCATTACCAGATTCATACGGGTCAGGTTGTAGGTGTTCTCTTTCAGCTCCTGCGCGTAGTATTTTACATTGTTTGCGTCAGCCATATACTTGGAAACGCTTTTGCCGATGTTGATCAGCAGCGAGCCGGAACCGCTGGTCGGGTCATAGATTTTGATTTCGTTCTTGCCCTGCAGGTGGCTTGCCACGATTTCAGACATCAGCAGCGAAACCTCGTGGGGCGTATAGAACTCGCCCGCCTTTTTGCCGGCATTGGCGGCAAACATACTGATCAGATATTCATAGATGAAGCCCAGCACATCATAGCCCTGCTTGCCGTCCATCGGAATATCCTTAATCAGGTTCAGCAAGCCGCTGATGGCTTTGGTCTGGGTGCCGGAGCTGTCGCCCAGTTTGGAAAGACCGGTTTCCAGTGTGTTGAAGATTTTCTCAAACACACGCTTGTGCGTGGGGGAAATCAGCCGGCTGAACGCCGACAGCGCGTCACGCACATTGGAAACATCAAAATCCTTGCCCATGCCGAGCCAGGTGGAGAAGAAATCTTTGTAGGAGATAAAATAGCCGATGTTTTCCTGCACCCATTTGACGGTTTCGGGGTCGTCCTCGGTTACGGTTTTCAGCAGCTCATCGTCATAATCGTTGTCTTTCAGAAATTCGATTTCTTTATCGGACAGATATTTATAAAAAATGAAACCAAGGATAAAGTCTTTGTACTCACTGGCCTCGATTTTGGAGCGCATCTGGTTAGCAGAAGCCCAAATCTTCTGCGCAAGCTGTTGTTTGTTCATCGGTCAAGCTCCTTTTGCTTTAGAAAATACCCTTTCTCGGGAAAAGCGTAAGTAGTTATTTCTATTATAACACAGATAACTAAGGTTTCCACAAAAAATTGTGGCTTATGCCATAAAATACATACGCTTGGGAACAGCGGAAGTTGGGGGACTGCTTTACCGAACGCTGTGAAAGTATGCCCGATGGTGAGTTGATTTCAGTTACTATAAATGACGGTATCAAGAAGTTTTCGGAACTCGGACGGCACGACAATTCCAATGATGATAAGTCAAAATATAAGAAAGTCTGCGCTGGCGATATTGCGTACAACTCAATGCGTATGTGGCAAGGAGCAAGTGGATGTTCACCGTATGAGGGAATTGTCAGCCCCGCTTATACCGTACTTACGCCAAATTCAGGTATAAACTCCAAGTGTATGGCTTACCAGTTCAAGTTACCTGCGACCATCCACACTTTCAAAATCAATTCACAGGGTATAACATCTGATAACTGGAATTTGAAATTTCCCGCATTAAGCGAAATCGAGATTTATGTATCCCCTTACGAGCAGGAACAAGCAAAAATAGCAGCTTATTTCGCGAATCTCGACCACCTTATCACCCTTCATCAGCGTAAGCCATATTCACACATACAACGGAGGTGCAATATGCTTAACGAAGCACAACGCACAGATAAGTTCTGTGAATATTATGCAAAGTGGATTACTGTATACAAGAAAGGGGCGATAAGACAGGTTACAATGGACAAGTACCTGATGACGCAAAAATGGCTTGAAAAACTTATCCCGGATTTGAAAATTTGCGATTTGAATCGCATTGCGTATCAGCAGTTGCTGAATGATTATGCCGAATACCATGAGCGGCAGACGACAATGGACTTTCACCACCAACTCAAAGGAGCTGTTTTAGACGCAGTGGACGAGGGGCTGATTGACCGTGACCCCACGCGGAAAGCGATTATTAAAGGCAAGGCACCATCTACAAAGAAAATAAAGTACCTTAACCAATTTGAACTGCACACGCTCCTTGCCTCGCTTGAATTAAAGGATGAAGTGAACTGGGATTATTTCATTCTTTTGGTGGCCAAGACCGGAATGCGCTTTTCGGAGGCACTGGCACTGACCCCCAAGGACTTTGATTTCTATCATCAGACCCTTTCCATCAGTAAGACATGGGATTACAAGGGCGCCGGTGGGTTTCAGCCGACAAAGAACAAGTCATCGGTTCGTAAAATTCAAATTGATTGGCAGTCTGTTATCCGCTTTTCCGAGCTTGTAAAAGGACTGCCGGAGAATCAACCTATTTTTGTGGATGGCAAGGTCTACAACTCCACCGTCAATGATGTTTTGAGCCGCCACTGCGAGAGGTGCAATATCCCGGTCATTTCTATCCACGGTCTGCGCCACACCCACGCATCCCTGCTACTTTTTACCGGCGTATCTATTGCGAGTGTTGCCCGGCGACTGGGACACTCCAGTATGACAACCACCCAAAAGACCTATCTTCATATCATTCAGGAGTTGGAAAACAAGGATATTGACCTTGTTATGCGGTCATTGTCCGGGCTGAACTAAATCATTGATTTATGGCTTATGTTGATTTGCTTAATGCAAAAGTGACTGTGGCGCAGAGATTCACTTTGCACCACAGTCACTTTTGCATTGGATCTTGAATGCTAATCCGAAAAATATTGTACCCGCTATATTGGGATTCTTAAATTTACCAGACGCTGTCTGGCAAATTGAGTTGACCGCACTACTATGGGTTATCATCTATCCTCTGCACGGATAAAGGACGGTGCAGAGATTTTTCCGACTATATCCTTCTATATCCTTTAATGGAAAAATGTCTTGTATATCTCAACCACCTGATTTTCCAGTCAGCGACTGGAAAATTGAACGGAACACATTATGATGAATGAGTATATCATCTGCTTTTGCTTGAATTACCGATTTCCTTGATGGCGGCATAGTGTTTTCCACATTTTCGGCTGATCTCGTTGAAAAAATCGGATGTCACAAATTCCAGCAGCCATACTTTGGGAATCATGTACTTGGGTGTCTGCAAGATGGTTTTCAGCAAGCCCTTGCTGCACCATTTCAGAATTGTGTGGCGTTGGTAGCCTGTCACCTCGCAGACTTGCGCAACGGTCAGTACATCCGGGTAATTTGCCAGTTGCTGCTCGTACCATTCCTTGGCCAGCAGCCGTTCTTCGCCCGTATAGTTCAGCTTGCGCTCCAACGATGCGGCAGGTTTCTTGTGTTTGGGGTAGTTGTAATACCACCCGCTGGGCGGAGTGTAGCGCATCGGGTCGGACTCTCGGCGGTAGAGATACTCGGCAACATCTTTCTTGGCGATTTTATAGCAGCGTGTTTTCTTTCCGTTGTTTTTGCAGGGAACAAGCCCGCTTTGCAGGAGATAAAGCGAGGTGCGCGTTCCGATATGGCAAACGATGCGGAAATCGTTGCGGCTCATCGGGTCCGGATAGGGCGTTAGGATTTTTTCAATTTTTTCTTTCAAAGAGTCGTTGCTTACAGTTTTTTTCTTCATTTCGGGTTCTCCTTGTTTGTAAAGTGGAACCCGAAAAATCACTACTTCATTTTTTTGTTTCTTGCATTTTTTCTCATTCGTGTCCGCAAGACCGCACTATTATCTGGCTTTTGGGGCAGGGCTTATCTTGCATCTTATCTTGCATTTCTCCCAAAAAGCCGCCATTTTTGCCCCAAAACGGGCGTTTTCGTTTCTTTTCGTACCTACATTGTTTTTCGTTGGTTTATCAGTGCTTTCTCCACAAACATCGCTCAAAATCAGCGGACAAGCCAGCCTGTATTAGCCTTGGTTATCACCATATTACCTTTTCAAAGATTAACTCGAAATGCGATAGGGCGTTTGTAGCGCCGCCAGAGTTCAAATCTCTGATGCTCCGCCAATCAACGGTACAGCGTGCTTTTTTGAGCGCTCTGTACCGCTTTTTTATGCAAAAAGCAGAATTTTTGAGTTTGACAATTTCATAATAGGAGAGAATACGCCCTGTTCTGGAGAGAAATCACACTTTTTTAAGTGTCATTTTCCGGATTTGAACCTATTCCAAGCCCGTTCAGCATTGCTTCTGCTGAAGAAACCTTGGAAGCGTAGTCCAAATGCGAATAAATATTCGCGGTGGTAGAGAAATCGCTGTGTCCCAGCCACTCCTGAATCATCTTCATCGGGACACCGTTTGCCAAAAGCAAACTGGCGCAAGAATGCCCTTACGGTATAATTACGACAAACCGGAAAAGCCCCGTATATCAAGGGTTTTCGGTTATCTGGCAAGGTTTTTCATCCTTTTCCAAACCGAAAAATCGAGCCGCGAAGTAGTTATATCGTAGGGGGTGTTATAGTAACGACAAAAACTAAATACTGTTTGGGCGGGCTGTCAGCCCGTCCAAGAAATCAGGACATTTCCTCTGAAAAGAAGAAATGTCCTTTTTTTGTACCCAAAATCAGATGCCGACAGGAGGAACACGATGCCTGAAAAAAACGGGCAGAAGGAACCGGGCAAAAAGCCCGCGCCATCCAAAAAGCCGAAACCGCAGCAGGAAGTAGTTGTTCAGATTTCGCTCTCTGAGCTGCATCCGTTCCCGGATCACCCCTTTCAGGTGCGGGAGGATGCGTCCATGCAGGAAACCGCCGAAAGCGTCAAGGAGTACGGCGTCCTTGTCCCCGCGCTGGCACGGCCACGGGAGGACGGCGGTTATGAGCTGATCGCAGGCCACCGCCGCAAACACGCCTGCGAGCTGGCTGGGCTGGCCACCATGCCCGTCATTGTCCGCGACATTGACCGGGACGCTGCCACCATCATCATGGTGGACAGCAACCTCCAGCGAGAGAATATCCTGCCCTCTGAACGGGCGCAGGCGTACAAAATGAAGCTGGAGGCTATCCGCCGCAAGGCTGGCAGACCGGCAAAAACAAAGGAAAAG
>ERZ779660.1166-NODE-1166-length-13898-cov-3.492307_pt1 | contig 13898 bp, 14 predicted proteins | sample MGYA00511906_ERZ779660 | MGnify/ENA primary metagenome ERZ779660 (study PRJEB29588, sample SAMEA2156906) | human gut metagenome | biome: human gut; feature: human-associated habitat; material: faeces | place: Denmark | collected 2008/2010 ... | reverse complement strand
CCATCAGCATAAACAAGTGAGACAGCCAAACCATCTATTTTTAATTCACAAACATATTTTGGATTAGGAATTGTTTTTTTTATTCTCTCATCGAATTCTGTTCGTCTCCAGCGCGTAGGCGGCGAATATATCTTTTACGGTGAGAGGTTTGCCAACAATGAGGTCAATTTTGTGTACCTTCTGAGAAAGCATGTCGATATCGGGACGCTGGCTTTTCAGAGGGAGGAGATACAAGGACTGTGTTGGAAGGATGCAGAGGAGGTTCTTGCGATTCTTAGGCGGCAGGATGCGCGGGAGGCAGCAGGGGAAAAGGATGTGTACGCGCCGGGAAGCTATTGTATATGGACACATGAGTTTGAGAGAGTGCTTGAAATGGTGAAGCGCTCATCTTTGAGTACATTTTCTTTGCAACAAGGATGAGGACGATTGCGGCGAGTGCAAGGCAGGCGGAGATGATGAATAATTGCGGTACAATTAAGCTCCTGATGCTGGAACAGCTTCACAATCTCCTTCAGTGTATATCCGTAGCTCTGGTAGTGCTTTGCCTGCAGAAGCATGTGCAGCTCCCATGCGTTGTAGTATCTGCAGCCTGTATCCGGGTCACGCTTGGGCTTAATCACGTTTTTGGATTCATAATAGCGCAGCGTCTTGGAGAAGATTCCAAGCAGCTTTGCGATGGTTACAATATTGTAATCCTTATACATCAAATTAAACACCTCCATACTCTAAAGGTACTTTAAAGTATGGAGGTGGTCAAGTGCAATGTTGAAATTTTGTGGACATCGTATTGTGCATAACCATCCATATTTATGACATTGCTTAACTGAGAAAATGAGTAAAATGTCATGGAAATTGACAGTACATTATGGTAATATAAAATTACGATTAAAGTAATGTATTGGGAATGAAGCACATAACAAAAATGCAAAAAAAAGGAGGAATTTCACATGGCAAAAACACTTAAAAAGGTTATGGCTGTGCTGCTTGCAGGTCTTGTAACCGCCACTGCCCCTGTGAATGTGTCCGCGGCGGCAGCCTCAGAGGATGGACATGTCGTATTCGGCGGGTATGGACAGCGCTCAAGCTGTGAGGTGCAGTTTGACAAGAGCATAACCTCAATAGTAGGCTACGGCAGGCAGGCTGATATTGATGTGAGCGGTACGATAAAGCTTAAGTATCAGTGGGATGAGGGCTACGATTCAGAGTTCACATCGGGAAGCGGCTACGCGGAGGTCGATTCTGAGGTGGATGGCTTGTCGGTGGAGGTGCGCCACATTAAGACAACAGGGCGCACAATATTGTTCAAGATTATTCTGAGCAATGGTGAAAATGAAATTGGAAGTGCTGATATATCATACTATGTCGATGAGTATGGACAGATATTTTAGAGCTTGAAATTAAGAGGAAGCCACGGTTTTACCTGATTATAGGGTGAAGCCGTGGCTAAAATATTATGTGGGAGAGAAAATAATACTGAAATGGTATGATGTTGGGGTCAAAACATGCCAACTTAATTTACGAGTGTATAACGTATTATATTTATGCATATCAGCTCCGTTGTACGAAGCAAGATGTTCTAAGAACATCTAAGCTTCTTCCAAAAGTCGTGATATGCATAAATATAATACGTTATACATGCTAAGTTTATAGCACATGTCTTGACCCCAACATCATGTTATCAGAGAACATGTAAAGGGGATAATAAGTCATTGTGGATGTCACATTTAGAGTATATAATAAAGTGTAAGAAATATTGATATGATTATATGAAAAGTTAATGTTAAATTGTATTTAAAATATAGTGTAGGAAATAGGACATTGTCTGCGGTATTTTGGAGGTGGATTGATAGATGGGAATATATTTTATTGCCTGTAATATCGCAGGAGAACGCCAAAATACGCAGAGGATAAATATGTACAGCGCGGTTACCGGATATACAGGTGACGGAGAGGGGAATGATTTTATTTGACATACAGTTATATAGGAAAAATGGCAGCATATGAGCGTGACAGGCAGGGAGTATCTGCGGAGACTGTCTGCAAGGGTCTGTGCGACTTGGATATATATAATAGTTTTGAAAAAGGGGAGGACGTCGGTGATATCCATGTTGTGAGGCTGCTGCTTCAAAGACTTGGAATAAGCGCAAGTTTTGCCGGCAGATATCTTTGCCGGGATGAGTATGATGAGATGCATGCAAGATTCAATATATTGGAGCTGCTGAGGGCAGACGAGCTAATATTGGCGAAGACGGCAGCCTTGGAATATAAAAACCGTTACTGTGCAGGAAGCAGGCTTAACAAGCAGTTCATGACATACATGAATGCAAGAATAGCGCAGCTTGACGGAGATTCAGTTGAGGCACTGCACCTGTACAAAAAAGCAATCGGTTATACTATAGAAGATTACGGTGTGGCTGAATTTACCTGCATATCGGTATATGAGTATTTTATGCTTGCCAATATTGCGCGTCTGAATGCAGTTTTTGAAAATTATATGGAGGCGGAAAAGCTGTATGAGAGACTTCTTGCGTATTGTCACAGAAGAAATTCGGACCATTGGACTATGGCGTGTGTCTATCCGAAGACAGTCTGCGAAATGCTGGATATAAATTCACCGGACAGCATGGGTATATATGAAAGACGGGTATGGCTTGAAGAGTGTAATGCCGCCATAAAGGCGCTCTGTGACACGTCAAGACTTCACTATATTTGTCCGCTGTTAAGAAAAAGACATGCATTGCTGGAGCTTCTTGGAGAAGCGCCGGATAGACAGTGGGATGATTTCCTTGAACATTATGAGTGGCTGAGAAATAAGTATCATATAAAAGGAGAGCTGTTAGAGTGGTATCCGTATTATAACAGTGACTGGGAATTCTATCCTGTCGAGAAGCTTATCAACGAGCGGAGAAAACTATATGGCATGACCATCGAAGAGCTTGCCGAGGGAGTATGTACATCTGAGACAGTCAGCAGAATAATCAACAGGAGAGTTTCGCCTAAACGCAGTACTGTGGAGGCACTTCTTGGTAAGCTGGGGCTTAGAGGGGTGTTGGCGGAGGACGTTATGGTGTGTGATGACTGGGAGACGCATAGAATATGGGATGATATGGTACATGCCCAGGCAATAGATGATTATGTTACAGGCAGAAGGTTGAACGAAAAAATAGCGAAAAAACTTGATGTAAATATCCCTATAAATCGTATGTTTTTAGAGTATGTGAATGTTGGCGCAGATATGGGAATAGCGAAAAATAATTATGAAAAATATGCATTACTGCATGAGAAAATGTTAGGTTTTAATATTGAGAATATAGAAAAGCTGACAATTTTTACACGAATAGAAACAATGGTTATAAATAGATATTTTTACTGTATGGATAAGGTAAAAAATTACACAAAGCTTGGAGTATATGAAAGCATGTGTAATACTTATCTAAGTACTTTGGGCAATGAAAGAGCATTTGCAAGTAATTGTGAGGGCATATTTATGCGCTGTGCAAGCTATACAGGTAATGCAGCACGTTTTACAGATTCAAATAATTATTCCGAATCGGGAATAAAATTGGAGTTGAATTGTGAAAGGATACATTGCTTATCCAGCATTATATACTGCATTCCGTGGAATAATGCGGAATGCGGAAACAGTGTTTCTGATGATGACATAAAGATGTGTGAGTGTGCTTATTGGATAGCATGGATGCTCAAGGAAAAAGGAAGAATGAAATTGTATAATGGCTGGATTGAAAAGCATAATGTAAAATAATTGTACGATATTTATTTATTCTTATCGTAGGTGTTATTATCTTCATCCGAATAAACCGATACATTACCATTGTTCAAATTATTGATAAAGCTGTTATCAAATATTATTGAGATATTAAAGACAATAAGTAAAAGTGCAATAACGGAACGTAAATTTTTCTTCATAATATAGTACCCCTTTCGTGCTTATGTGAGATGTAAAAAGGTTTTCATATACTTGACTATACTATACAGTGCAAGTAATGTCCATGACATTGGAGGCTAAAAAAACAGGGTGCAATGTCATGGACAATCAAGCAAAAATAGTATAACATTGACGTATAGTTTAAATCATACGTCGGGTGGGAAGTGTAATGCTATTATGGGAAGAATGGCTGCAGCGTATTTTCATAGATTAGTTAGGGGGAAAGTTTGAAAAATACATTATAATGAGGAGAATTTCAAGATTGTAAAAACATTCAAAAAAGTTATGGCTATGTTACTTGTGGGTATTGTAACATTTATTACACCTGTAAATGTATTTGCGATGCCGAATGCAGATGATGGAATTATGACTTTGGGGTATGGGCAGCACGACAATACTACTGTTGGGTTTACCAAATCAATATCTGTAACAATCTTGCCTAATGTGACTTTTAATGTTGGTGTTAATGGTGAAATATTGCTTAATTATGAGTGGGATGAAGGTTATGACTCACGATTTACATCTGGAAGCGGATATGCATCGGTTTTTTCTGTACCAGATGGTATTGCACAGGATGGATGGACAGCTGAAGTTCGTCATATAACAACAACAGGGCGTACAATATTATTTAAAATTGTGGTATTTAGGAATGGGAAAGAAGTAGGAAGCAGTGATATTTCTTATTATGTTGATGAATATGGTCAGGTATTTTAATTGCTAAATAAAAATATTGCGGTCTTGCTTGAACTACATAGTAAGACCACATTCAAAAATATTATACGAGGAGGAGGATAATTATGAAAGGTTACAAGAAAACTTCTGAAATTTTAGGCTGCATAGCTGTATGGCTATGCCTTTTTGCATTTGTGGCGACAGGCTGTAGTGCAAGAGGTGGGAATAGTGACGATACTGCGGCTGGACAGACTGAAACGGATAGTTCGTTATCAGAGGGGCAGACGGTGGACAGCACATACTGGGAGAATGCCGACTTATACACATGGCGACTTGAGGACGATGGAAAATTGGAACTGCCTGAGAATATAAGGTTGATAGATACTTTTTTTATCGGGGATAAGCTTTTTTGCAGTGATGGAGATTTAAACATGATTGAGGAAGGAGAAGAGGGAGGAATATCCGTCTATTCTCTTACCGACAAAAAGACAGTTGAGATTGAATTTTCAAAGATTGAAAAATTGATAAATGACGAGCTTGGAAGCTATTCATATATGTATATAGATAAGCTGTATGAAGGAGATGATGGCAGGCTGTATATGCTAGCAGAGGCAGCGGATGTTAACAATAATTATATATCCTTTATTTTGAAATATAATTATGAGGATGAGACAATTGAGGCTATGAGATTGAGTGCGGATATGCCGGAGAGGAACAATCCAAGGCAATTAAATCTCGCACAGGATTTTGTTGTTACGGCAGATGGCTATTATTACGTCAGGGACTATCAAGGGCTTAATATAGTTGACCATGATGGCAATGTTACACAATTAGCTGGAGTGAACGGACGTGTATTCAGTTATGACTCATCAGCATGGTATAGTGCTTATTACGCAGATGATTATGGAATATTCAGAATAGATGAGAAGGGAAATGTGATAGAGCGAAAGTTCAGCTTCCCATTAGGAGATATATTAGGAAGTGTTGCCGGCAGAATATTTGTGAAAGGTGGAAATGGAATATTAGTGTATGATGTGGAAAAAGAAACCACGGATACATTATTTAGGTGGACGGATGTTGATACTGTAAGTAATGACGTAACTAATGTATATCTGATAGATGATTCGTGCATAGCAGTTATGTATAATGATAAAAGCGATAAGACAGGCAAGACTTTTGAATATGAATTTGTCGGACGTGTGAGCAGGGCGGATATTACGGAAGAGGACAGGGAAGAGCTTGTAATAGGCTGTATGTATACACCTGTGTTGCTTGAGCGTAACATAGTAGAATTTAATAAAAGCCAGCAGAAGTATCATGTATCGATAAGGGCATATAATGACAGAAGCAATGAGTTAACTACGGATGAGGCAACAACGAGACTTCATCTTGACCTTGCCTCCGGAAATGCACCGGATATGCTTAATCTGCAATATTTAGATATTTACAACCTTGTCGATAAGGGTGTAATAGATGACCTCAGACCATATTTTGACAGAGATACAGAAATAGACATACAGGATTATATAGAATCTGTTGTCGAGGCATGTACGATAGACGATGTGCTTGTCTCTGTGCCGTTGGAGTATGTTATATATTCATATTTTGGAAAGGCAGACATGGTGGGTGAGAGTGCAGGCTGGACAATAGATGATGTGGCAGAGTGCCTTAACAATAATCCGGGTAGTGTATTTTCTACATGGACAAGGGAATTTATGCTGGCAAGAATTCTGCAATATTCGATTGATACATTTATAGACAGTGATAGTGGAACCTGTGATTTTACAACCAAAACCTTCGATGAGCTGCTTGATATAATAGAACCGCTTCCGAGTGAAGCAAATTATTCGCCGATAGAAGAAAAGACAAGTCTCATAAACAATATAAATTTGTATAATTTTGAAGTTATACAGGAATATTATGCCAAATATGGTGACGATATTATAATTAAAGGATATATTACTGCTGATGGAAGAGCATGCCATAATCTCTCAGTAACAGATGCATATTCAATTGTTTCGACTTCCGGCTGTAAGGACGGAGCATGGGAATTTATCAAGTTCTGTCTTATAAATGATAATTCCAGTATTGGATGGTTTTCCTCTAATAAACAGAGGCTGCAGGAGATGATTGATGAAGAGCTTGCACATGCAGGAGAGGAGAAGCGCAGTACATTTTACACGGAGCAGGGATCTGTAAATTACCATTATGCTACGCAGGGAGAGATAGACATGGTGATGAATTTAATAGAAAATGTGGAGCTGTCTCCGTCATATAGCAGTGAGATAAGCAATATCATTAAGGAAGAACTTGACAGCTACTTCCTGGGCGGCAGGTCTAAGGAGGAGACTGTGGCAATTATACAGGACAGAGTTCAGCTCTATCTGGATGAGAGGAAATAAGTTACAAGGAGAGGTAATTTAACGAAAAGTAACAGTAAACTATCAGATATTTATTGCAATGGTTTTTGTGATGTACGGAGGTAGAGTGTGTATCGATATATTATTAAAAACAAAGGATTATATTCTGTGTATGCGATTTTGCTTGTTGTTTCTTCTACTATGAGTGTTTTCTTTGCGTTCGTTTTAAGCGAGATTATGAATTGTGCTGCGGAAGGAAATCTGCAAAGGCTTATGAGGGTATTAGTTGTTGGAATTGTTTTTTTATTAGTGACTGTATTTTCTGAATTCTTTTATGGTATTACAAAAAACAAGCTGATATGTAAAGCCAGACAGGACTTAAAGCATGATTTATTTGATAGGATTCTGCACAAAAATGTGACTGATTTTGAGAGCAGGAATACAGGGGATTACATGAATGATTTGCAGAATAATCTCAATATGTATGAGGAGTTGTATTTCAATAATATCTTACAGATACCTATGATTGTATTTTCATTTTTTGTGGCGGTAATTACCTGTATATATATAAAGCCATTGATGCTTTTACTGATACTTGTGATAGGTGGTTTTACGGCACTGGTTGTAAAGCATACTGGAAAGATGCTGGAACGGAGTACAGGAGGCTATGCAGAACAGTCTGCATCTTATTCGGGAGAAATTAAGGATGATTTTCGCGGCTATCGAATCATCAGTTCTTATCACCTATATGATGAGATAATCAGAAGGCATGAGCAGGCTAATGAAAAGCAGGAAAAGGCAAAAGAGATAAACGGCAATGACAAGACTTTATTCCTTTGCCTAAATGAACTTGCTGGGCTGACATCTACAGTGATTATCATGGCACTTGCGGCTTATTTCGCAATTAAAGGAAGCTTTACCGTTGGAATAGTCATTGCGTTCGGACAGCTTTCTGGGAAAATTATTTCTCCCATTATGACCGCATCGGATACATGGATTCGATTCAAGTCATCCAAAAAGCTGACAGAAAAATATATGGCTATCCTTCATAGCGAAGAAGATAATTATCCGAAGAGAGAAAAACAGGCTGTATACGGAGATATTAGACTGACGAATGTTTCTCTTATTTTTAACGAGACGAAAGGGCTCAATAATTTCTCGGCTGTATTTAAAAAAGGAAAGAAATACCTTGTGGTTGGAGAGAGTGGTTCGGGCAAGAGCACACTGTTAAATATTATTTCTGGTATGTATGACGAATATGATGGGGAAGTTATGATAGGAGATGAGGAGCTAAAACAGGTGGAAAGAAACTCTCTAAGCCACCTGGTAAGTTTAGCAAGTCAGGAAGTATTTTTATTTAACGATACTATTCGGAATAATATTACACTGTATAGAGAATATTCAGACGAACAGATACATAATGTTCTAAAACAGTGTGGGTTGGAAAATCTAATTCAGGAGCTCCCGGATGGGTTGGATACACTGGTTGGTGAGAATGGTTCTAATTTTTCAGGTGGGGAAAAGCAGAGAATCAATTTGGCGAGAGCCTTTATCAGGGATAGTAAGATACTGCTCCTTGATGAAGTGTCAGCTAATCTGGATTCTGTAACAACGGATTTCATTGAGAGAACAGTTCTTGCATTGGAGGGGAAAACAGTAATCTCGGTGGCACACAAAATGCCTGAAAAGCTGGCTGAGCTTTATGATGAAGTTATCCGGGTTGGGGTGTAAAAGCTCTTTAAGATACCTGAATCTGTGAAGTTGATTTCTTCACAGACCCCTTAAATCCTATAATTTCAAGCTTTTGCAACACTTTGTTGTTCAATATCATTATTCACCTACCAGGTGAAAAAAATATGGTAAAATATACGTAACAAAACCTATGGATCGGAGTCTTTTACCATGAATAATAATCACCGGATTACACTGATGAAGAACTTGCACACGCAGGAGAGGAGAAGCGTTCTACATTTTACACCGAGCAGGGACCGGTAAACCATCATTATGCAACACAGGAGGAAATAGACGTGGTAATGAGCCTGATAGATAATGTAGAATTGTATATGCCGGCTAACAGTGAGATAATTAACATTATGGTGGAGGAAATGGAGAGTTACTTCGCAGGCGGCAAGTCAAAGGAAGCAACAGTGGCAGTCATACAGGATAGGGTGCAGCTTTATCTGGATGAGAGAAAATAATGTTACAAGGGGATATCATTGCAGGTCACCGCACTATATTATAAGCACTTAGAACCGTCCGATAGTTTCTTAATATTTAGATGTCAGAATACAGTGTCAGACAAACGGTGCTGTGAAGGGCGGCATACGAAAATTGTAATTTAACACATATTACCTATGATGTCCATGACGTTGGAGTAATAAAAAAATGTATGCAATGTCATGGACAAGCGTGTACTCAGATTGTAAGATGAATCTAAAAAATAATATCAATAGTTTAATAGTCTGATAAAAAACTTGATTTATATTGTAAATTGGTATGGCAAATATATTACACTTAGGAGATTACACAATGAAAAAAATTTTAAAAATGTCTATTATAAACATACCTAAATGGACCTTGATTAAGAGAATCATTGCGAACATTATCAGTTTTTTATTGTTATTAATTCCCGCATATCTTACAAGGTATTTGACAGATGAGATGATTGAAAATGGAAGTAATATACCATATTATTGGCTGCTGTTAGTTGTTGTGGCAACATTTGTCATACATATTTTTATATTTTATTTTGTAAATTATAAAGGACAGATATTTGCAAATCAATTGGCACAGGATTTTGAAGTTAAGCTCATGCAAAAGGTAATTAGCTCAAGTAATCCTGAGTATGAGAAAGAGTCAAAAAGTAAGATATTCAATATGCATAATAATGATATTTATTCTATATATGCGCTCTCAAATTATCTTACAATGATTCCTGTGGATATACTTGAGGTAATAGTAATCGTAGGAATTCTATTTAATGTTAACTACATAATAGCATTTGTTGCCATATTGCTTGCACCATTATATGTGATGTCAAGCTTTGTAAATAAAAAAAAGTTAAATGAGCTTGTTACAGATGAAAAAATGGCAGCGGATGAGTGGATTGGTGAGACAGAAACAATTATAAATGGAAAAGTGAGTATTGGACTTAATAAAGCACAGTCTTTTGCAATGTCACGTTATAATAAAAAGTGTGACAGATTTTATAAAGTGAGAAATCAGCAGCATTTTTATTTATTGATAACACAGGAATTACCTCAGATAATTACCATGCTGGCACCGCTTATTATTCTTGTCATAGGTGGAAATCTTGTCACAGAAAATGTTATTTCAATTGGAACACTTTTATATGCAATGCAGATAATTGGACTGGTTTTTTCACCGTTAGGAGAAGTTGCTTCATTGCAGGCTTCACTGCTTAGTCAGGAGCCGGTATTTAAAAGAGCACGCGATTTTATCGACATAGCGGATGCCTCGTTAAATCCCGATATATGTGATGATGGTGATAATGCAGCGGACAAAAATGGAAAAGATGGAATTTTATTAAGAAATGTGCAGATGCTCACAGCAGATGGAAATTGTCTTTTCAATATTGACAACTTCAATGCGGATAAGAATGGATTGATCCTTGTCAGGGGTGAAAATGGATGCGGAAAAACAACATTGCTTAATGTGCTTTCGGGGATATTTGATAGTACACACATAAAAGTTGGAGAAAACGGCAGTATATTTATTGCTAAAGAACTGTGCGAGGATATGACATATTTGTTTTATCCTGATTTCCTTGTGAAAGGAACAGTAAAGGAAAATGTACTATGTGGAAGGAATATACCGGAGGGTAATTATAGGCTCATGGAAAAAATATTAGAGCTTCCGGATGCTGAAAAAGAGGTAGTGTTAAGACCGGAGAATTTATCGCTTGGAGAAAAACAGAAAATATACCTTTCCAGAATCCTTATAGAAAATAAAAGATGTATTTTACTTGATGAGCCGGGTAGCAATCTGGATGAGAAGACAGAAGAAAGCTTGATACAATATCTTGGACAGATTAAGAATAATAGTTTGATTATTGTAATCAGCCATAATAGTAAGTACGATAAAATTGCAGATAAAATATACAATATAAGTAATGGAGGCATGATATTAACAAAAAAATTGTCCCTTTGAAGTAAAAAATGATTGCAGTTTTAAACAAGCTATATTAGTATAATCACAGATTTAAAGACTGTGACTAGGACAATGGATACATATGCATTCTATACGTTATATGGAACGTATATGATAAGCATTTTATAACCTCTGCAAAGAGAAAGTGCAGAGGTTTTTGCATTATTATAACAAGTCAGGCAAGCATGGTTTTTGCTATTTGTCTTGCTCCGAAATGAGGATTAATATATTTAATGTCGTTATAATCGAGAGATATTTTTTGAGAATGGAATATACTTAGGAATAATGGTGAAGAATGGAAACAGAGTACATCGGAAATATGATAGCCTATGAGAGAAATAGGCGTGGACTAACTGCTGAGGTGGTACATAGAGGAATTTGTGAGCAGAGTGTATACAGCAGGATAGAAAATGGAAATTATACAGGAGATATACATCTTGTAATGTCTGTGCTGGGAAGGCTTGGTATCAGCGGAAGTAAGGCAGGAAAATATCTGTGTAGGGACGAGTATGATGAAATGCAAGCCAGATTCAATGTGCTTGAATATATTAGGTCAGCTCATTTGGACAAAGCAGAAATTGCTATAAAAGAATATTCAGATAAATATTGTGATAAAAGCCGGCTTAATGAGCAGTTTGTTGTATACATGCAGGCTAGATTGTTAGAACTTCGCGGTGAAACATTGAAGGCGCTTGAGATGTATAGTAAGGCGGCGGGATGTACTATGCCGGATTATATCAGTTGTGATTCCTTTATATGTATATCTTTGTATGAATATTTTATAATTGCTAATGTGGCAAGATTGAAGGCAGCTACAGGAAATAAGGAAGAATCGATTTCACTTTATGAAAAGCTGCTTGCATACTGTAAAAAGAATGACATAGACAAATGGATTATTACATGTATCTATCCTAAGACGGTATATGAAATCCTGTGTGTGAATACACCTCAGATGATGGGAAATTATGCGAGACACAGATGGCTTGAGGAATGTGATGAGGCACTTAAAGTATTGAGAGACACTTCAAGAGTCCATTTTTTATGTCCATTGCTTAAGAAAAGACAGGTTCTTCTTAAAGTGTTGGGAATGGACGATGATGTAAAATGGGATATATTTTTGAAGCGTTATGAATGGCTGAGAAAAAGATACGATATCGGAGATAATCTGTTTGAGTGGTATCCATATTACATAGGCTGTGCTTTTTATCCGGTGGAAAGGCTTATAGATGAGCGCAGACGGATACATGGATTAACGGTACAAGAGCTGGCAGAAGGTATATGTTCACCTGAGACGGTGAGCAGGATAATTAATCGCAAGGTTTCACCTAAATACAGCACAACTGTAGCAATGCTTGATAATGTTGGTTTAAAAGGTGCACTGTGGGAGAGAGTTATAGTGTCGAAAAAGCCGGAAGTACACAGGCTGTGGGATACATTGGTACAGTGTAACTTGCATAGTGATTACATCACAGCACAGGAAATATATAAAATATTATCCAATGAGCTTTCTTCATCGATAGAGATAAATGAAATGGTTTTGAAATACAAGAAAGTAGAACTGGATGAGGCAGTTGGAAATGTGAACTATCAAAAGAGTGCCTCTGATTATGAGAGAATGTTGGGATTTCATATAGGAGATATCAACAAAATAACGATATTTACAGATATAGAGGCTATGATAATTAATGCGTATTTTGGATGTATGGACAGACTTGGCAATTATGATAACCTTAGTATATATGAAAATTTATGTAAGGTATTTGCTGACAGAGACCGGATGAACAGAGGTATGGCTGGTATTTATGAAAGTATATTGGTGCGTTGCGCTAATTATGTTGGAAATATGGGGCAATATCTAAGGTCAAATGATTATTCGGAACAGGGCATAAGGTTGGAACTTGAATGTGAAAGAACACATGTACTGTCTACTTTTTTATATTGTATACCATGGAACAATGTTACGAGCGGTAAGCGAGCTTCGGAGGAGGATATTGAACTGTGTGAATGTGCATATCAGTTTGCGTGGTATTTGAGAGAAAATAAACGAATGATTTTTTATAGGAAATGGATTGATAATAACAAGAAGGAATAATATGGGGATTATTCAATGACATTTTTATCGGTTAAATCATCGGAGAACAAAGATATATTATAATCATTATCGTATATTGTTGTTCTATTTTTTGAGATATGCAGTGTATTGAAAATAATTAAAAAGCATACAATTATGCAAGGAATAGTTTTCTTCATTGTTAAACCCTCCATATTTGATAATCTTATAATATTGCTTTAGCATACTAAGTATTGTAACAGTATTTATCAAGTATTTCCATGACATTTGAAAAATAAAAATATAATTGAAATGTCATGGAAAGTATAACTAAGTTAGTATATATTTTGAATGAGGCTAGCTGGATTTGATAATTGAATTTTTACTTTAATTGTTACTATGGAGCATACTTAGAAGAGAGGAATCAAATATGAGAAAAAAATTAAAATTTTTATGGAACTTATTTTAGCTATGACTTTAATATTTGGAAATACTTTATGTTATGCATCAGATGGAGAAGTAGTCGAAGTGAATGATAACAATACTTTTGGATTAGCTCGTTCACAGCAACAAACAAAAAAGTGTGGAAAATCATAGGACAAAGGCTGTCCATGACATTGAAGACTAAAAAAACAGGGTGCAATGTCATGGATAGGTGAAACTAAGTAGTATAACATGAAGGTGTGGTTTAAATCATAAG
>ERZ779660.1140-NODE-1140-length-14197-cov-13.116532_pt1 | contig 14197 bp, 8 predicted proteins | sample MGYA00511906_ERZ779660 | MGnify/ENA primary metagenome ERZ779660 (study PRJEB29588, sample SAMEA2156906) | human gut metagenome | biome: human gut; feature: human-associated habitat; material: faeces | place: Denmark | collected 2008/2010 ... | reverse complement strand
CGTTCGCTTCGCTCTCTTCACCAGCGGTTATGGATGTTCGCCGCCTTCGGCGACGCTCAATAGAAATGATAATTGTTTGAAAATGTGTTTATTATGCACTTGTGAAAGTTCGATTAAATAAAAAAGGTAGGAGACAAGCACCCTTGACGAGAGGTTTGTCTCCTACCTTTATTGTTTTTATGCCTTTATGCGCAAGCTCGTTCGCACGTTTCATGCGCAAGCTTGTTCGCACGTTTCATGCGCCCGCTATTTCTTATTTGATCATGTCGACAGAACGCTTCAGGAAGGCATCGAGGGCGGCACCCTTCAACATGCCGTTCTGAAGCAGAGCGAGGTCGATGAGCTGATGCACAACCTTGTTGTCCTTGGCGAAGGTGCTGAGGATGTCCTTCTTCTTTGTGCGCTGCTCCTCAAGGCTCTTCTCAGTGTTCTTGACATCGTCTTTCTCCTCCTGAGAAATCTCCTCGGGCTTCTTGCCGCTCTGGCTCTGATGCAAGGCAGCAAGGCGAGCTTCCAGGCCCTTCATCTCGCTGACAACAGGCTTCAGCTCGTCAGCACAAGCGGTGTTCTCGCTCTCCACGATGCCCTTGATGAGGGCGTGGTCGCTGTTGAGCACAATGTTGTAAGCGTCGGGCATCTGTGCGTAGAAGGCCATGCCTGCCTGGTAGCGGCTCATCTCCTTCATACGACGCATATACTCGCTCTGGGTGATGATGACAGGCAGCGCCTGCTCGCCCAACGACTCAACCTGAACGTAGAACTCGGCCTTGTCCATTTTTGGCATCTGGGAGCGGAACACCTCTGACAGATTGTCACTCGTGTCCTTGTCAAGACTCTCCTCCTTCTTGTCGTCTTTCACGATGAGGTGGTCAACCACGTCGCTGTCAACGCGTGTGAAGCGGCTCTTCTCAAGCTTCTGCTCCAGCATCGATGCCATAGGCACGTCAAGCTGTCCGTCGAACAACAGCACGTTGTAGCCCTTGCCCTTGGCACTCTCTATGAAGCTATACTGTCCCTCCTTGTCGGTGGCATACAGATAGACGAGGTTGCCTTCCTTGTCGGTCTGGTTGTCCTTGATGAGCGTCTTATACTCCTCGTAGGTGTAGTGCTTGCCATCCACGTCCTTGAAGAGGGCAAAATCTTTGGCGCGGTCGTAGAAATCGTCCTGTGACAGCATGCCGTAGTGGATGAAGAGCTTCAGGTCGTCCCATTTCTCCTCATACTCCTTGCGGTTCTCCTTGAAGATGCTGTTAAGGCGGTCTGCCACCTTCTTGGTGATGTAGGTAGAAATCTTCTTCACGTTAGCATCGCTCTGAAGATATGAGCGGCTCACGTTCAGAGGAATGTCGGGCGAGTCGATAACGCCGTGCAGCAGAGTGAGGAACTCAGGCACGATGCCCTCCACCTGATCGGTCACGAACACCTGGTTGCAGTAGAGCTGAATCTTGTTGCGCTGCAGCTCGATGTTGCTCTTTATGCGTGGGAAGTAGAGTATGCCGGTGAGGTTGAACGGATAGTCAACGTTGAGGTGAATCCAGAACAGCGGCTCGTCCTGCATGGGGTAGAGCGTGCGGTAGAACGACTTGTAGTCTTCGTCCTTCAGTGTGCTCGGCGTCTTTGTCCACAGCGGCTCCACATTGTTTATAATGTTGTCCTCGTCGGTGTCTACCTGCTTGCCGTCCTTCCACTCGGTCTTCTTGCCGAAGGCCACGGGCACAGGCATAAACTTGCAATACTTGTTCAGCAACTCCTGAATCTTGATCTTGTCAAGAAATTCCTTGCAGTCGTCGTCGATGTAGAGAATGATGTCGGAACCACGATCCTCTTTCTCTGCATCGCTGATTTCAAACTCAGGACTGCCGTCACAGCTCCATTTCACGGCCTTAGCGCCGTCTTTGTAGCTGCGTGTCACGATCTCCACCTTCTTGCTCACCATGAATGAAGAGTAGAAGCCAAGACCGAAGTGGCCAATGATAGCGTTGGCGTTGTCCTTATATTTGTCGAGGAAATCGTTCACACCTGAGAAGGCAATCTGGTTGATGTATTTGTCAATCTCCTCCTCTGTCATGCCGATGCCGCGGTCGCTGATGGTCAGCGTGCCTTTGTCGGCGTCAAGGCTCACGCGCACGGTGAGGTCGCCCAGCTCGCCTTTGAAGTCGCCGCGCTCAGCCAGCGTCTTCATCTTCTGTGTCGCGTCGACAGCGTTAGACACCATCTCGCGCAAGAAGATCTCATGGTCAGAATAGAGGAACTTTTTGATGACGGGGAATATGTTCTCGGTTGTAACCCCGATATTACCTTTCTGCATAGCTGTTATGTTTTTGTTTATATTTCTTAATCTGATTTCTTTTGCTTAATCTGAATTCTTTTGCTTTTAGACTTGCAAATAGTGTGCCATAAGAAAACCTCTGTTGTTTGGCTTCAAATAAGAATTTGGGCTTTACATATAAAAAAGTTGATTTTTGTTTTGTTCGTTCCCGATTATTTCCTACTTTTATGTTGAAAACATCATGGGGTGACAAAATGGATTCCATTTTGCCGCATCCTTTTAAAAAAAAGAAAAAAAATGACAAACGAAGAGAGATGGATGGAGCATTACAGTCTCCTTAAGAAATATGTGTCGGAGCATGGACATCTGCCCGACAAGAAAAAGGTGGAGAACCGCGGGCTGCTCAACTGGTGGAAATACAACAAAAAACGTGCGAAGCAAGGCCTCCTGCCGCCCGATCGCTTAGTCTTGCTCAAAACGCTCAGCGACATGCGGCTGACGGTGAGCAAGGAGCATGACCTCTTTGGCGACATGTCATCGTCTCAGCATGACAAATAAAGTTGGTTTTGGGGAGATAAAGAATTAAAGAAATTTTGTCGGTTTAAGATATTTTCATATTTTTGCAAATGCGTAGAAAACGTTTTTTTGTAACCGACAAGCTAATAATTGTTATGGATCCAAATCGAAAACCTCAAAAGAGATTCTTTAAAGGATGTCGCGCCTTTATAAAAACAACCCGACTGGCAGTGGCGGTGTTCGCTTCGGTCTTGCCGTGCGCTGTGGCCGCTCAGAACACAGAGACGGATGTCAACGACTCGCAGAAAGGCATGGTCAACAACGCCCTCGACGTCATCAACGGCAAGACAGCGGGCGTGAACGTCGGCACCAATGGTCTCGACCGCATGGCCATGCTCAACAGCGTGCGTGTGCGCGGCACCACATCAATTCTTGGCGGAAACGACCCGCTTGTCATCATCGATGGCGTGACCTCCGACATCGCAACCCTTTCTACTATCTATCCTGCCGACATCGAGAGCTTCGAGGTGTTGAAGAACGCAGCGGAGACATCACAGTATGGCTCGCGCGGAGCCTCGGGCGTCATCGTGCTCACCACGAAGAAAGGCACAGGAGGCGGCTTCCGGATATCCTACGAAGGCAACATCGGCTTTGAGAGCATGTACAAGCATCTCGACATGCTTAGTGCGGCAGATTATGTGGCTACCGCCAAAAGTCTCGGCGTCTATTGTAACGATGCCGGACACGATACCGATTTCTTCAAGGCCATCACGCGCACGGCTCTCGTGCAGAACCATTATCTTGCCTTCAGCGGTGGCACGCCAGAGTCAAACTATCGTGCCTCGTTCGGAATAATAGACCACAACACCATAATAAAGGACCGCAAATACAACAATTTTGTGGCAAAGCTTGATGCCACACAGAAAGCTTTCAATAACCGGCTTGTGGGCGAGTTTGGCGTGTTCGGCTCCTCCTTCCGCAATAACGACATCTACGACACGCAGATGCTGTTCTATTCGGCAGCCTGTCATAACCCAACATATCAGGTAGGACGCGATGCCAACGGCAACTGGACAAAAAACCAGACTGCCTATCGCATAAACCCGCCGATGGCGGTGCTGGAAGAGAAAAACGACCAGAAAGACCTGAACTTCAACACGCATCTTCGCCTGTCGTATGACCTGTTGCCGGGGCTGAAGCTCACGGCTTTCGGCTCCTACTCTTATTCGTCAACAGAGCTGTCACAGTTTTGTCCCACCTGGGTGTGGGCGCAAGGCAACGTGTTGCGTGGTGAGGAAAAGAGGCAGGAGTGGCTCGGCAACATCGCCCTCAACTATGACAAGACCTGGGGCATAAATGCGTTGAAGGCAAGCGTGGGGGCTGAATATCAGCAACAGGAGTTCACGGCTTTTCGTGCCCAAGCCAAGGGCATAACGACCAACGCTTTCGGCTACAACAACATCGGCGCGGCAGCCACACGGCCGTTCGGCGCTACCGGCAGTTCCTATGAAGACCGCCATCTGGCTTCGGTCATGGCAACGGCAACATACAGTCTGCTCGACCGCTACTCGCTCTCTGCCACCACCCGCGGTGACGGCTCGTCGATGGTGGGCGACAACAACACATGGGGCTTCTTCCCCTCGCTGTCTGCCACATGGGATGTCATGAAGGAGCCGTTCATGAAGAACCAGCGTCTGTTCTCGACGCTTAAGCTGCACATGGGCTACGGACAGTCGGGCAACCTCGGCGGCATATCGGCCTACACCTCGCAGAACACATTGCGCCCAACGGGGCTGGTCATGGCCTACAACACACCCACGGTGACGCTCGGCATGGTGCGCAACAACAACCCCGACCTTAAGTGGGAGACAAAGTCGACGTTCAACATCGGCGCCGACCTCGGCCTGTGGAACAACCGGCTGATGCTCACCGCCGAGTATTATTACTCAAAGACCACCAACATGCTCTACTCTTACGACGTGCCCGTGCCGCCCTTCGCCTTTGACAAGCTGCTTGCCAACATCGGATCGATGGAGAACAGCGGTGTGGAGCTGGGCCTGTCGGTGGCTCCTGTGCAGACACGCGACGTTGACCTCAACATCAACCTCAACGTCTCTTACCAGAAGAACAAACTGCTGTCGCTGAGCGGACGTTATAACGGCATGGACATGTCGGCGGCCAACATTACGGCCATCGGCTCGCTTGACGGCGCAGGTCAGAACGGCGGCGACAACAACCATGTGCTCTATCAGATCGTCGGACAGCCGCTCGGCGTGTTCTACCTGCCCCACTGCAAGGGGCTCTATGTCGATGAAAACGGCACCAACAAATATGACATCGAGGACCTTGACGGCAACGGCACCGTCGATTTTGGCGATGGTGGCGACCGCCGCATCTGCGGTCAGGCCACGCCTAAGGTGCTGCTCGGCTCCAACATCAGTCTGCGTTACAAAGATTTCTATCTGTCGTTGCAGATGAACGGCGCGTTCGGACACAAGATCTTCAACGGCACCGGCTTGGCTTACTCTAACATGTCGAGCTTCCCCGACTATAACGTGCTTGCGTCAGCACCCAAGAAGAACATCGTTGACCAGAACATCTCCGACTATTGGCTGGAGCGTGGCGACTATCTCAACTTCGAGTATCTGACCCTTGGCTATAACATCCCGGTAAAGAGCCGTACGGTGCGCTCGTTGCGTCTCTCGTGCAGCGTTAACAACCTCGCCACCATAACGTCGTATAGCGGACTGACCCCAATCATCAACAGCAGCGTTGTCAACTCCACGCTCGGCATTGACGACAAGCGCAATTATCCGCTCTACAGAACCTATTCTGTTGGGGTGAGCATACAGTTTTGATACGAACCATCTAAAGCTTCACTTTTTGTTATGAAACATAACCTTTTAAAATATTGCAAGCATCTGTCGCTGACGCTTGCGTTTTCCGTGCCTTTGTGTCTTACCGCATGTCTCGACGAGCATCTGAAGGACCAAGTTTCGGCAGACGAGGCTTACGACTCGGCCTCAAGCCTGTATGTCAACGCCGTGGCCTCGCTCTACAATTATATAGGTTCAAACCAGGAGGGTGAGGGCCTTCAAGGCACCTGTCGTGGCGTTTACGACTATAACACGCTGACCACCGATGAGGCTATAGCGCCTATCCGTGGCGGCAACTGGTATGATGGCGGTTTATGGCAGAACATGTACGAGCATAAATGGACGGCCACCGACACCGACCTCTACAACGTGTGGAAATATCTCTACAAGGTGATAGTGCTCTCCACGGGTTCGCTTGAGACCATCGACACCTACTCGTCGCTCCTTACCGCCGACCAGAAGAAAGCTTATGAGGCAGAGGTAAGGGCCGTGAGGGCAATGTTCTATTATTATGCGATGGATATGTTCGGACGCATACCAATCGTTGAGTCTACAAACCAGACCACGGCATCGCTCAAACAGAGCGAGCGCTCCGACGTCATGCGTTATGTGGTAAAGGAGCTGCAAGAGGTGGCACCGCTCCTTCCCGACGGCCATTCTAACCTGCAAGGCAACAACTATGGGCGCATGACGCAGCCTGTGGCGTGGTTCCTCCTGGCAAAGATTGCGCTCAACGCAGAGGTCTATGCCGACGACAACTGGACTGACGGCACACGTCCGTCTGGCAAAGACATAATGTTCGATGTCGATGGCCGGCAGCTCAACGCATGGGCCACATGCAAGGCCTATTGTGACAAGATAACCTCTTCAGGCTACCGTCTTGCCGACGATTATGCCTCATGCTTTGCCGTGCACAACGAGACATCGGTAGAAAACATCTTCACCATCCCCATGGACAAGACGCTTTTCAGCAACGAGTTCCATTATCTCTTCCGCTCGCGCCATTATGCCCACGGCGGTGCCTATGGCGGCGCGTCAGAGAACGGTCCCTGCGCCACCGTCTATGCGGTCAGAGCCAACGGCTACGGCACAGCAGAGGTCGACACCCGTTTCGCGCTCAACTATTATTCAGGAAAGGTGGAGGTCGACGGCAAGCCTGTGATGCTCGACAATGGCGAGCAACTTGAATACATGCCGTTGGCCGTTGAGATAAACCTCACGGCAAGCAAGTATATCCAGACGGCAGGGGCGAGAATGAAGAAATATGAGGTCGACCGCACGGCATACTCCGACGGCCGCATGCCCGACAACGACATTGTGCTTTTCCGTTATGCTGATGTGCTTCTCATGCGTGCAGAGGCAGAGGTGCGCAACGGCGGCGACGGCTATGCCGACATGAATGCCGTTCGCACAAGGGTGGGCATGGCTCCGCGTCCTGCCACCCTCGACAACATCCTCACCGAGCGTCTGCTTGAACTGGCGTGGGAGGGATGGCGCCGTCAGGACCTTATACGTTTCGGGCGCTTCTGCCAGGCTTACGACCTGCGCACGCCTGTGGCAAACGAGTCGAACGGTTTCACTACCGTTTTCCCGATTCCGCAGAAATGTATCGACCTGAACGCAAGCCTCACCCAAAACTTTGGGTATAAGGAATAGGGTCTTCGCAAAGATCAATATTTACATCGCGCTTCGCGCTCGTGGTATTTTAAACATTAAGGAATAGGGCCTTCGCAAAGATCGAAATCTACATCGCGCTTCGCGCTCGTGGTATTTTAAACATTAATTTCCATTAATTACCCATTAATTATCATTAATACGCGCTTCGCGCGATATATTGATGTTCATTAATGTTCAATTAATGGAAATTAATGTTTAAAAACCGCGCGAAGCGCAAAAAATGTTCTTTTTTTTTACATTATTATCTGCTATTTAACCCAAATCGGTCGTTAGGGCTTGCTTGGATTTTGGATTTTTAGAAGAATGGATTTTGTTTGGCTTTTAATGAGCAATAGCGAGCTATTGCGAATTAAAAACAAGCAAAAGACAACTTATAAAAACCAAAAGACTGCAAGCAGTTATAAAATAATACATAAAACGGCCTAATGACCGATTTGGGTTTAAGATTGTAACTATCTGAAACAATGCTCGTTATTTACATGCGACAGTTCAATAACTTATTGTTTGACAAGCTCCAGCTTCATAGGTATCTTCACCCACTTGCGGTTGACGGCAATCTTCAGTCGGCTGCCGCCGGTCTGGGTGAGGGTATATTTATCCTCGCCGTCATAGGTGAGCGTGGCGGTGAGGTCTTCGCTGCCATAGTCGTTGGTGATGTTCAGCTTTGCCGTCTTTTTGTTCACCACCTTGGCGTCGGTAATGAACCATTCGCGCATGTCGCGTTTCGCTCCAAAATAGCCCGGCATCTCGCCGAAGAGCGGTTGCGTTTCCGACACGACGTTCTTTTCAACGAAATTAATTTTCAGGAAAACCTGATATTCGCTGTTGTATAAGTAACCTGTGAAAACGTTTGCCCCTTTTTGGGCCATGGCGGCGATACACGAAATCAGCAACGCCATGATTAACAATGCTTTTTTCATAATGAACGGTTTTTGTTCGCAAATGTAATGAATTAAGTCAAGAAAGCGCCGTTTTTTAGGAAAATAATCGTAAAAAAATTGTGTCTTTATTATTTTAATTGTATTTTTGTGCCGTTATTTGACAAAACTTATGAAACGCTTAAGACCAGATTACATATTCGAGTCGAGCTGGGAAGTGTGCAATAAGGTGGGTGGAATATACACCGTCTTGGCATCACGCGCACAGACTCTTCAGGAAACAATGCCCGACCGTATTATTTTTATAGGCCCGGATTGTTGGGGCTCAAAGTGCAGTCCTTATTTTATAGAAGACGCCTCGCTGTTTGCCGACTGGAAGAAGAAGGCAGCCGAAGAGGGTCTCAACGTGAAGACAGGACGATGGGATGTGCCAGGCCGTCCCGTTGCTATATTGGTAGATTTCTCTGTCTTTTATTCTAAGAAGAACGACATCTATGCCCGTTTGTGGGAGAAATATGGTGTCGACAGCCTCCACGCCTATGGCGATTACGACGAGGCGTCAATGTTCTCTTACGCTGCTGCACGCGTGACAGAGAGCTATTACCGCTTTTATCTGTCCACCGACGACAACGTCATCTATCACGGCAACGAGTGGATGACAGGTCTCGGCATCCTCTACATCAACGACCGTCTGCCGCAGGTCGCCACGATGTTCACAACCCATGCCACAAGCATCGGCCGAAGCATCGCAGGCAACAACAAGCCGCTCTACGAATATTTCACCGGCTACAACGGCGACCAGATGGCGCAGGAGCTTAACATGCAGAGCAAGCAGTCGATAGAGAAGCAGACAGCCAAGTATGTCGACTGCTTCACCACCGTGAGCGACATCACAGCCCGCGAGTGTGCTCAGCTGCTCGACAAACCCGTAGACGTGGTGCTGCCCAACGGTTTCGACAACTCGTTTGTGCCAGCCAAGCGCGAGTTTGACAAGAAGCGCAAGGAAGCCCGCAAGCTGATCTTCCGCATGGCCAACGCCCTGACAGGCGACACCTTCGAGGATAACGATACCATGATCGTGTCGACAAGCGGACGTTACGAGATGCGCAACAAGGGCATCGACGTGTTTGTGGAGAGCATCAACCGTCTGCGCTTCAACCATGACCTCAAGAAGAAGGTCATCGCCCTCATCGAGGTGCCGGCATGGATGAAGGAAGCACGCACCGACCTTGTGGAGCGTCTGCAGAGCAAGACCAAGGTGTTCGACACACCGCTGCCCAACCCCGTGGCCACACACCGTCTGCACGAAGAAGACAGTGACCGTGTGCTCGGCATGATGAACTGGCTCGGCATGCGCAACGACAAGTACGACCGCGTGAAGCTCATCTTTGTGCCTTGCTACCTCACCGGCGACGACGGCGTGCTGAACAAGAGCTATTATGACCTCATTCTCGGCAACGACCTCTGCGTCTATCCTTCTTATTATGAGCCGTGTGGCTACACACCGCTTGAGGCTGTTGCCTTCAAGGTGCCGTGCATCACCACCGACCTTGCAGGCTTCGGCCTGTGGGCCAACACCGTGCTTGGTCACGACGGAACGGTGGAGGAGGGCGTTCAGGTCATCCACCGCACCGACACCAATTATAATGAGGTGGCCGACGACATCAGCAACACCATCGTGCGCTATTCTACCTTCGATGCCAAGCAGACAGCCGCCTCACGCAAGGCTGCCGAGGCTATATCGAAGAAGGCGTTGTGGAGCCATTTCATAAAATATTATTATGAGGCTTACGACATCGCTTTGAGCAAAGCCATAGAGAGAAAAAAGAACATGTGATGGAATAACAACTTCTAAAGTTTTTTACTATTCACAAAGTATAATATCCAAAATTCAAAATATGAAAATTAAAGCCGATTATTCTAACGCTCCTCAGTGGAAGGAGGTTAGTATCAAGTCGACACTTCCCGAACAGCTGAAGTGTCTTGACGAGATTGCTCACAACATGTGGTGGGCATGGAACCATGAAGCCCGCGACATGTGGGAGAGTCTGGACGCAAAACTCTACGAAGAGGTAGGACGCAACCCCGTGTTGCTCCTTGAGCGTCTGAGCTACGAGCGCAAGGAAGATATCATTAAGGACAAGACCATCATGAAGCGCGTTAAGGACGTTTACAAGATGTTCCGCGCCTACATGGACGTTAAGCCCAACAAGAAGCGTGCTTCTGTTGCCTACTTCTGCATGGAGTATGGAATCAACCAGGTGCTGAAGATCTATTCTGGCGGTCTCGGCATGCTCGCCGGCGACTATGTAAAGGAGGCTTCTGACAGCAACGTCGACATGTGTGCCATCGGCTTCCTCTATCGCTACGGCTACTTCAAGCAGTCGCTCAGCATGGACGGACAGCAGATAGCCAACTATGACGCACAAAACTTCAACTCGCTGCCCATCGAGCGCGTGCTCGATGAGAACGGCAACCCCGTTGTTGTGGATGTGCCTTACATGAACTATCAGGTTCATGCTTACGTTTGGCAGGTTAACGTTGGTCGTGTGAAGCTCTACCTGCTCGACACCGACAACGAGATGAACTCTGAGTTTGACCGCCCCATCACCCACTCTCTCTATGGTGGCGACTGGGAGAACCGTCTGAAGCAGGAGATCCTGCTCGGTATCGGTGGTATGCTCATGCTCAAGAAGCTGGGCATCAAGAAAGACATCTACCATTGCAACGAGGGTCACGCTGCCCTCTGCAACCTTGAGCGTCTGTGCGACTACGTTAAGAGCGGCCTCACCTTCAACCAGGCCATGGAGCTGGTACGCGCCTCTTCTCTTTACACCGTCCACACTCCCGTTCCCGCTGGTCACGACTATTTCGACGAGGCTCTCTTCGGCAAGTATATGGGTGGCTATCCTCAAATGTTGGGCATCTCTTGGGACGAGTTCATCGGCATGGGCCGTCAGAACCCCGATGACCACAGCGAGCGTTTCTGCATGTCAACCTTCGCTTGCAACACCTGTCAGGAGGTTAACGGCGTGAGCAAGCTCCACGGCTGGGTAAGCCAGCAGATGTTCGCACCCATCTGGAAGGGCTACTATCCTGAAGAGAACCACGTTGGCTACGTTACCAATGGTGTTCACTTCCCCACATGGGCAGCTACCGAGTGGCGCAAGCTCTATGCTAAATATTTCGACGAGACCTTCATGAGCGACCAGAGCAACGAGAGCATCTGGCATGCCATCTACAATGTGCCCGACGAGGAGATCTGGGAGACTCGCATGACGCTCAAGAAGAAGCTCACAAGCTACATCCGCGAGAAATTCACACAGACATGGCTCAAGAACCAGGGCGATCCCTCACGCGTGGTGTCTCTGCTCGAGCGCATCAACCCCAACGCGCTGATGATTGGCTTCTGCCGTCGTTTCGCCACCTACAAGCGTGCTCACCTGCTCTTCACCGACCTTGATCGTCTGGCCAAGATCGTGAACAACCCTGAGCGTCCCGTTCAGTTCCTCTTCTCTGGTAAGGCTCACCCCGCCGACGGCGCAGGCCAGGGTCTGATCAAGAAGATCTTCGAGATCAGCCAGCGTCCTGAGTTCCTCGGCAAGATCATCTTCCTTGAGGACTATGACATGCAGCTCGCCCGTCGCCTCGTTTCTGGCGTCGACATCTGGATGAACACACCGACACGTCCTCTTGAGGCTTCAGGTACATCTGGTGAGAAGGCCGAGATGAACGGTGTCGTAAACCTCTCCGTGCTCGACGGATGGTGGGTTGAGGGTTATCGTGAGGGTGCCGGCTGGGCTCTTCCCGAGAAGCGCACCTACCAGAACCAGGGCTATCAGGATCAGCTCGACGCTGCTACCATCTACTCGCTGCTTGAGAACGACATCATTCCTCTATACTATGACCGCAACAAGAAGGGTTACAGCGAAGGTTGGGTGAAGACCATCAAGAACTCTATCGCCACTATCGCTCCTCACTACACCATGAAGCGTCAGCTCGACGACTACTATGACAAGTTCTACACCAAGGAGGCTGCCCGTTACCACAAGCTCCAGGCCAACGACAACCGTCTGGCTAAGGACATCGCTCAGTGGAAGGAAACTGTAGCAGAGCGTTGGGATGCCATCCATGTAGTGTCTAAGGACGACTCTGTGCTCTATGGTGCCGAGACAGGCAAGAAGTACACCATGCGTTATGTCATTGACGAGGCTGGCCTTAACGATGCTATAGGTCTCGAGCTGGTGTCTATCACCAAGGACGAGAACGGCAACGACCGCATCTTCAACGTGCGTCCGTTCAAGGTTGTGGCTCAGGAGGGTAACCAGTACACCTTCGAGGCTACCTTCGAACCCGACGTTGCCGGCTTATTCAAGAGCTGCGTGCGCATGTTCCCGAAGAACGAGAACCTGCCTCACCGTCAGGACTTCTGCTATGTAAAGTGGCTTGACTAATACTTACCTCACCGGCGAACATTGATCTTCGCTGGTTAGAGGAACCATATAAGGCATTGATTTCGTGTTATAAGCGAGATCAATGCCTTTTTTTGTAAAATATTGATTTTTCGAAAAGGTTAAATTTACATCGCGCTTCGCGCTCGTTGTTTTTTGAACATTAATATTTCGCGCTTCGCGCTCGTTGTTTTTTGAACATTAATTATCATTAATGACCCATTAATTATCATTAATACGCGCTTCGCGCGGAAAAATTGATGTTAAATTAATGTTAAATTAATGGGCATTAATGTTTAAAACCGCGCGAAGCGCAAAATATTATTCTATTTCACACCTAACAGATGCAGCTTAAACATATAACAGTCTGACATTACGGGTGTTATTTACTTGAGAAAGTTCATTAAAAAAATTGTGCAAGGATTGTTGTTGTTTGCGGAAAAGATAGCAAGCGCAGGCTTCTGTTGCGCCAGCAAGCACATGTTTCTGTCAAGAAGGCAGCGGGCAATGCCCGCAAGCCTATTTTATGGCTGTAAGCCTCACCCAGAGCCAGCGCGGGATCAGTTGCCAGGCGGCGACAAGCAGACGGTAACGCCAGTCGATTGTCACCACCTCGCTGCCGCGCTCTATGGCGCGTACAATGGTGCGTGCCACATCTTCGGCTTTAAGCTGTAGAGGGAAGTGACTGCCCGCAATGAGGTCGGTGGCAACAAAGCCGGGGCGTATGTCGGTGATGCCGATGTTAAGATGGCGCATGCGGGCCTGCTGCGAAAGACACTCCAGGTAGTGAGCTTGCATGCGCTTCGTGGCAGAGTAGGCTGGGGCAGCACCCAAGCCACGGGTGCGTGCGATAGAGGTGATGCAGGCTATACGGGCTTTACGCTCCTTGTCGCCTGCTCTCTGCTCATCCCCTTCTGCTCTTTGCTTTGCTTCGTCTGCTCTCTGCTCATCCCCTTCTGCTCTTTGCTTTGCTTCGTCTGCTCTCTGCTCAGCAAACCAGTTATAAGCCGCCGACACCATGCGCACAAAGCCCACGCCGTTGGTCTCCACCGTCTTCAGTTCTTTGTCGGCATCGAGCGCCACGTTCTCCCATCCTATGCCAGAGCTGTGGAAGTAGAGATCCATGCCGCCCAGCTCCTCTATGAGCTTGTACAGCTCCGTCGGTGCGTCTTCCTTGGTCACATCTATCTGTCTGTGCGTCACGATGCCTGGTGTGGCTTGTGCCATCTGCACCAGTCGTTCCTCGCGTCGTCCTGCAATGCCCACCTCGTAGCCGTTGGCAGCCAGCAGCCGTGCCACCTCCTGACCGATGCCCGATGTGGCTCCCATCACTATTGCTCGTTTCTTCATTGTATGATTCTTTCTTTAAAAACGTTTATTTCCTAATACAAAAATAAACAAAAACTTTTAAAGGTAAAAAGGATTTTTAAAGGTAAAAAGGTAAAAAAGGCTGACGCCGTTGGAAGGGAAAAAAATTTTAAAGGTAAAAAGGTAAAAAGGTAAAAAGGTAAAAAAGGCTGACGCCGTTGG
>ERZ779660.1131-NODE-1131-length-14312-cov-2.439153_pt1 | contig 14312 bp, 11 predicted proteins | sample MGYA00511906_ERZ779660 | MGnify/ENA primary metagenome ERZ779660 (study PRJEB29588, sample SAMEA2156906) | human gut metagenome | biome: human gut; feature: human-associated habitat; material: faeces | place: Denmark | collected 2008/2010 ... | reverse complement strand
GTAGTAGTAATTTTGGAAAGTTTATAAAGCTGTTTGAGAGTAATGACAGTAGGTGGATTGAGGAGATAAATACTAATGTAGAATTTGACAAGTAGTGTTTATGATGGAATTGTGCAGATGAGGAGGAACAATAATGTCAAAAGAAAATCCGGGAGTAATATTTGATGCATCCAATAGTTGGAATGGATACAATCATCAGGGGAAATTGGCGATTTTGTTTGCAATAAAGCAGATTCTTGAGATATATGATAATACTCTTTCTGTTGGTGATAATAGAATGGTATTGGATGAGTATTTTATTGAAATAGAATATTTGGAGGATTTTTCTATTGGAAGACATACGAATGGCAAGGATGAGTATTATTATGTACATCAAGTGAAGAATCACGCTACAAAGAATGCAGCGGATTATGATAGTGCGTTACTAGGATTAGCTTATCATGTTGAATCCATGCCGACACTCAAAAATGCTTTCTTGCATGCTACAACCGATATCGATTTCAAAGGTAAAACGGTACATGATTATGTTAAGCAGTTGATTTCCTCGCCAGAGGAACTGAATAAAATTTTATTAAGAATAAACGAAGCACGTAGCGATGAAAATAAAAAACAAAAGTTGTATGCTAAACATAACGGACATCCAGAGAACTTTATAAGTAAACTTAAGAAGGCGCTTATAGAAGCTGATAGTTCACAAAAGAAATTAACTGCGGAAAATATTGATATGGCGTTGGATGAATTAGAAAGCGAAACTCGTAAACAGATTATTGCTATATGTTCATTGACTGAAGAACAAATTGATAAAATATGTTTGTTTAACTATGAATTATCTGGCATGTCTCAATTATATTGCGAAGTAGATAGGATTGAAGAACTTATAAAAGAGGAAATTAAGGATAGTATATATCGTTTTGGATTATCATCATTGTGGCTTGGTGATCGGTACCTTAATAATAGATATTTATTTCTTCTTGGAAAACTTGATGAACACATTATTGAGAGAGATTTAAATTATCCGCTGTATAAGTCTGGAGATTTAGATAGGAAAATTAAGTTGAGTCTTTTTTTAGACTGGCTAATATGTGGTGATATCAATACGGCAGACGATTTTTTCTATCAATTTCAATTGAAAGAAATATTTGCGTCAATTTCAAATAGGTTTTGTGAACGCTGCAACTTAGGTAAATGTGGTACATGTCTTATGACGTCTGCGATAAATAAAATCGGACAGATGTCATTTGATGAGATGAAGCGTTTTCTTGTCCTGACAAATCCTAATAATTGTGAGGGACTTTCGGTTTCAACGATTTCGAATTACATGAGTTGGGCTAATATTGGAGATCCTTTTTTGATTGGTATTAGAGATATTGCTATGCCGTTTGAAGCGGAAAAGCAAGCTATTACCTATATTGATAAGGAGACAGTGCAATATGTTTTGACAACAATTGTGATGAATGAATTATTGGATGATCCCAAGTCAATTTGTTCTAATATAGCTAATAATAGAGAGTTATATGAATTACTTATGGATTATGATTTCTTTATCAGTAAAAATCTGACTTGCCAATCAGTTGTTGATGCTAATATGAGAATTGGTAAAGGACATATAGAAGATGAAATCTTAAATAAAAAGAAGTTTGAGCATATTGCTCATTTGAAAAATACCAGGATTATCAAATTAACAGACTTCATATCCCAAATTTGAAGAAAGGAAAATATACTATGAATATAATACTTAATGTCTTTAAAGAACTGAATTTTGTTTCTGTAGATGAGTTTATAGTTGAGCACAAAATAAATGATAAGAGCGTGATGCAAGTTGTTGTTAATGTGTTGGTTTCTAATGAGAATGATAGTCAAGTTTTCTTGGTTATAAATTGCGATAATAAGCTATTACATTACGTTGTCGAAGGTGGTTTAGTAAAGGAAATAGCTTTACAATTTAGAAGGAAAGAGTACCATCGAGCGGAAATGGACAGGAATACTTCTTTGTATATAGTAAGCAGGCATGAGGTTGATGAGGATGTGGATGTTTCTTCAAAGGTGAAAATAGAGGATGATCCTTTTTACTTTAAAAAATATGTGTTTTCATATGATGAGGTTGGGTTAGAAAATGCTACTGCTTGGATTATCGAGAATAGTAGTAAGAATACAATTGTTGCTTTGATTCAAGAATACATTACTGATACTGGTAAATTTGCAAGGTACAAGGAAAATTGTGTTAATGAACCGATTTATTCATATTTTATGGAATTAGTTACAAAAATTCATTGTTTTCCAATGAAGACGGTGGAGACAAAAGATATAAATTCTATTAATTATTTTCTGAATCAAGAGATAGGTAAAGTGAGAACCAGATCAAGGAAGCCAATAGATATAGATCAAATAAAAATTGCAGAGTTTTTCGAAAAAAATATTGATTATTCTGATGTAGAAGAGGTTTGTAATTGCTGGAATAAACTAATTAGGATGGAAAGCGAGGACAAGTTATGATTATAATTAAACGTTTGTACATTGAAAATTACAAGTTGTTTTCGCACAATGAAATTGACTTCAGTCAAGCACTTTTATCTGTGTTTGATGGACCGAATGGTTATGGTAAAACAAGTATATTTGATGCTGTTGAACTATTAATAACCGGAAAGATTAGTAGAGTGAAGGAATGCGAATCAATTGATGGAAAGTCTGCTTATCATACTGTCTTTTTTGCGCAAAATAGTGATAAGGATGTAGTACTAAAGGCAGAATTTGAAGATAAAGAGACAAAAGAGGTTCTTGTTATAGGTGCAAAAGTAATATCTGTTAATTTAAAAGGAAAGGTTGCAAATCCTAAAAATATTTTTGATAGTATTGACTTTTATATATTACCTTCTTATAACATTTCAATTGATGCATGGGCAGGATATGCCTGTGATCAAGAGCAAATTGATGAATTTAGAAAGAATAAATTTGGACATCAAAATATTGAACAATTTACCTTGTTTCATTACATACGCCAAGAGGACCGATTGGCGTATTTTAAACAGAATGAGTCGTCTAGATCATCAACTATTGAAAATCTTTTGGGTGTTGATAAGGAAAGAAAAAAACAAAAGGATATACAAGAGAAATATAAGGCAATAGACAAACTTTTTAAGCAAGTTGACATGGAAATCAATAAAAAGAAAAGTACAATGATTGAGCCTAATAAACAAGTACAAGGAAATATTGAATATAAACAACTTCTTGAAGGGATACGACCATGGGATCAAGAATATATTGTTTTTTCAAGTTCTAATGCGGAAAAACTGGTATCACAGTATGATAAGGAACTGGAAGAAATAGAAAACTATATCAAATACAAGAATAGTCATGTTTATTATTTTGCATATAGAATGTTTTATGATATTCCAGAGCAATATAGAGCAGATGTTGTCCGGGCATGGGCATTGCTTCAAAAACAACCTATATCAGTCGATGAAATTGAAATATGTAGCCAAAATTTGTTCTTTTTGCAGAGTCAGAAAGAAAAGATTGACTGTCAAGATTATCTAAATATTGATTTTGTAAAGATGTGTAAAATTTTGGGATTGGTTGAGAATAAAAATATATTAAAGGAAATTGAACTGTTACAAACTATTTCCCAAAATCAAGGGAAGCTTCAAAAAGCGCTTAATAATTTGATTCAGATTAGAGAGAATTTTCACCGCGAACATAATAAAATTATGCAATCAGGGGTATGCCCATATTGCGGTTATGATTGGTTCAATGCTGAACATTTGGAAGAACACTTCGAATCAACGAAGAACATAATTCAGAATTTGTTAGCAGAAGATGGTGAGAAATATTCACTTCAAGTTGAAAAAATCAAAGAAGAAGTAGAAAAAAATATCCTTATTTTTTTGCTAAACAAAATAAATGAGCTTATGGACATGGAAGTAATAAGCGTGTATCGTAAATTTGATACAAAAGCAAAATTTGTTAGCATGTTAGATCAAGGAAAACCATTATTAGAAACGTCAAAAGAAAGACTTATTGCTGATAGAAAGAAACTTACTGATGATGTTGAAACACAAATCAATTTATTACTAGAAGATTGCCAACAGATTGGTAATTCATTTCCAAACGATTATTTAAGCGCAGATGAAAAATATCATTTTGTAAATATTCAAAAAAAGTACGGAATGACGGATGATATTATAAATAAAATTGGACCAGATGATATTGAACGAAAGCGAAAATACATATTATTACAGTTTTATAAATCGTTTGATAAATTAAGAGATGAGATCCAAGCACTAGAAAAACAGAGAGAAACACTTTCTGAAATAAAGGTGCAGCTTAAGGAGTATTCAAGCGCATTGAATACGGCTATAGATGCATACAAGAAGCAAATTATAGATGAAATAGAGATACCTTTTTTTGTATATTCTTCGCGATTGTTACAATCCTACCAAGGCGGGCAAGGAGTTTTAATGGAGAATGATGGAGAATCTATAAGATTTAAGTCGCCAGGTAAGGAACATGATGTTCTGTATACAATGAGTTCGGGACAGTTGTCAGCTGTTTTGCTATCATTTTCTCTTGCATTAAATAAAATCTATGCAGGTGATGGAATCAAAACGATTCTGATTGATGATCCTATACAATGTATGGATGATATAAATATGATTTCATTTGTTGAATTGTTGAGAAGAGAGTTTTCGGATTGCCAAATTATTTTATCAACCCATGAGGAAAATTTTTCTAATTTTATCCGATATAAATTTAAGAAATATGGATTAGTAGCTCAGGCAATTACCTTAAAGGATGCATAGGAGGTATAAAGGTGAAAACTGATACATAGGGTGCATACATTCTTTGGTTGCAAAATGCTTGCAAAAAGTCCCAAAACGATAAAGAATGCATAGAATATTAAGAATAATTATACAAAATATGGTGATGTATCATCTTTTTAGACACAATATATAGTTTCTGAAATCGAGTTTGAATAAAAAGGTAAATCCCTACAAAGCCTGTATTTATGGGCTTTGTAGGGATTTTTTAGATGGCGTTGGGTACGATTTGGGTACAAAAATTTATTTCAATGAAGATAATGCGTTTTGGGCTAAATCGATACCTTTTTGATAATTTATTGAAGTACTTATTTCTAAAGATTTGGTTAATAATTTATGTGCTTCTAATTTATCTTTTTTGTGGAAAGCTATAGAAGCATAGTCATAGTAAATGCAAGCCTTTTGAATCGGAAGATTAATTTCATTTGCTAATTTCATTGCTTTATCAAGGAATGAAGTAGCAGACTTTAGGTATTCCATATTTGGATTAGTACTATATAAACAAATATAGCAATTTCCTAAATGTTGGAGACTAATGCATTCGTTACGCTTATCTCCGATTTCGATAGAATAATCAAGTGATTTATTAATGTATTCTAGAGCTTCATTATATAGAGCTTGTTGTTTGTATGCAAAGCCGATATTCCCATATATTCGTAAAAGCTGATGTTTTTCATTTTCTGCATAGGATAATGCTTTATTATAATACCTAAAAGCTTCATTCATATTATTTTGATTTCTGTATATATTAGCAATATTGTCCAGAACGTTAGCTATTTGGTCATTAAAATTTTTACCTGTAATTTTTGTTAAATATTCATATTCCTCTAGAAATGATTTTAAACCTAATTCACTTTGCCCACAGTCTTTTTGAATAATACCATATGTATTTTTATAGATTGCTAATAGATACCATTTCTCTTCATCAGATAAGTATTTTGATTCTTGTACTTTTTGTGAAAAAAAATCAAGAAAATTAAGGGCATTTGTGTCATTACCTAGGTAATGAAATGATTGCGTATAAAATACTATCATTTGTAAAAATATAAGTGGAAGATTATCAATATCAAATTGTTGTAGATGTTTATTAATAAACTCTATTACATCAGTATATTTTCCTAATAGATATAATTTTGAAGCAGTATTTCCAACAAGAGATAGTGCATTTTCATTATAAAAATCTTTATTATAAGATAATAACTTAAGCGTATGCTTCATAAGTAGGTTAGCAAAATCTCTTTCATTGGAATTAGTTATTTTTTGAGGAAGTAAATCATTAATTATTGATAATGTTTCTTCAAAATAATTCTGATATTCATTATTATGATGCATTTGATTACGTATGAATTCTTGTGTAATGCTATGCATATTCGCCATTTTTTCATTTATTGAAAATAATGAATATTCAGTAATTGCTATAATAATATGTTCAAGATTATATTGCGAATATTGGTCTTTATACAAAAAAATATTATATATAGGTATGTCACAGGAATCTAGTAAAGAAACTATGTTTAATATGTCTTTTGCACTTGTTGATTGTTGAAGAATTTTTTCGTATGATATTTTCCAAGCAGTATAAGCAGTTTTCTTATAACTAGTTATAGGGCTGCTTAATATATCAAATTTGTGTTCACTATAAATCTCTAAATATTTACTAAATGAAATTTGCGTTTGGTTTACATAAGCTCTAGCATATTCTAATGCTAAAGGATAATTTTCTAAGGTATTTGCAAGAAGTAAAACAGTTTCATTATCTGATTCTGTTTTCATACGTTTATTTGTATATTTTAGTAGAAATGCTTCACTTTCTTCTAAGTCAAAGTTACTAATCGGGATAACAGGAAATTCATCAGCATCAATATTAGAGTTTTGAGTAGTTACTATTATATCTGAATTTTGAAAAAAATATTTTTCAACCAATTTATTGATGGGGGTGTCATCTAAACCATCGTAAATTACTAACGAAGGTGAATTATTGTCAATAAATGAAGAAAGTAGAGACATTAATCTATTTGAATTTTCACATTTTTCTTGAAGCAAATCAAAATAAAGAGCAGCTTTGTTAAATTCTTCAAGTAGTTCATTTTCTGAAGTAGCTGTAAATAAAAAGATTGAGTTATATTTATTATTATTGATTGAACGTATAACATATTCACGTGCAATTTGTGACTTTCCTATTCCACCAGGACCAGTTAAAAAGGACAATTTATATTCAGTCATATTCTCGGTTAAGTCAGATAGAGCTTTTTCACGACCCCCAAAAAGATTATTTTTTCTTGGAATATTATAAAACGGTGAAATAGATAACGGAGGCTTTCTATCAGGTGAAGCTATGATTTCTTTCAAATTATTAATTTCATTTTTTATTTCCTGCTGAGAACCATGAATTTCATTAATAATTTTAGAACTTGTAGTATTAATTTGATTTACAATTATTTTACCTTCAGCACTTAATAGGTTATTAAGAAGTTCATTGAGTTTATCAATATATGTCTCAAGGCATTGGTTAATTCTTTTTGAACCAATACTGCGTAAGTCGGGATTTTTTTTGTAAAAATCATCTATAAAATTTATTTTTTTATCATCATCAATAAATTGATAGTTTTGTTTGAAATAAAGAGGGTGTTGTAGTATAAATTCTTGTGCTTTTTCAAGTTCATATTGGTCTTTGATTGTATTCCTGATGCAAGAAAGAATGGATTCATCAAAATCATCAAAATATTTTAATGTTATTTTCTTATTTTGATAATCACATATTTTTGATGCAAAAACTGATTCAAATACAGCTAAAGTAGCTTTTACTAGTTCATCCACTAGTTTATTTTCTAGAATTGGCATAAACAAATCTCCTATATTATTTTGGGTCATTTTTAGATTTTGGGATTCAATCCCATCTTATCCATAAATTCATCATGTGTTTTCTGTATCTGCAAGTTCATAGGAAATGGTTCCGATTCCGGATAAATATCCATCCAAAGATTAAAATCTGCCTCCGCTTTCAGCAGAGCTTCCCCACGCTTCTTAACATCTTTTATTTCATTGCATTTCTCAACTTCTTCCATATATTCTTCATAGCGGTCTAACCATGATCGCATCAAAGACAATGTTCCAAAGCTGATTCCAACCATATCATTTCCATCTTTATCCTGGTATTCAAAGAGTTGTCCATCGTATTGCCGGAATATCTGAAAAAGTCTGTGTATGGCTTTTATGCCATCAAAATCAGAGTTCGCCAGTACTTCGGGATTGACAGATAAAGCGTCTGCTATTTTTTCAAGGGATGATGGCTTTGGATTTCTTCTGCCGCTTTCGTAAGCACGAATGTAGGCTTCGCTTGCACCAACCATTTCTCCTAATTGTCTTTGGGTAAGATTGCGTTCCTGCCGGATACGTCTTATGTTTTCCCCGACTGTCATAACAACATGCCTCCTGCTCTAAAGCTATATTTTTGTGAAACTGTTCAACATCATATATAGGATAACACACAAGAACAAAAAAATAAAGCAAAAAGATATTGACACGAAACAAAAGTTACGATATTATAAAACGCAACAAAATGATACTATGCAGAAACAAAGAAAGAAACAGGAGGAAACAATATGAACGAAAAAATCTATTACAATGCGGAGGACATTGCAAAAATGCTTGGTGTGAGTATGGGGAAAGCCTACAAAATCCTTAGAGAAATGAATAAGGATTTGGCAAGTAAATGATTTCTCACAATCGCCGGAAAAATTCCGGTGGAGTATTTTAAGGAAAAATGGTACGGAGGAGCAAAGGAGGTAAGTGCATGAGCTGCAATGCAAAGAAAGATCCCAATGGTACGTGGCGGATACAATATCGCTGGACAGATTGGACGGGAACCAAAAAGAAATCACAAAAAAGAGGTTTTAAGACCAAGAAAGAAGCAGAAGAATGGTACGCACATTTCATGTTGCAGCAATCATCTGATCCGACGATGACACTTGCGGACTTTTGGGAGATTTATAAGGCGGATATGGAAAAGCGCTTACGAAAAACTACCATGAAGCAAAAAGAGTATGTGATGAATGACAAGGTGCTACCATATTTCGGAAAGACGCTAATTAATGAAATCACAGCTCCCATGATACGCAAATGGCAGGGAGAAATGATGGAAAAAGGTTTTAAGCCCACATATCTGAAAACAATACATAATCAGCTTAGTGCGATTTTGAATTATGCAGTAAATTTCTATGATTTGCGTTCCAATCCCTGTCGTAAAGCCGGAAGTATGGGAAAGAGTAAAGCGGATGAAAGACCGTATTGGACGCTGGAGGAGTTTCAGAAATTTTCAGATGCGATTATGTATAAGCAGGATTCCTTGATCGCCTTTCAGATTTTATTTTGGACAGGTATGCGAATTGGAGAATTGCTTGCGTTACAGGTGAAAGATATTGATTTTGAGCAGGGAAGATTAACCGTTGACGAATCTTTGACGAGGCTTGATGGAGAGGATTTGATTATGGCACCAAAGACGGAAAGTTCGGTTCGAGTGATTACAATACATAAGGAATTACAGGAGGAGCTAAAAGAATATATTGCTACATTGTATCATGTGAGGCCGGGAACCCGTCTTTTTGCCGGAAGGACAAAGAGTTTCTTTGAACACGAGATGGAGCGTGGAATTAAGTTGGCGGGTGTAAAGAAAATTACAGTTCATGTACTCGTCACAGTCATGCAAAAAGAGGCTGACAAATGGATGATGATATCGGATACAGCGAAGTGGCGGACTGAACGGGCTAAATTTGAACTGGAGGAGGCAGAACGACTTAAGAAGGAACTGCTGGGTACGGTCGATGGCGATGATTATCTGAAGGAGCAGGTAATAGAACTGAGGTATCAGAACCAGATATTGCGGGAGGAGAATCGTAGCCTAAAGGATAATCTGGAGAAAGCGTATGAGTTTATGAAGCAGTTTGTGATTGGCGGGATAAATCTGCTGGAGAAGTTTATGGAGTGGATTGGAGAGAAGGTTAAGGATGTTGGGAGAGGAAAATAGTAATTGTTTAAGAGTTTTGCAAAATCATTAAAAAGGGTAAATCAAAGCTATGTGAATATAAAATACAAATATAATCCCCAAAACTTGAGAATATGTGATATAATAATTAAATATGCCTAAAAAGCTATAAATCCTTTTATTTGTATTTTTTATTGCAAAGACGGAACATATGTTCTATAATACGAACAAAGGAGGTAATATTTATGGTAAAAAGTATACAGGAATATAATGTTTTAAAATTGAATTCACACTTTAAGGTATGTTTTTTTGATAAGAAAAGGCATGCTATCGAATGCGTTTTAGATATTGAAGATATAGAGAAATATATTGAACGTATTAATAAGAGTAGATTAGTTGTATTTAATGTCAAAGATGAAGACAAAAATGCACTTATGAATTTGTTGTCAAATTTAGCTGTCTTGCGTAAACATTACTCACCAATAGTTGAGGTAGGAGATAATAAGGTGTTTTTTTTTCCACAGTTAGATTATAGTGATATATATTTATTAAGGGCATTGTTTCAACAAAAATATGAAAATGAAACAATCAGTGTTAAATTGGGTGCAAATGCTAATGTAGAGTAATATTCATTCGAATGATTCAAAGAAATCACAGGAAAATGGAGGTTATTAAAATGAGTTTTAAGGTAATATCAATGTTCTCAGGAGCCGGTGGGCTGGATATGGGATTCCATAATAAGGGATTTCAAATACTTTGGGCTAATGATTTTTCACAAGATGCCTGTGATACATATGATAGGTGGGCTAATTATTTCGAGGATGGAACTAGAAAACCTGATGAGGAATGTACTATTATTAATTGTGGGGATATTTCGAAGACAGATTTAAATACAGTATTACCAGGAGTAAGTGTCGATGTGATCTTGGGGGGATTTCCATGTCAGGGTTTTTCACTTGCAGGACCTAGACAGGTTGATGATTCAAGAAATGTATTATATAGACATTTTGTGGAAATGGTTAGAATAAAAAAACCTAAAGTCATTGTTGCAGAGAATGTTATAGGAATTAAAACATTAGGAGATGGCGCTGTTTTTGATAAGATTATTGAAGATTTTTCTGAATTGGGATATACGATGTCAGCCCCTACTGTAAATGCAAAAAATTATGGTGTGCCACAAGATAGAATGAGGGTTATTTTTATTGGCATCAAGAATGAGATATGTGATGGGGGTGCATACATATTTCCTTCAGGAGATCCTAAAACAGTTACTTTAGGGGAAGCATTGAAAGATTTAGATCCGGTAGATATGAAGGATGTGTGTCAAGCTTCGTTTTCTTCTAGATATATGTCAAGAAACAGACAAAGGGATTATGATGATGTTTCGTTTACAATTCCGGCAATGGCGAAACAAGTTCCATTAAGTCCTGATTCTGATGGAATGGAATTTGAAGACGTAGATAAGTTTAGATTTGTTGGTAATTATAGAAGATTAAGTTATAAAGAAGCTGCAGCAATACAGACATTTCCAGTAGAAATGCATTTTTGTGGTGATTTAGATAGTAAATATAGACAGATTGGAAATGCAGTTCCGGTAAAGTTAGCTGAGGCAATTGCGGTAGAAGTCAATAAAATATTAACCACGGACAATTTGCTTCCTTTCTTGAATACGGAAAATCCGCAAGCGGAAATATATGGTCCGACTGCGGATAAAAGAATAACAAATACAGTTTTAAGTGGTAAGGCGTTTGAATATGCTACATTAATTGAGATATATCGAGAATTGACAGAAAACGGATGGGATTCAAAAAATATAGAAATAATTAGAGATAAAAATTATAAGAACATTGAAAAAGCATATCAAATTTTGCAAGGTTCAGATGAAGACTTGGATGATGATGTTGAAATGGAGTTAATACATATTGAGACCATGGAAAATGATTATAATCGGGCAGCGAGAGTGGCAGCAATGTATCTGAGAATGGTTGAACCAATATTAACAGCAAATGAAAGAGTTTATGGTGTGTTGCGTGCAATGCCAGATAGTGCAGGTACTAAAGGAGATGTAAGAGATATTGATTTGGAAATATTTAAAGATAAGACTCATAATAATTTAATTGCTGATATAGGGATAAGTTGTAAAAATAATCATGAAGCAGTAAAACATCCAAGAATTACGGAAGAACCAGACTTTGCTAAAGTGTGGACAGACGGACAATTTGCTTGTAGTGATGCGTTTGTTGAAGAAATGAAAAGTATATTCAAAATAATAGATAAATATGCTGAGATATATAAAAAGTGGTCAGCTGTAGATGATAAAATGGATACAATTTATTATCCAATAATTAGACTTTTTGTGAAAGAAATTAAACGACTTGGAATTGCTAACGAAAATGATAGTATGGAAAGAAAAGAAAGTGCAAAGCAGTTTACAAAAGCATTCTTTGAGTATATGTTTGGCACTCAGGATTTCTATAAGTTTATAAAAGAAGATGGATCAAAATCCACCAAGGTATATCCGTATAATATGCATGGTTCTTTAATGCGTCCTTTTAATGGAAGTAGAAATATGCAAGCTGTGCAGACAATTACAATGCCGGAGGAAATAGTTGAAGTTCGTATAAAGCCAAAGAGCAAGACGACAATAGAAATCTACTTTGATCAGTGGATCATCTCAATGAGATTGCATAATGCAGACACAAACATAACTAGAACCTCTCTAAAATTTGATGTTCAAATAAAAGCTCAGCCCAGAAAAGTAATGGGAACAATTTTACCATGGAATAACTAATAAATGGAATAGGAACAGGAGATGAAGTAAATGATATTATTAGATTTTGAAAAAGAGATTTTAAATAGTCAAAAAGGAGTGACATTGGAAATGTCAGATGTTGCAATAAATGAAAAGTATGAAAAGGGAGAGACCAGAATTATTACTGAACAAGGTGCTGTAAAACTGTCTCTTGTAAATCAAGTGTTTAACTCGGAGAATTATCAGCTTAGACCTAAATATCAGCGGAGAATTACTTGGGATTCAAGAAAACGATCAAAATTAATAGAATCATTTATAATGAATGTTCCTGTACCCCCTGTATTTATTTATGAAACAGATTTTAATAGATACCAAGTAATGGATGGATTGCAAAGAATTACTGCTATTATTGACTTTTATAATGATTGTTATGAGTTGAAGGAATTGACGCAATGGTCAGAACTTAATGGAAGAAAGTATAGTCAATTACCGCAAAAAGTCAAAGAGGGAATAGATAGAAGACAATTATCCGTAATTACACTATTAAAAGAATCAAGTAAGACATTGATTCAAGAGGAAGAAATGAAAAAAATGGTATTTGAACGTTTAAATACTGGAGGAGTTACATTAGAAGACCAAGAAATAAGGAATGCACTTTATAATGGACCATTTAATGATTTATGTATCTTACTTTCTGGTAATAATGCTTTTAGAAAATTATGGTTTATTAATCCGGATGACATAGATGGAGTAGATGCCGAATTAGATAATTATGATGATGCATTAAAATATGCAAAAAATAAATTATATAAAAGAATGTATGATGTTGAATTAGTATTACGCTATTTTGCAATGAGACATATTGATGAGTATAGCGGTAAATTAAGCGAATTTATGGATTTGTGTTTAAGACAAAGGAGATATTAAACGTAGAATGGAACTGTTTATTAGTTTTATTTCGGAAATTTTAGGGTAAAATTAATGAGAAATTTACGATTTTATTATGATGAATATAAAAAGCAACTGGCAGAGATAAAGACATTTATTCAAAGTGTTGAATTACAGAAAGATGTAATTAGTGAACTGGAGATTTCGGAAAAAGCGGGAAATAATACTCTGAATTTATCGTTGCAGTACAGTAAAATAATAAAGCAGGTTGTGGAATCGCCAATACGGTATATGTTTACAATAATGCTACAGGAAAACTTTCAAGCGCATGCAACATTTGTGGCAGGATTGTATCCGTTTAATACAGATGACGAATATCATTTTTATATTGAAAATTATGGAAATGAGGTTGTAGATTTGGAATTTTTTGTGGAGATATTCAAAAAGATAGGTGATAACTTAAGTTGTATTGCTAGATATTATGAAGAAATGGCAACATTTGTTCCTGATTATGATTGAGAGAAGGAGTGACACCGAATGATAGATATATATACAGATAAAAAAGATTCAAAAGATTGGATACTTCAAAACGATTTGTATTTCAATTTGAATACAAGTAATGAAGAAATGTCCCAATATGAAATAAATCTCATTCACCAAGTGGATGAGGCGAAGCTGACACCAGACAAGCACATTGAAACAAAATATGGATTAGGTACAATCCGAAATTTGTCATCCGGCTGCAAGACATTACTTAATATTGTAAAGCATCCTGATAAGGTGGTCAATGTAGAAGAATGTGGTCCGAATGTGCTTAAAATCATTTTTACTATGGATAATATAAAGATTTATATGTCCAGACCAACGCTTTTTGATA
>ERZ779660.1118-NODE-1118-length-14408-cov-1.803874_pt1 | contig 14408 bp, 8 predicted proteins | sample MGYA00511906_ERZ779660 | MGnify/ENA primary metagenome ERZ779660 (study PRJEB29588, sample SAMEA2156906) | human gut metagenome | biome: human gut; feature: human-associated habitat; material: faeces | place: Denmark | collected 2008/2010 ... | reverse complement strand
CCAGATATTCAGCATTTCCATACAGTGGATCCTACTTTCTATGTGAAGATGCAAAATCATAGAGCCGCTAACATTGCCTATTGCCATTTTTTACCGGATACTTTAGAAGGTAGCTTAAAAATTCCAGCACCTTTATTGAATGTATTTCGTTCTTATTTGATTCAATTCTATAAGAGTGCGGATCGCTTGGTCGTTGTAAATCCAAGTTTTATTGATGCATTAGTCGCGTATGGGATTGATCGAGAAAGAATTTACTATATTCCTAACTATGTATCTAAGGAAAAATTTTATCGTAAATCCGATGAGGCGTGTGCTGCCATTCGCAAAAAGTATGGTGTAGACAAGGATGCTTTTGTGGTATTGGGTGCAGGACAGGTACAAACGCGTAAGGGTGTACTTGATTTTGTGAATGTTGCCAAACAAATGCCAGACGTCCAATTCGTATGGGCTGGAGGCTTTTCTTTTGGACGTATTACCGATGGATATGAGGAATTGAAGAAGTTACAGGAAAATCCACCTGAAAACTGTAAATTCTTAGGCATTGTACCAAGAGAAGAAATGGTGGATCTATATAATATGGCGAATGTGCTTTTTGTGCCAAGCTATAATGAATTATTTCCAATGACGATTTTAGAAGCAGTGAACTTACATGTTCCATTGGTGCTTCGTGATTTGGATTTATATAAAGATATCTTATTTGATCGTTATATGCATGCCGATGATAATGAGGGTTTTAAAAATTGTCTGTTAAAATTGAAAAATGATTCAGATGTATATGCGAAGTATCAAAATGAGAGTCGTTTATTGAGTGAATTCTATTCGAAAGAACATGTATTGAATATGTGGAGAGAATTCTATTTGAGTGCTTATAAGGATAAACAAGAGGAATTATTAAATAAGAAAAAATAGGGGTTTTTATGAAAAAACAGAAGTACGCACTAAATCTGTTAATTATTCTTGCTTTAACGGGATTTGCCCTGTGGTTTGCGCTAAAGGATAATTTTCATCAGGTTTTAAAGTGCATTTCACAAATGAATCTGTTAAGCCTTGTCATAGTCTTATTGTGGGGTGTTCTTTTTACGGCGGTCTGGGGATTTGTATACTACGTATTAGGTAGAAAGTATACAGATCATTATACGCCAGGTAAAGGGATTCTTGTGGCCTTTATTGGTTCTTTCTTTTCGGGGATTACTCCGAGTAGTACGGGTGGACAGTTTGTTCAGGCCTACATTATGAAAAAACAAGGAATCAAAGTGAGCGATGGGGCTAGCTTGTTGTGGGCTGATTTCATTATTTATCAGACGACAATGATGATTTATGTTTCGATTCTGTTTCTCTTGCGTTTTGCGTATTACAGTGCTCAATCCGCATGGTTCAATATTATATTATTGGGCTATATTATCAATGCAGTGGTTGTTGTAGCGTTATATACAATTGCGTTATTTCCTAGTATTTATATCAAGCTTTCGCGAACTTTAGTTAAGGCATTGTCGAAACTGCATGTTTTAAAGAATCCAGAAAAGACATTGGATTCATGGACTCTACAAGTCACGAGTTTTACTCGTGAAATTAAGGTTCTCGCAAAAGATAAGAAGAGTATTTTTCTTTGTGTATGTATTAATGTGGTGCGTTTATCACTCTATTATTCTTTACCTTTTGTGATTGCGCTAGCCTTACATATTCCGTTGAAGATGAATGAATTGATTGATGTCATGGCCCTATCTAGTTTTGTGACGATGGCCAATAGTTTTATTCCAATTCCCGGGGCAAGTGGGGGTACGGAAGTTGTCTTTTCATTGTTGTTTAGTGGCATGATGAAAAATTTAACGGGTGCCGTTTTAGTATTGTGGCGTTTTTCTACGTATCACATAGTGCTGATTATAGGTGGAATTTTATTTGTGTTTGTGAAGAATCATTATGAGAGAAAAGAAAGTAAGATCAATTTAGAAGGGATGTAGTATATGCGAATCGGACTATTTACAGATGCATATTTACCGGATATTAATGGGGTTGTTTCAAGTGTGGCAACCCTTAAACACGCTTTAGAAGAGCTGGGGCATACGGTATTTATTATTACGAATCATAAGGGGACAAAGATTGTAGAAGATGAGGATGGTCATATTCTTCGTTTGCCGGGTCTTGAAATCAAGAAGTTTTATGGTTATAAGATGTCGAGTCCACTACAGTTTAGTGCGGATGCCTACATTGAAAGAATGGACTTGGATGTCATTCATATTCAGACCGAAGCGGGTGTAGGTATGTTTGGCCGTCAGATGGCGAAGGTTTTGCACATTCCTATTGTATACACGTATCATACGATGTATGAGGATTATACGCATTATTTTAATCCGCTTGATTTTGATTCGGTTGAAAAATTAGGGAAGAGTGTGATTCGTACTTTTTCTCGTGTCATGGCCAATGGTTCGCAAGCAGTGATTGCGCCGAGTGAAAAGACGAAGCAGGCTTTATTGCAGTATGGTGTAATAGCACCTATTTATATTGTTCCGACAGGTTTGGATTTGTCGGAGTATGATCGTAAAAATTTAGATGAAAATAGAGTTCAAAGTATTCGTGAAGAGTTAGGTTTTACAAGTGAAGATCGTATTGTGGTCTTTGTAGGGCGTATTGCCAAAGAGAAGGCAATCGAAATTCCGATTGAGGCGATAAGTAAAAATAACGATCCACATTTACACTTAGTCATTGTGGGTGGTGGTACGGATATGGAGTATTACCAGGATTTGGCTAAGAAGTATAATGTTTCGGATCGTGTGCATTTTACGGGTAAGATTCCTAAGGAAAATATTGCCTATTATTATGCGGCTTTCGATTGTTTTGTATCCGCTAGTTTATCGGAAACACAAGGAATGACATATATTGAGGCTTTAGCGAGTGGCCTATTAGTGTTTGGGCGTCGTGATGAGGTGTTGAAGGATTTGGTGGATGAAGGCAAGTCTGGATATTATTTTGATGATGCCAATGAGCTAAGTCAAAAGTGGGATGTTTTCTTTAGTAAATCAAAAGAAGAAAGAGATGCATTAAGAGCGTATTGTATTTCTAAAACAGCGCCTTATACAGAGAGTATGTTTGCACATAAAGCTTTGAGTGTTTATAATCAGGCGATTGATGATTATAAGCGTGCCTATCATGTGGAGCGCATTCGTATGGTGGATGATTTTGTTCGCTTAACTGTGATGCGTGATTGCGATAATGAACCAGTCAAAGTAATGATTCCAACGGATGATTTCTTTGACTTAAAGATCACAAAGGATACAATGTTAGATGCATATTTGATTGACAACTATTTGGATATGCAGTTATTCTATAAGGCGTTTGAGTTAATGAAGAAGCGTGTTTTCTCAAACGATTATACGTCGTATCAAATGGTGCAATATGGAAAGAAATATTTGGGTCTAGATGAAGATCAGGCTTTGGATATTGTTCATGAATTTATGGAACGTCATTGGATTGACGATAAGGAGTATGCCTTTGATAAGGCGCAGGCTTGGCATTCGTATGGTCAGCCTAAAATGCAGATTTGTCAAAAGCTAAAAAGAGCGGGCATCGCGGATGATGTAATTGAGGATGCTTTGGCAAGTTTGGATGTGGAAACAGAGCGTAGTAATGCGATCAAATTGGCTCGTCGTTTAGCGCATTCGCTAAAAGAGCAGTCGAGTCGCATGCAAAGGCAGACGTTAGTGAATAAGTTAGTGACGAAGGGATATTCGTTTGAATTGGCGAAACAAGTGTCGGAGTCGATTGAATTGGATGAAAATGATGATGAGGCACTACAAAGAACGATTGCGAAAGCGAAGCGTTTATATGCGACGTTTGATCAGCCTAAGCGTAATCAGAAGATTCAGACGTATTGTGTTCGTAAAGGATTTAATATATCAGCTATAAAAGAGGTTTTGGAAGGGGAAAGTGAATGAGAATTAATGAGATTACTCAGGAACAAAAAGTAAATATTAAGTGTTTGATTTCAAAGTGTGACAAGGGAAAAACCGTGAAGGATACGCCTTATTTGTCTTTGATTTTAGAGGATGCAACGGGTGTATTGGATGCGAAATTTTGGAATTTAACGAATGAGCAGATTGAGCAGTATAAGGCGGGTCAGATTGTTGAGGTATTTGGAGATTCGATCATTCATAGAAATGCCGTTCAGTTAAGAGTGAGAAAAATGGTGGTCTTAGAAGGTGAAGATATTTCGGATTATGTAAGATTAGCACCTATGTCTCGTACGGAAATGGAAGAGGAAGTAAAGACTTTGATGAATGAGATCACAGATTCGAATTTGTATTGTGTGGTTGAAGAAGTATTAGAAGAAACGAAGGATTTATTCTATACATATCCGGCTGCCACAAGAAATCACCATAATTTTGTGGGAGGTCTTGCCTATCATTCCATTAGTATGGCGCGTGTAGGACTAGATATTTGTCGTCAATATCCATTCTTGGATAAGGGATTATTGATTGCGGGTATCTTGATGCATGATGTTGGAAAGATTGATGAGTTGAGTGGTCCAGTTCTTCCTGAATATACAAATGAGGGGAATTTGTTGGGGCACATTAGTATTATGAATAATCGTTTGGATCGTGTGGCTGAAAAGCTGGGTGTAAACGATAAAGAGTGTGTTTTATTGTTGAAGCATATGGTTTTGGCACATCATGGAAAGATGGAGTTTGGATCTCCTGTCCTTCCTATGATTCCAGAAGCGGAAGTGTTAACTTTATTAGATAATCTAGATGCGCGTATGTATATGATGAAGCAGAGTTTAGATACAACGCAGCCAGGTCATTTTGGACCTCGTGTCTTTGCGTTAGAAGGTCGTATGATTTATCATCGAAAAGGAGAAGATGAAGAATGAAAATAGGTTTTGTATCATTGGGATGTTGTAAAAACTTAGTGGATTCTGAACAGATCATGAGTATGATCAAGAGGGGTGGTCATGAAATTGTGGCCAATCCTAAGGATGCACAGGCTATTATTGTGAATACTTGTGGTTTTATTGAGAGTGCCAAAGAGGAGAGTATCAATACGATTTTCAAGATGGCGAAGTATAAAGAGAGAAACTTAGAGAAGTTGATTGTGTGTGGTTGTTTGGCACAAAGATATACAGATACATTAAGGGAAGAGATTCCTGAAATTGATGCGGTTATCCCGATTCGTGAGTATGATACTTTGGCAAGTCAGCTACAGAAGCTATTAGGTTCAGATACATTATTGGATAAGGCAGAGCGTGTGATTACGGGAAATCCTTGGCAGGCGTATGTAAAGATTAGTGATGGTTGTTCGAATCGTTGTGCGTATTGTGCAATTCCTTTGATTCGTGGAGATCAAAAGTCTCGTACAATTGAGGATATCATGGAAGAGGTCAACTATTTGGCAAGCGTTGGAGTGAAGGAATTAACTTTAATAGCCCAAGATACAACGAAGTATGGTTTGGATAATTATGGGAAGTTGATGCTTCCTGAATTATTGCGTCAAGTATCTAAAGTAGAGGGTCTTCATTGGATTCGTGTCCTATATATGTATCCGGATGAAATTGTGGATGATGTATTGCAGGCTATGAGTGAGAGTGAGAAGATTGTTCCTTATTTTGATATTCCTATGCAGCATGCGAACAATCGTTTGTTGAAATTAATGAATCGTAGAGGTCCAAAAGAGGATGTCTTAAAGGTTGTGGATAAGATTCATACGATGTTTCCAAATGCGACTTTGCGTACAACTATGATTGTTGGTTTCCCTACAGAAACGGAAGAAGAGTTTGAAGAACTTGTAGATTTTATTAAGGAAATTAAATGGGATCGTATGGGTGCTTTCACCTATTCGAAGGAAGAAGATACGCCTGCTTATGATATGGATGGTCAGATTGATGAAGAGATTCAAAATGAGCGTTTGGCTAGATTGATGGCGGTGCAGGAAGAAATCTCTAAAGAGAAGAATCAGGAAAAGATTGGTAAGGTCATTGAAGTTCTTGTCGAGGAAAAAGAAGGTTTGGTGGATCGTTATCGTGGAAGAAGTGCTGCGGATGCACCGGATGAAGTGGATGGTCAGGTCATCTTTACAAGTGATGAACCTTTAGAATTAGGTTCTTTTGTGAAGGTAAAGATTACAGATGCCAAATCTTATGATGTTTACGGTACATGTGTAAGCGAATAGTTGGATTGGATCCTATTGTATTTGAGGATTCGAAAATCTTGATTGTGGGTTCTATGCCAAGTGCAATTAGTTTGAAGGAACAGATGTATTATGCGAATAAAAATAATCGGTTTTGGAAGATATTAAAAGAAATCTTTCAAACAGAAGACAAGATTGAATTATTAAAAGTATCGCACATTGCACTTTGGGATATTTGTCATTCGTGTATAAGAAAGACGAGTGCGGATAGTGAGATCAAAGATATTGTGCCAAATGATATTCCAAAATTATTAGATTCATATAAAAACATTGAGAAGGTCATTTGTAATGGAAGGACAAGTCAGAATACAATGCAGAAATATTTTCCGAATATTGAAACGGTATATTGTCCTTCGACTTCGAGTGCCAATGCACAGTTTTCGTTAGAACAATTGATTGAAATATATAAGAAGGAGTTTTATGAATAAACTATATTGGGCAAAAGTAAAGGCGGATGCAAAGGTTCCGCAAAAGCGTTATGAAGATGCAGGATATGATTTATATCCTTGTTTTGAAGAAGATTATATGGTGATTGAGCCTCATGAAACGAAGTTAGTTCCATTGGGTGTGGCGAGTGCATTTGATCCAGAGTTTGTGATGATTTTAAAAGAGCGTGGTTCAACGGGAACAAAGGGAATTGCACAAAGAAGTGGTGTCATTGATTCTGGTTATCGCGGTGAATATATGGCTCCGGTCACAAATTTGAATACGAAGCGTGTGGTTATTAAAAAACAAGATGTAGAATATAAGGAAGATGCGATTATATATCCATATGAAAAGGCGATTTGTCAGGGTGTTCTATTAAGAATGCCTCAGTTAGAAAGTGAAGAAATTTCATTTGAAGAACTTCAGTCTATGGAGTCTGAAAGAATGGCTGGAAAGTTAGGAAGTTCAGGAAAATAATAGAGTCTATTGTCATAATGACAATAGACCTTTTTTTATGCAAAATTTCATTAAAAAAAGGATGATTTTTCGATATTATAACCAATCTATAACCATGTGAAGATTATACTAGTCTCAGATAATGAAAGGGTTATATCGATAACTATAATAAAGGAGGACTTTATATGCTAAAGAATTTGAAAAAAGCAGCCGCAATTGTATTATCATTTGCGATGGCCGTTCAGTTTGGCTTAGCAGACTCTTATTATGTAAATGCGGTGGAAGAACCGGTTGAACCTCAACAAGAGGAAACAACAACGACTGCACCACAAGAGCAAGAGGAAGTACCAACAACTGAAGAAGAAACCCCTCAACAACAGGAAGAAGGACAACAACCTGCAGTAGAGGAAGAAGAGCAGCCTGCAGCAGAAGAAGCACAACCACAACCACAGCCTGTTGAACAAGCAGAGGTTAAGGTTTCTTATGTAAAAGAAGATGGTACTGATTTGATGGAATCTGTAACAGCTACTTATGATGTTGGTTACAGATTGGATCAAGATACAAATGTATTCAAAGAAGCTCATGAAGCATTTGAATTTGAATATGCATTTGTGAATGGTAACAAAGAAAACAAAATCACTAAGGATCAAGTTAAAGCTTCTGGTTTAACAGTAACTAGTGATATGACAAGTTTAACTCTTGTTTATAAGAGTACAGCTACTCAAAAAGACAGCAAGGATAAAAAAACAGAAACAGCTAATTTATCTGGTGAAAAGGAAGATGATTCTGATTCCGACTCTGAGGAGAAAAATATATCAGTAGCGAGTGATGCGGATACAACTAGAACTATCAAAGTTGGTGAAACAATAACGTTAGATTCAAGTGATGTGGGAAGAGGATACACACATAAATGGACAGTTAATAAGAAAAATATTGTTACATTAAATAGCAAATCAGGTTCAAGTATTACTGTAACTGGAGAAGGCGTTGGAACGGCAACGGTAACAGATACATATTCATATAATAGGTATTGGAGTGATACCAAGACATATACCATTACTGTTAATGCAGCTGTAACACCAACTGATATTTCAATCAGTGGAGCCGATACAGTTAAGCAGTTTCAGACTACACAATTAACAGCAAATTTCACACCTGCAGATGCGAATGGTAAAGTGACTTGGACTTCATCAAATGAACAGATTTTATCTGTTGATGAGAATGGAGAGGTTACAGGAAAACGCCAGGGATTAGCAACTATTACAGCAAGTGTTCAGGGAGCAGATAAGAATACGTTATCTGCAACAAAGACTATTGAGGTAGTGAAGAATGAAAGTCCTTCAAGTGGTAATAAAAGAGAAGCATTAGTTTATTATTTGAAAGATCCTACAAAAGATGCAAATTCAAATGGTTCGGATCAGTGGGGACCAAGTTCACTTGGAACAGCTATTGTCAATGTAGAAGGTGCGACATGGACAGGAAATAAAAACTGCTTTGATAATGTCGACCAACGTGTTTTATCATGGCCTTCAGATTTAAATGGTACGAATGTAGTTCCAAGAAGTAATAATGCATGGAATTTAATATTTGATGCATATAAGGCTTCTATTGAAAAAGAATTGAAAGTAACTATTACTAAAGATGATGTAGAAGAAATTACACTTGTTCCAGCAAAGATTTCAAAGGATAATGGAACAACCCCAGACATGCACTTGGATTGTAATGTTAATATTAAATGTAAGAGCGTTGCATTGGTTAAATATTGGCTATTTGATGCGAATGGAACAAACTGGGATATGTTAGGTTCTAAGAATTATTTGGTGAAAGATGAATCTACAACACAACCTAGTGATGTTACAAGTAAGAAGTTTCCAACAACTAAAACAGTGAATGGTGTAACTTATACATTCTCTGGTTGGTATACAGATCAGAGTTTAACAAATCCAGCACCAAGCTTCCCAGCTAAGGTTACAGGAGCTGTTAACTACTATGCAAAGTATGTTGCTGGATATCAAGTAAAGTATAATCTAGCTGGTGGCCAATTTAGTGATGGGTCAACTTCAGCAACAGAAAAACATAATGTTGATACAACTGTTGTTGTAAAGGAAGTTCCTACACGTAAAGGTTATAAATTCACAGGTTGGACGGTAGAAGGACTTGATGGTACTACTACTATCAATAGTGGCGAAAGTTTTACGATGCCAAACGGAAATGTAACATTAACTGCTCAATGGACAAAAGATGATTCTCAAACTAAGAAATTAACTTACACAGTTAACCACGTTATCGGTGAAACAGTAAAAGATACACAAACTTATGAAAAAGAAGTTTGGGTAAACGATCCTGATACAATCAAAATCGTTGAAGGTTCTTTAGATCAAAAGACTTACACTGGTTACAAATTTAAATCAATGAATCCAGCTAAAGTTGGTGAAACAATCAAAACTGGTTCAACAATCACTTTAACTTATACAATTGAAAGTTACGATTTAACAATCAATTACGTATACGAAGGTGGAGCAATCGCTGCTGAACCTCATACAGAAACATTAGATTATAACACTGCATACTCAGTAACATCTCCAGTAATTCCTGGTTATACTGCTTCAAGTCTAACAGTCGAAGGTAATATGCCAGCTGAAGATAAAACAATTACAGTAGTTTATAGTGCAAATACTAACACAGCTTATACTGTAAGACATCTATTCCAAAACACTACTCAAGATGGTTATGATCTAAATGTAGAAATGACTCAAACATTAGCAGGTACAACTGGATTTGCTACAGCTGCTAAAGCTGAAATAGTTGAAGGATTCACTGCTAAAGCATTTGGTCAAAGACCAATCGCTGGCGATGGAAGCACAGTTATTGATATCTACTATGATAGAAATACTGTTACATTAACATACGCAATCACTGGTGATTACTTCACTGATGAAGAATTTGCTACAGTAAGTGGTGTTTATGGTACAGCAGTTACTCCAAGTGAAGTACCAAGTCAAACTGGTTACACATTCTCTGGATGGACTAATGAACCAAGTACATTCCCAGCTACTTCAATGACAGTTACTGGTGAATACACAATTAGAACTGACTTACATTGTGAAATCCATTACTTCTATGATGGTGTTGAAAATGAAGAAGAAATGATTGTTAACGATAACGCTACATTCAATTCTCCAATCACAATTTCAGCTCCAGCTACTAAAGATGTAAATGATGTTAACTACATGTTAGAAAGCATTGTTGGATTAGATAAACTAGTTAGCGTAAATGCTGATGAAAATATTATCAATGTATACTACACTAAAGATTCTAACGGTGGAGAAACAGATCCTAATGATCCAACTAATCCAAATAAACCAGATGGTATTCCTGATAAATATCAAGTTAAAGTAAGTTATAAAGCAGTAAATGGTACATTAAACTTTACTGAAACATATGTAACTTTATATGATGAAGAAGGTAACTATTCTGAAACTGGTAAGGGTATATTAGATGTTAAACAAATTCCATATGCTAGTCCTAATAATGGCTATAATAATGGTAAATGGGATGTTGAACCTACAGTAGGTATGGAAATTACTAAGGATGCTAAATCTACAATTACATTCAGTGCAATTCCTCAAGTAGTTCCAGCTGTAACTCCAGCAACACCAAGTACTCCTAGTACAACGCCTCGTACTCCAAGTGCTCCTCAGGTAACGACTCCTGCTGAAACAGTTGAAAAAGAGACAACTCCTAAGGCTGAACCTAAGAAAGAAGAAAAGGTTGAAGAAGAGTATACGCCTAAGGCATCACCTCAGTACTATTGGGCATTAATCAACTTGATTTGTGCAATCTTAACAGTATTATTCGGATTATTATTGTTGATTAGTAAACGTCATAAATCTGAAGATGATGACGAAGAAGATGATGAAACAAAACAACAAACAAATAACGATGATGAAGAGAAAGAACAAGAAAAGAAACGTGGATTATTCACTCGCGTACTTGCAGTTCTAATCGCAATCGTATCTGTTGTATTCTTCCTAGTAACTGAAGACTTAAGTCTTCCTTGGACTTGGACAGATCAATGGACAATTTGGATGGTTGTTATTGGATTGGTACAAATCGTAGTATTCTTCGTAGGACGTAAATGGAAAAACGTTGATAACGACGATGATGATGAAGAAGCACAACAAGCTTAACAAAAGTTAATAACACAAAAGGAGTAGCCTCGTGCTACTCCTTTACTGTCCAATATCCATTTCGATTCGAGCCTTTGCGAATTACAATTTCTTGTTGCTGCAACCTATTTAATATGCGCTTAATAGTTGAGCGAGATAAGTTTAATTGATTTGCAAGCTCTATTTGAGTGATTTTTGGGTTCATTTTAATGAGTTGTATGATATCGGGTTCATTGGGACCATTGGGTTCATTTATTTTGAACCCGATTTTTTTGTTGGGCTCATAGAATACATTATTTCTATATATGATGACTTTTAATTCGGTTTCTCCACCAATAAATACAGGAGGTTTTAAGCCAGATTCTTCGATTGATTTAATGATTCTAGGAATACCGCGACCCCAATTTTCAATGTATTTTAGATAGCGCAATGCATAGGCAGTTGCTTCATTTCTAATATTTGAATTTCCTTGTTTCATTTTCTCGATTGTTTGTCCCATAACTAGTTTTCCTGGAGAAGTTACTTCTAAGCGGTCATCAAATATCGCAACTTTAATGCTATTTCTGTCTATGTATGATCTATGAGCGATTGAGTTTACGATAAGCTCTCGTATGGCATATACGGGAATTTCATATGTTTCTTTTCTTTCTAGGGATTCAAATGAAGCGTTTAAACGTATGTTTCGTAATACAAATTTATACGCAAAGTCAATTTGTTCATAAATAGGTCCTGAGTATTCTTTCATATCAATGACTTCTGTTGTATCTGTTCCTTTAAAAAGAGCACATTGAATACGGTTTGGCAATGCGGGATGTCCTGTTAATAAGGCATAGGCATTAGTAGGTACAATATGATTGTTTGATTGTGTAAGTATTCCCCACGACAATAAATCTTGTTTTGTAATGGGTGTAACCGCATCTTTTTCAAATTGTGATTTAGAGTTTTCTAATGCTTTATGATAAAGGGTATCACATAAGTTTTGGATACTGTTTTCATTGATTTCTAATTCGGGACAAATCATCTTATCAAAATAGCGATTGCTACCTTCAAACATCAATTCTTTGATCATATTACGATCGGCTTTTCTGGTTGTTCCACTGACGCGTACATAAACACCATCAAATTCACCTTCAGCTTTTAAATGATAGGGACGATCCCATCCAGATGGCACATTTACAATTAAAATGGTTTTGTCTTCAATAGTATCTAAATCGATGATAGGGATAATGTGTGGCTCAATGCTTGAAAATATTGAATTTGTGATGGAATCTTTGATTTTAAAAATATCACCTGATAGGCCACACACTTCAAATGAATCTTGCTTTTCTTCAATGCCAAAAATAATTTTTCCACCAAAACCATTCGCGAAAGCTACGACAGATTTTAAATATTTCTTATGCTCAGCAGGAACTTCTTTCTTTACTTCAATATTGTTGTTTTCACCATATTTATTTAATTCATTTATCAACATAGTATTCCTCCTTTCACACATCCACGTTATCATTATACCTAAAAACCCATCCTAGTGCGTACTAGAATGGGATCTTTGTCGTTAATAGTTTCCTGTATAATTCTACACCTTTTTCTAAGATGTCTTCATTGAAGGTGAACTTATTTGAGTGTAATGGAATGGTGTCTCCCGTGCCTAAAAAGAAGAAAATGGATGGGGCTACGTTTCTGTAGTAACCAAAGTCTTCACTGATAAGTACAGGGCTTTCTAGTTTGTTGACTAGATTGTTTTTGTATAGTGCATAGAATAATTCTTCGTTATTGAATACGGGTGGATAGTGGTGATTGACTTTGAAGTTGACTTGGACTTTGTATTTTTCTATGGATTTATTCATGTTTTGATGGATGATATCTACGATTTGATCAAATACTTTTGGATCATAATAGCGAATGGATCCTCTTACGTGAGCTTGATCGGCAATGATATTGAAGGCTTGGCCAGAATGGAAAGTGCCAAAGTGCAATAGGTGGAATGTATTGTTGTCGAAGGCTTTTTCTTCTTGTTCTAAAGATTTTTGAAGGATTTCAACACAAGCCGTTAGAGCATTGATACCGTTTTGAGGTTGGGCTGCATGACTAGCCTTTCCTTTTACAAGAAGTTCAAATTCACACCCACCTGCCATCATTTCATTAGGACGAATATATACCAATGTCATTAAGTTAAGCAAAATCTAAAATTTATGAGTCTTACCTATAAAGGCGTTACTTATGAAATACGGAAAATACCTTCTTGCTTGATAAGAAGGTATTCTAATGATTATAAAGATTAATTAATCTTTTAAACATCCGATAGGAATTACTCTAACTCCATTTTGTGTTGTATAAGAGATATTTGCTTTAGCACATATGATTATTAGTAAAGATGGTTCTCTGTATTTAACACCTGGATGTTCTTTGTTTTTAGATACAGTTTCATTGTGCTGTTGGATAACGTCTTTAAATTTTAAAAGTGATTTTTCAGCAGCAGGAATTGCATTTTCACCGGTTTTAATTTCAATGAGTGCATATCTACCATCGCTTAGTTGATATATAGCATCCACTTCCATTCCAAAGTCATCACGATAATGCATAACTCTTGCATCGTGTGCTTGTGCATAGGATAAAAGGTCTCTTAATACTAAATTTTCAAATGCGTGACCAAACAAATCTAAGTCATTATTAAAATATTGTGGGCTAATTCCTAAAGCGGCCAAACCTATTGATGGATCAATAAAAATATGTTTTTTGGATGATCGAATAGCTGTTTTCGATCTGATTTGAGGTGTCCATGCATCAATATCTTTTATAACAAATAATTTTTCTAGTACGTCAATGTAAGATGCTAATGTGTTATCACTTACGTTGTAGTTTGCGTTTACGTCTGAGTAAATATTTCTTCTTTTTGCTAAAGTACCCATGTTTCGAGCATAGGACCAGAGTAAAGCCTTAGTCCATTCTGGGTTTCTAGATACTCCATCTAATGAGTTGATGTCTTTGTTGCATATTTGATGAAAATAGTCTTTTGCTATTTCTAGTTTTGTTTCTTTGTTTTTTATAGAAAGTGTTCTGGGCCAGCCTCCTCTGCAAATGGAGAAAAACAAATCATTTAAAGTTAAGGTACTAATATTTCCATCAATATTTATATCTGGACTATTAAATAACTCGGATAAAGAAACACTTCCATTAGATTCC
>ERZ779660.1107-NODE-1107-length-14518-cov-2.250156_pt1 | contig 14518 bp, 12 predicted proteins | sample MGYA00511906_ERZ779660 | MGnify/ENA primary metagenome ERZ779660 (study PRJEB29588, sample SAMEA2156906) | human gut metagenome | biome: human gut; feature: human-associated habitat; material: faeces | place: Denmark | collected 2008/2010 ... | reverse complement strand
ATTGATAAATCGGCATTGATTTAACTGCAAATTGCCGGACAGATCTGCCTGTCCGGCATACTATTCACGAGTTTTTTTCGGACGATATTTTTCCGGCAGTTCTGGCACCGGACGCTTGTCATCGATGAGATGACGCACGGTTAAGATCGGATGACGCCACAGCATTCGCGGCCCGGCCCAACGCATAATCTGTTTCATCTCTTCACGCTTTGCTGGCTGGTAACAGTGCACCGGACACTGCTTACAGGCTGGTTTCTCTTCGCCGAACACACATTTATCCAGCCGCTTTTGCGCGTAAACAAACAACGCCTCGTAATGCTCCGGCTCCGCTGACGCCTGCGGGCATTTCGCTTGATAAAGATCGATCATTTTTTTAATCGTCAGTTTTTCACGAGAGATACGCTTGCCGGACATGCTGCCTCCACCTCATTAAGATGTATTTATATTACATCTTAATCTTAAAGGGCACTATGACTCTAAAGAAGAAAGGTTCGCCAACCGACGCAATTTTGCGTACTTGCTTCATAAGCATCACGCAAAAGCTGCAAAACAGCATCTTTCCCGGAACCAGCATCAAGAACTCACCGTTCGCTTCTTCCCCTGAAATGATTAACTCCGGTATCATGTGCGCCTTATGTGATTACAACGAAAATAAAAACCATCACACCCCATTTAATATCAGGGAACCGGACATAACCCCATGAGTGCAATAGAAAATTTCGACGCCCATACGCCCATGATGCAGCAGTATCTGAGTAACAAACTTAACACCATGAAAAATATATATTAATTATCGAAGATTTTTCTTTGGTCTACGTATGGGATACATTTTTTGGACTTTAACCGGATGTTCGAAGTCGTTTCAGATAGAAAGGGTTCTTCAATTCGGCTGGCTTCGGTAGGAGCAAGAAGCGATGGTGAGCCTTGAAGGACGAAAGGCTACCTCAAAAGCAAAGTAACCTTTCCAATATCCCCATATATGGGGCAAGTAGTATATTAACTGCACATGGTGCAGGAGACGTATGACATAAAAACTCTTTTATTTATGGCATACTTTATAAATAACCTATATTTTGTTTATGTCAAGAGGTTTGGTTAAATATTTTATAATAATTAATCGCCAGTTCTATATTATAGCTTCTCTTGCGCAAAAGAAGATCTTATTGTTATTTAATAAATAATGCCAATTATAAGACAAGCAAGGGCTAACCCTACGAAGCTACTGCGTATGCTTCTTCGGGTTGACCTTGCTTTTCCGCCCTTTGGTTGGAAAAGGAAGAATAGCCACATATCCGACATTCTAATTACTTAATACTACAGCCCACAGTAAAATAAACGCCTTCAATAGCCAGTTAACTAAATAATTAAAAGTCAACAGAACTATAGCCAACCATCAAAATCACATAAATATGGCTACCGCTTTAACAATAGCCATCTATATTTAACTTAGGCTAATATTTATATAAACATATAATTTAACTGTTGATCATTCAGATTCCTCAATGACAGGAGCATTTTTTAGTTCCTGATATTCATTATGACCAATCACGACAGATAGCATTACCCATCTTAATATTCTCCACCAGAGATAAACAACATCCCCCCCACTGGCAGTATCGTCATCTAATAACCCGTGTGCTACTGCATTTCTCAGATTAGAGCCAATGTTGTTAGTTAACAGCATTTTTAACTCAAAAAGGAAATTCTCGTCAAAAACTTCCTTAGCTTTTGGTTTATCTAAAAGATTTGATATAGATACTTCAGTGCTTTTTGCATTCTTATCTATAATTGCAGAGTATTCACCTTGATCATAAAGTATCTTTCTAATTATATCTTCTAAAAGAGGGGCCAATAGGTGCACTGATGCAGAAAAATTGTACTCAAAGCCAAAATGCAGGGCTTGCGAGAAAAGGGCTATTTTACTATCGGGTATAAATCCACAATGTTCACAAAGATCTTTAATAACTTTATAATCAATATAATACTCTTCACAAATTTGTTTAAGTGCAGGAGCAATTCTTGCCTGTATTTGTAGCGATATATATATTGAAAAACCTTGTGATAATGGAATTATAATATTCTCTAAGCTATAATCCTTATCTTTCAATTCATCAATTTCAACACCGTTTGTTTTAGCAAGAACTCTGCCATCTCTATCAGTTACTATGGAAGGAAATATACTTTGAAATGGGTAATTCCTAATACTGTCAACCGCATCTTTAATCATTCTTTTTTTATTGACTGGATGGGCAATAAAACAAAAATTGTAAAGAGAATGAATTATATCCTTTTGTTCTGAAACAAGTTCTATAGCTCGATTTACTTCAACGGAAATGTCTAATGGTTCTGTTTTTATTATTGCCATAGACTCATAGGCATGTTTACCTTCTTTTCTAATCATAGCTTTTAATGCTGTAATAGCTTCATCTACATCAAAGATCCCACGAAGTGTAATTTTTGATGCTTTATATTTTTTCAGGGATTCATTAAAGCAATTTACTGCATGCAGGCCTTGATACTCCCTTCCTTCTTCATCTAACAATCTGGCATGGTATAAATTCACTAATTGGCATTTATGATCACCATTTCCTTGGAAGATATCATTTTTATACCGCTCATATAATATTGTTAGACAACGATAAGCAGACACATAGTCTTTTGATTTTTTTGATTTATAGATAAATGTCCTTATTACTTTATTGATTAAGACATCATCTTCATTTTTGATGCTATTTGATGTTATTATATCCGCCATTTCACAGAACAAGTAGGGATTATTAGTCTCATGAAAACAAGCCATTATTTTTGATTCAATCACATCATACGCCGAGAACTCTTGAGTGAACTTTGGTAAATAAAGAGCTCTGTAGAAAACATCCTTTACGTATCCATACCAATTATCTTCCTTGATATCTAAGGATGAAAAAGCATTTAATGCCTCTGAAGCGAAATTACGTTGCCTTGGTTTCTTATAAAGCCACAATACATCATATAATCGGCCACGTACAGGTAAATGAGTTATCTTTTCTGCCAAAAAACAAATATTATCTAAATCATCTTCACTTAACAAGTCAGATAAATTCTTCCCAGTAGATGGCTCTACATAAAATGTATTTTTCTTTTTAAGATGTATGCGAGCATTCAATATTGTATTGATTTTTTTAAATAAATCGCTCGAAGAATTTTCTTTATGCACTAACAAATTATAAGATATATCACCATATGAAGTTATGTCCATAGAACATGCATTAATGATATCAATCATCCGTTCCATTTCTTTAATATCTTTTTTCATTGTTCTTCCTTCTAAATCCATTTCATATCACTCTATAAAAATTATATTATAGAACATGAAAACATCAACCAGTTTGTGCACATTGCAAAATTGGAATGACAGCGACACTCCTGTTAGAAATAATAACTTCCGCATGGCGGATAAAACTTACACTTTATAAAATCCAACTTGCCAAATATTATATTTACAACATTACACACTTGACATTTTATTATTATCTTTTATATATGGTTCATGACACAATTAAAACTTAGGTATTTATATGCATTATAATCCTCAAAAACAACAGCCTGATTTAACAAAAACATCGAGAAGGGGAAAATTTCATACTGAACGGCTACCAGAGAATGAAATCAGATCATACTGTGTAAGTGTCAGATTAAATGAAAATGAATTATCTATTCTGGAAGAAAAAAGAGGTTCCTATAAAAAAGGAGAATGGCTCAGGATGGCTTCGCTGAATAAACTTCCTTTGGTATTACCAGAGATTAATAAAAGTGCATGGGTTGAGCTTGGTCGCCTTTCACAAGATTTAAATCGCCTGCTGACATACCTCGATGGTAAAAGTCCTGACAGCGATCCAACTATGACAGAAATGCATGTAATCAAACGGCAGGTGCAGACACTTCGCACTCTTCTACTTCCCTCAACTTTTTGGAGTAATACAAATGAAAGGTATGCAGAAAATCAAGAGAGGTAAGCAATTTACAGGAGTGCTTGTCTATGCACTTGAACCGGCTTCACACCATAAAACTGATCCCAGGGTTGTCGGTGGCAATATGGCTGGTAACAATATCGTTGACCTTATCCGCGAGTTTGGACAAAAAAAAATTTTACGACCTGATATCAAAAAACCGGTATGGCACAATTCTCTTCGTTTACCGCATGGAGAAAAATTGTCAGAAGCGCAATGGGCAACCGTAGCCGACGACTATATGTCCCGTATGGGTTTTACTGGTACACATCTTCGTTGCTATGTTCTTCATAATGATGAGGCTGGACAGCATATTCACATTATTGCCAGTCGTATAGATATTACTGACGGAAAGTTGTATCTGGGAAAAAATGAGAACCTTACCAGCACTCGAATTATCAATGAACTTGAAAGAATACATGGTCTCACAGAAACAGCGACAACTTCAAACCGACGATCTCAGGGCATAAAGAAGCTTTCGCGCAACGAAAAGATGCTCTCTGAACGAACGGCAACTCCCTGCCCAAAAGTCGCTTTGCAAGCTTGCATCGATAATGTATTAGCCAATCACCCAGATTTGTTATCCTTCATTCAGCAACTGGAACAAGAGGGGGTAACCTGTCAGCCCAACATTGCTTCGACGGGCAAAATGAGTGGTTTTTCATTTCAATTTCAGGGGATCGCCTTCAAGGCTTCACAGCTTGGGAAAAAGTATGCCTGGTCAAATCTTCAGACACTTATTGATTACTCGCCGGGACATGTAAAATTACTTAATACAGGACCTAAATTTGCTCCTTGTAAACAGCCAGAAGCACAACATCCCAGCAGAGAAACTATTCTCGATAAACTACTGCAACTTGACGAGCAAATCAGAAATGAAAGGGAGAATGAACTTGCCTACACAATTCAATTGACCCCAAAACTACGTTTTGCGGCCCATCAGATATCCAGACAACACCAATCCCACTACCAGATGTGGCTTCCAGTTCTTAGCAGACTCATACACCTGCTCAGGAAGATGGGTAGTTCTCTGTTGTACACAACCTCTCGTCCCTTTAGACAAATCTATTATCTTTACTTACTTGCCTCCTCTCCTGAACCTGTCGACAAAATACATTCAGAACAATTGGTTAGTAAAGGAACCAGCTACAAACCACATTTCAATTAGTTTATTTTTGCAATTTAGTCAAGAAATTATTGATCGTTTACACAGATCGATAATTTAATTATGATAGATTAAAGCTATCAACAAGAATCCATCGATCGGTACAAGCAATTTTACTAAAGCAGTTCATTCATTGAAAATGCTCAAAAAGACATCGCCTTAAATCAGGTCAGGGAGTTGCAATGAGTAAGCAAACTGTTCAGTGCCCCTTTTGTTTTAAAGAAAGTCCCCACGGCGTAAAAATATGCACCGGATGCCATGCGAAAGTGGCCTATGGTGAAAGTCCGCTCAGTGTGGCATTCCTGTTTCAATTCGTGGCCTTCGGTCTCGCCTGGTTAGTTTTTTCATTGACCGACAGCACTCCTGTCTCTGTCATTACGTTTTTTGTCAGCATCATTATTCTTATCTGTATAATTAAAAAGACATATGCAGACAGAGTTGTTTTTATTCAACGAAATTAATTCTGCACTGTATAAAACATTAAAATGAGAGAGCTTATGAACAGACTTATTGCTTCTATAATTTTTATTTCCGTTTCCTTTACTTCTGGTTGCTCAACATCAGGCAATCAACATCTCAAAAACGAAACATCACAGAGTCTGCAGTCGCAAATTACTAAAAATAAGACAACGAAATCAGAAATCACCGCCCTCCTGGGCGAGCCAGATACAAGAACCACTCTTAATAACGGTAATGAAGAATGGACTTACTTTATGAATAACAATCAGTTTGATGCCTCCACATTCATCCCGATCGTTGGATTACTGATGGGTGGTTCACAGACACAGGCAAAAAGACTCGAAATCGAATTTAAAGACGAAACGGTCAGAAAATGGACGTTCTCAGAAAATAACAGCAAAATGAAAACCGGTCTTATTCAATAACACACTCTACCGTCTGGAATTATTTTATGAAAACATATGCAATTACTACACTCATTGCCTCAATTTTTTTACTGAGTGGCTGTAATAATGAGCCCTCCGAGCAAGATCTTTATAATGCAATGAATAAGGTCGTGGAGCAGACGAATGCCATCGTCAAATCTATAGCCGGTAAAGATGTCCCGAAAGACGCACTGCGGGAATTAAAATCAGTCAAAAAGCATGACTGTGTGAAGGTATCGGATAAAAGCTATAAATGTAATGTGACGGTTGTTGTCAATAATGATAAGGCCACCGCAGATGTCACAACGGTCAAAACGGATGATGGCTGGCAGGTCGTAGATAAGTAAAATTCCAGAAAATTATCCCCTCAGGCAGGATCCTGGATAACCAACTCCTGCTTTTTCTTACCCACATATCCCACCGTACCACGAACTGAATAGTGTGCATAAAGCACATTGCCTTATCCTCATAGCCTTTTCCTGCCACCTAAAGGTGGCGGTACGTAATTCAATGAATGTGAAATGCTCTTCCTTTCATACTGTGCCAGCAAATCTGCATAGAGTTGTTCAACCTCCATGAGGTTACCAGAAATATAATCCACAAGCCCATTCAAGCAATAAAGCATCGTATGGCTGTTGTTGAGCTTTATTAGCACATTAGCCCTGAGTGATGAAACTACACCTGTGAACATCTGCATAATATTATCCACGTGAAAACACGAGTTGCAGTATTGCTTACGTGAGTAATAATATTTAAGGTGATATCCGACGAAAAGCACATACAGCTTTCGGTAAAACATAGCATTAATAGCATCATCACGATGCTGAGTGATATATTTATCAATCAACTGGATAAATTTTTCTTCCTGTGAAAGGGTTATATTATTACACATAGTTTGATCCTTTATTAATTTTATAATCAAGTACTATCATGCCAACATAAAAAATCAACACCTAAAACAAAATATTTTTATATCATTACCAATTAGAAATAATTATCATCTTACTTTTTGTAAACAAAACAGTAATATATGTAAGTTAAATAACAATTTTCTTTTAATCGAATTTAAAACCAATTAATAAAAAACCTTCTACGGATATTTATAACAAAGTGCTTCGCACTGGCTTACGCCCCATATACTGATACGAAGATATTAATTTATACTTTGCTACGGACTTTCTTGCAGCACCGCTGAGTGCACAAAGCACTCACTCGCTGAAGTAAAAAAAATTTTCCAGAGGTTTTCGGCGTAAGCCGATTTTTATAATCATGTAATACAATGATTTTCAGTTATTCTGATATCTTAGCTCTTCTGCGACAACCTTGTTCATTCATTTAATTCCAGATATCTGTATATAGTGTAATTATTTACATTTAGTCCAAAAAAAATAATGATAACCAAAGTCCAATGACGCAACACTGAAGTTGCGCAGACTTCATTACATTATACACATAAACATAAGGATATATTCGATATTGAATTAAGCAAGACGATATGGCAGAGCAAATTAGTATTGTAATGCTATGGTTTCTTATTTCTTTATTTATCTTTTATCTTGCTAAAGAAAAACAAAATAAAACTAAGTAAATCATAATATTAAATCAGATGAGCGGTAATGACTTCCATGAAGTAAATTTATTTATTTTATAACCTGAAACATTAAATCTACCACCCATAGTATTTAATTTAATACTCCATATATCAATATAGATAAAATAATTTGTTTTTTTATGAATAAAGATTTGACAATTAAATAAAATATGCAATATATACTATCAGATAAACAACAAAAGGAGATAATATGATAAATACAAATGTTATTCTAACCAGAGAGCAAAAATCCGCAATTGCAGAAGCATTAGACGTATCATTAGACGATTTAGAAGAACTTAGAATTAAAGCCAGTAATAAAAGGAAAACCTCGTTTAAAGATGATTTTTCCATGATCTTTAAAACAAATATCGGCACCCTGGCAAAAATGAAGCTAACACCAACTTCTTTTCGAATAATTATTTATCTTTTTTCAATTATTGATTATGGAAATATTCTTGTTAACTTCTCTCAATCGAGGGTAGCAAAAGATTTAGGACTACAAAAATCTAATGTTTCGAGAGCATTCAAAGAGTTATTTGAAAAGAGAATTCTAATTCGCAATACAGAAGACGATCATGTTTATTTGAACTCAAATTTATGCGTTAAAGGGATCCCTCATAAATTTAATGAGGACCAAATGAATAAATTTAAAAATTCAAAAGCGGAGACTGAAGTCTTTACTAACGCATTTAATTTATATTGCATAAAAAAAACAAGAAAAACAAATTAGAAACGAAAGACTGAACAATGTTAGGAGTATTAAATAGTTGCTAAATCTTGCACCGCAGCACTTAATAAACCAACTTCATTAACTATCAGTTAATGAAGTTGGCATATAAGAAGCGAATTAATTATTATTTATAGGCGTCGATTCTTTTTAATTTTCTGTATGTGATTTTGAATATCATTCAGAATACCATTAATTTGAATGATGAAATCACTATTAACACATTTATATTCAGAATGAAATTTCACCAAGCTTATGAGATATGACCTATAACCACCTAAATAATTTATCAATTGATCTCTATAATATTTCTTTTCAAACTCATCTTTTTTACTCTCATATTTTATATTTTTTTCTTTTAATCTGACTTTAATGTATTTATTGCAAATGTTTTTGTAAGGAATATTCTGAGCTAAAGCATGAGTAACTTTTAGAACGGTATTCAATTTTGACTTAGATAACCTGATAGTACCAATTGAACCATTCCCTCCCTTATTTTCTATGACATAGCCGTTAATAGATATTTCCTTTTCCCTTGAGATATATTTCGACTGATTGATATTAAAACCCATTATTGAAAGAAGTGACGATATCTCATCAATAAAGTAATCAGACATTAATAACTTGCTTTCTCTTGGGTTAGAAAATAACATATCATCAGCATATCTACTATAGATTACACCTTTTTTGGCACAGAAATCCTGTATAAGTAAATCCATTTTTCTAAACACAATATTAGAAATTGCTGGAGATGTTCGAAATCCCATTGGAATGATCATTCCTTTATCTTTACGTATCGGCGACTCATATCCTACTGAATTTAGAATTGCATCAATTAATTTTTGCTCGGTACCTATAAGGTACTCATCTTTAATATAAGGAGACAAGCTTTGTTTGACGTCGTCAAATGAAATATTGTTGAAAAAAGAAGATATATCCAATCTACAATAGGAGCTACCGTATATATGTGGCTCAAGATATTTTAGATAGCTACCTCCTCTTACGAAAGCTTTGGCCGCAGAGTTGAGAGGAATATGGGATAGAAAAAATCTATTTAATCTTAGCTGGACGTGGGAGTGCGGAGATGTATTGTTAATTGCATAAAATATTTTTGAACCCGAAGAAATAAGACGCACTTCTTTATTTGATATTTTCGGTATCGCACTTTGGGTTATTATATTTTCTTTAAATGATTCAACAGATAAAATCTTCTCATAAAAAACTTTATCAACTAATATCATCTTTTTCGTCTTCATAAAGCTTCTTCTCCGATACCAAGACCAATCTTTACACTCTGTGAGTATTAAAGTTACCTATAGCGCCAAGTGCGCAAAGGATGAGCTAGTTTTTACTGAGGCTAGAGATGGCGAACACCTTATCCAGTCAAACTGGACTCCTCAGCTTCTATCGAAGAAGAAGCTTGTTCGATTATACTAATAATCTCTGGGAAAATAAAGCTTAGTTTTTGTCGAATCCTATCATCATCACTTTCTTCGCTTGTGATTTTTTCAATCGTATAGTTTAAGAATGTAGTAACCCATCCTGATGTCTTGGTCATTTGGGGCTCTAAGAAAAATAGTTCATTATTTTTATAATTTTTAATCTTTTCACGGAACAGCTCTGCTTCACCATCTTTTCTCAATTTATCTAAAGTATACTGGGTTTCGGTCTTGCCTCCAAAAGCCAGACGTAAAGCCAGAACAATTTCCTTCTCGTTATTAAAATCACTATATACTTTTCTTTTCAAGTAATTAAGAAACGACAGTTTTATTCTTAATGCTTGCTTATCGACTGCCGATGAATAAACCGGATGATTTAGACCTATACAAAAAACACTTTTAAATAATGGAACAACCTGAGATTTTATATTGTATCTTCTCCGCATCGCCTCAATAAACTTATCAGGATTCGGATTATTTATCGTCATTTGTGTTAAAATAACATCTCCAATCCAATTGAAAAAGTAAGGTAAAGACTGCTCATTAATTAGAGCACCTTCAATAGTCGTTGTCATGAAGTAGCGATTTAATTTTCTGCTAACTTTATTTATTCTCGAACTTAAATTATGGAGGCTGAATCTTTTAAAGAACAAACCTGAATCCATATGTTTTTTTGTTGAGGACTGGATATCTGAAAATAAATCGATCTCCTTCCGAACCCTACCAAATCCAGTGTCATAGTAATCGAACTCCTTTGTCAGTTCTTTAATCATTTTTTCAAATAAAGGACGAAGAGAAAATTTCTCCGTCTTGATACTATAATCTATTAAAGTATCTATATCTTTAATAATTACAAATGGAATTGAAGCTTTTGAATAGCCGGGATTGATATTAGCAAGTATAACTTCATTGGCATCGTAGATATCTGCCAAACTAAATGCCGGATATAAATTTAAAAGAGATAAATTTCTAAACAATTCGAGTTCAGTCGCTCCCTCAACGAATACAATGTATTCACTAAAAAATAACCGGGCCTCATTATCGCTGAATATATTTAAAAATCTCTCGTCAGAATAAGTTGAATTAATTTTATTAACTCGCGTAGATCCATCTTTTTTCTTAGAAAAATGTAGAACTTGCTGATCTTTCCCAAATAATTTTATTGTTTGTTTTAATATACTTGGAGAATGCGTACTATAAAAAATATTTGGATATGGCGTTTTATATCTACCAGGACCACTTAACTCACTTGTTTTCTTAAACTTAGAGTATATTTTGTTTAAATTCGAAACAAAGCTTTCTGCGAGCTTAGGATGTAAGCCAACTTCAGGCTCATCGATGTATACTATTGGACTAATAAACTCTGTTCTGGTTAATGTTATAAGAAGATGAAGCAATGTTTCTAAAAACTTATTAGAATTTGTCCCATCAGACTGTGTAAATAACTCTTCCCCCGCATTGACGAATGAATCTCCCTTTATAGCAACCTTAATATAATTGATAACTTTTTCTTTATATGTATAAGGTTTTGTGTCAATAACAGAGACAACACGATCAATATATTTTTTATAATCCCCTTTTCTACTCGATATCTTTTCATCAAGAAAATTAACTAATTCATCGTGATCTACATCATCAAAGTTAAATGAATTGAGATTACTGATTAGCTTCCAAATTGGGTTCCAATCATATAAATCAATATGCCTTGTTTCTATATATAGAAAAGGATATAAGGTAGCCAAGAGGGAACGAACCTTCGGATCATCTACAGACCACATCACACTATCGTCTTTACAAATAGTTAATGTCAACGAGAAAAAACTTTTATTTGTGCTATTTTTTCGAGCTATCAACTCTTCAAAATTAAGCTTTACACTGGAGGATTTAAACAATGTATTGTATATGTGTTTATGAAACCTACCATTGTTTTTCCTACTGGTTACAATTTTTTTTATTCTGGTTGTGTCAAAGGTGAAAGTGATTTCACCTACCGCATTATAGTTAGTATGGAAATCTAATGGTATTACTTTTTTATTCTCCAACTTTGCGTAGAAATATCGTATGACCTTTAGCAAATTAGATTTACCAACATTATTCCTTCCAATAATACAGTTTATATCTCGAAAGTCTCTTAATATGACATCATCAAAGGAAAGTAAATTTTTCACTCTTATACTTTCAATTGTCATTCCTATCTCCCATTAATTATTTGATAAGACCTAACATTACCAATAAAAACCCCAAACATGCAATGATATGACAATTTAACTCACTAAATCTTTAATTACAAAGCTATAAACTTGGTCACATATAATGGATTCAATCATTTTTTGTTAAGATAAAATATCTTTAAGATAATACCGTTCATTTTCTGAACTCGAAGCTTGAATAAGACCATTTAAAAAGCCAATAAGCAGTTCATGCCATTTCTGTCGGACACCTACATTGTGCCAATCCTTAAATAAAACATCCTCGACAGAGATCCAAATAACTTCCGCATGGGGTGTAGTTAGTAACTGTTTAAATCTATCGTCAGGGATAGTGAGGGCATGAGAGTAAATTTTATTATCAATAGACCAAAATGGCTCTGGCTTAGTAAAATCGGTCAAACAAGTAAAAGCCAATCCTCGGATCTGTGCGGCCTCCATTGTACTGCTTACCTTATGACTATCGCGCCAAATTCTTAAATCACCCAGTAGATAATTTACTCGTTGATTCCGTGCTTTACTGTCTTCTGCTTGATACTGGATATAAGCAGGGCCATTACCATTCTGGCGATAGCGAGCGAGGGTTTTGACACTAACACCAAGATAAAGAGCCGAAACTTCAGCACTTAGGGTTGCATCATCTGGCATATCATCAAATAAATGCCATACTTCGGCATATTCCCTTAAAGTGTCTATTGCACTCATTCCCTGTTCTCCTAATTTACTGGTAATGGTGGATATTTCGCCGAAGCCAAAAGTGTATTATACAATCCTGGTGCCGTCATCAGCATATGAAGTTCAATCCTTTGAAGTGCCTCATAAATTCGTTCATTATCAGGCATTGCATACCTTTCAGTGGGGTCGGTGGTATTGCGATGGTTGAGCAATCTTTTCACCACTGCATACGAAGTTAGTTCTTCTGCAACACGTCCAAAGGTCCTACGCAGATCATGCATTCCCAACTTCATTATTCCGGCTTCCTGACAGATATTCTCGCGTAAGCTTTTACTGTCTGAATAGTGCCCGACCTTGCTTCGTGACGAACGAGCCGGAAAAACCCATTTGCGTTTATCTGCTCGTTTTTCGGTATCGTTGACGATATCTCGTCGATCTTCCAGAATTCGCTTTGTAGCATCGCAGATTGGCAACTCATGGTCATTGCGGTTTTTTGTGTCGTAAAACCGAATAACCCGGTTTTCGAGATCGATATAGCTGGTCGTTTTTGCTTCATCTTCTGTCAGAGTCTCTCGCCAGCACAGTGAGGCCGTTTCTTCTTTTCTGGCCCCCGTCAGAACGGTCAACAAGAGATAATCACACCCCAGACGATTGAAGCTTCTCTTGTTGTGTAATGCGGTAAGAAATCGTCCTAATGTATCCTTAGGTGATAAGGGGTTACGAACACCTTTCGCACGATAGCTATCTTCCAGTTCAGAACGAGTCCTGAACTTTTTCTGCACTTTCAGGATTGAAAATGGATTATATGACAACGAAGGTAGCCGCTGTTGTGTCTGAGCATTTCCAGCCTCAATTTCAATCGCATGTTTGACAGCAACATTGGCCCACCGGAAAGTCTGCTCTGCTGCTGTTCTAGCTTTTGCAGCAATCTCGTCAAACTTACGGAGGATTTCATTACCAGTGAGATCCTTGATTCGAAGGTTTTGCCATTCTTTTAATCGATTTTCTGCTTTGTCCAATACATTTAGGGTGTTGGGTTTAGCTGGCTTGGTTCTGCCAAGCAAGTGACTTCTGTATTGGGCAAAAGCTTCACTTACGGTCAATTCGGCAAGATCGAATTCCCTCTTAATCTTGTTGGGATTTCTCTTTGTTGCGATCATGGTCTGAACCAACTGTCGAGCTACCTCACGGGCTTGATCGATACTCGGAAAATCAGACACATTTCCAACCTTTACTTTCAAGACAGAGCTTGGCTTCTTACCCTCACTGACATTACGATCTGACGAGGCTACTCTTCGCTGGATTACATAGGTTTTTTTCGTCAAACTGACCTTCACACCGAAGCCAACAGGTGAATCTCGGTGATCATCAAAAACTATGTAAGGTTTTTGGTCAGGGTTAGCTTCGAAAACGACTTTTCCAGCATGGTTAAGGGCAGGCTTCACATCAATGCTTAACTTATTGATAATAAAAGCCTGATTGAGAGTTGTTTTCAAAGTAACACCACCATTTGTAGCCCAGAGAAAGAGTAAAACCAATCTATCACGCATTGGGCTACAAGTAAGCTACAAATTTGTGGGTTCATGTGAGTTTAACAGGGGTATAAATGGGGCCACATGAGTACCTGAAAGATTAAAAAAATGAGTAAAATCAATATGAATGAAGACATTGAGAAGGACTTCTCTAGCCATACGCCCATGATGCAGCAGTATCTCAGGCTGAAAGCCCAGCATCCCGAGATCCTGCTGTTTTACCGGATGGGTGATTTTTATGAACTGTTTTATGACGACGCAAAACGCGCGTCGCAACTGCTGGATATTTCACTGACCAAACGCGGT
>ERZ779660.1098-NODE-1098-length-14594-cov-3.494876_pt1 | contig 14594 bp, 16 predicted proteins | sample MGYA00511906_ERZ779660 | MGnify/ENA primary metagenome ERZ779660 (study PRJEB29588, sample SAMEA2156906) | human gut metagenome | biome: human gut; feature: human-associated habitat; material: faeces | place: Denmark | collected 2008/2010 ... | reverse complement strand
CTCAGAAGATGGGAGCAGGAACGAATGTGCAGGATAAACTTATCGCACTTCACGATGTGGATTGTCCGTGGAGACCGTCGGATTTGGAGCAGCGTTCCGGTAGAATTATTCGTCAGGGTAACTCAAACCCCGATGTAGATATTTACCGCTATGTAACGGAACAAACATTTGATGCATATCTTTATCAGATTGTAGAGGGCAAGCAGAAGTTCGCAAGTCAGATAATGACAAGCAAATCTCCGGTCAGGTCAGCAGAGGATATTGACGAAACAGCACTATCTTATGCCGAGATTAAAATGCTTGCCACAGGCAATCCGTATATAAAAGAAAAGATGGATTTGGATATTCAGGTGCAAAAGCTGAAGCTCTTAAAGTCCAATTTTCTTTCCGAAAAATACGCTTTGGAAGATAAGGTAATCAAATATTATCCGCAGCGAATAACAGCTTTGGAAAACCGTATTGAGGGTTTGAAACAAGATGTTGAAACTGCGAAACAACACCCGAAACCAACAGATGACTGCTTTGTCGGTATGGAGGTTAAGGGTGTTTTTTATTCCGAAAAAGCAGAAGCCGGTAAAGCAATCATTGAAGCTTGTAAGAAAATGAGCAGCCCTGAACCTATTCCTCTCGGTAAGTACAGAGGGTTTGATACAGAACTTCTGTTTAATAGCACAGAGCGAACATACGAGGTTAAGTTGAAAGGTGCAACAAGCAGAAATGTAACACTCGGCGACGATGCTTACGGTAATATTACCCGTCTTGATAACGGTATTGAAAAGTTTGCGGAGAGTTTAACCTTTGCGGAAAACGAACTTGAAAATACTCAAAATCAATTTGAAATTGCAAAAAAAGAAGTACAAAAACCATTTGCCCAAGAGGAAAATTTGAAAGCAAAACTTTCTCGACTTGATGAGCTGAATATCCTGCTTAATATGGATAAGACAGAAAACGAGATTGTCGGCGGTGAGCCTGATGAAGGTGAAAAACCTCAAAAAAGCAGAGGACAAGAGCGATGAAAGGAGATGATAATTATGCCATATATCGCACCGGAGGTTATTACTGAAGCTAAACGAATGGACTTGCTAACTTATCTTAGTGAATACGAACCGGAAGAACTCGTTAAGTTTTCAAGTAACACTTACACCACTAAAACCCACGACAGTTTGAAGATTTCCAACGAAAAATGGATGTGGTGGTCAAGAGGTTTCGGGGGTAAATCTGCCCTCGATTACCTTATAAAAGTTCGTGGAATGGACTTCGTTGAAGCAGTTCAGACCATTATGGGTAATAGTTCAGTAAGGTCTCCGACACCCGAAAACGGAAAAGGCTATGTTAATCAACCGTTGCTACTCCCCGAAAGAAGTCCCACTACGGATGTGGTATTTGAATATCTTTTCGGGCGTGGCATTGATTACGAAATCATCAATTACTGCTTGGAAAAGGAACTGGTAATTGAATCGCTGCCGTATCACAATGTTGTTTTTATCGGCTACGACGAAAGCAATAAACCAAAGTATGCAGCTTACAGAGCCACAAATCAATCAAGACTTATGGGCGACTGCACCGGTAGCAAAAAGCAATATTCTTTCCGTCTTACTGCCGAAAACACCGGCGAGGTTCATTTGTTTGAATGTGCCATCGACCTACTCTCCTATGCAACTTTGATGAAGTTGGAGGGAAAGAATTGGCGACAGTTTAATCTTATTTCTCTTGCCGGGGTGTACTCGCCAAAGCAAAATATCGGGGACTCGAAAGTGCCTGTTACGGTTAGAAATTTGCTTGAAAAAGACAAGTCAATTAAGCGTATCATTCTCCATTTGGACAATGATATTGCCGGAAGAAAAGCAACCAAGGCGTTGCAAACTATTCTTTCAGATAAGTATGAAGTCGTTGACGATCCGCCCAAGTGCGGAAAAGATGTCAACGACTTTCTTTGTATCAAGTTAGGAATATTCAAGAAACACGAAAGGAGTTTTGAAAGATGAATGTTGAAAAAATCAGAGAAATGTACCCGGAGGGAACGCAGATTATTCTTCAAGAAATGCGTGGCGAAAGTCAAATGCCTTATGGTTTGAAAGGAACGGTTAAGTTCGTTGACGACGCAGGTCAAATCCATATGAGGTGGGAAAACGGCAGCTCACTTGCACTAAACATTGATGAGGATACCTTTGAAAAAGCTGAAACCTCTGAAAAGATTTCTGTCATTCTTATTGAACCGGACAAGTATCCAAAGGTCATTGAAATCGAGGATACGCTTGAAGCAATGCAGGAAACCGTAGGCGGATATATTGAGGAATATATGCCGTTTGATGATGAGGTTGCAATCATTTGCAACGAAGAAGGCAAGATGAACGGTGCTGAACTCAACAGGGCAATCTACTCCGAACCTGAAAATGTTGAGATGAGTTATCAGCAGTTGAAGGCTCATTTGCGACAGGCAGAAAAAGATAGAAGTCATACTGTCGGATATATTGTTTTTACAGCTGACAGCTTCGACAAATCTTATACAGAGGAAGAACGAACCTATGTTGTCGGCAGTAACAATAAGGCTTTCATCGAAGGTATGGGTGGATACTCTATCTATGCTTCTTCCCTTGACGGCTCGGATAAAAATGTGCGACTGGAAGCATATATGGCTGATGAATACGGTGGAAAGGACGGTTGGAAGATTGAAAAGTGCTATGTGAAAGACGAGAGCAACCGTGAAATGCTGGACATTATTGCCGGCAAGTTTTTCATTGCCTATGCACCGATTGAGTCGGAGAAACTTCTCAGTATGCCAAAGGATTTGATGAAAAAGTATGAGGAGAAATTCAAGTATCCGGAGCGTTTTTATCAGACAGATAACGGCATTGTAGCGAAAGCGTATAAGCCGGTATCGAAGGATATGGAGAGATAAGAGACAATCTCCGGGGCAACCCTACGAGTCTGCACAAACTTAGCGAGCAGACCATTTGGATAACCACAGGTTTCCAAACGGTAAAACTCGTTAGGGGTTGCCCCTAATACCCCAAAGAGAAAGGAGAGAAATTTTGCGAGAGATAGTATTAACAGTAGCCGGTTTAATCATCGGCGGTTTTTTCGGAGTTACTTTTATGTGCCTGTTTCAAATAAATAAGGACAGGCACTATTTTATTTCAAGAAAGGATGACAAAGAAAATGAGAAAAAGAAGCATTCAGAAGATTGTTAGGCTCAGCCGTGATGAAGCACAGGACTTGCAGAAAAAAGCAAAGAAGGCTTGCCTTAGTGAAGCCGGACTTATCCGTTTGCTTCTCCGTGGTTACGAGCCGAGAGAAAAGCCCGATGAAAGATTTTACGATGTTATGCGTGAGCTTTCCGCAATTGGTAACAACATCAATCAGCTTGCCGCAAAAGCAAACACGCTCGGCTTTGCAGACGCAACGCAGCTTAAAAAAGAAGCGGAGCGTTGGCATAAGTTTCAGGCAGATGTTGAACGAGTTTTTCTCAGACCCAATGAGAGCGATATGAAATGGCAGTAAGTAAGTTGTGGGCAGTCACTTCAAGACTCGGTCAGGTTATTGATTACGCAGCCAATCCCGCAAAAACGGCGGCAGATAATTACACCGAGGAACAGTATCAAGCACTCCGTGATGTGTTGGCTTACGCAAAGGACGAAGAAAAAACCGAGCGTGAATTTTTCGTTGAAGGTATCAACTGCAATCCGCTTACAGCCCGTGACCAATTTGTATCGGTTAAACAGGCATACGGTAAAGAAGGAGGCATACAAGCCTACCACGGATACCTGAGTTTTAAGGAACAAGATATTTCGCCGGAGCTTGCACAGAAAATCGGAATGGAGTTTGTAAACGAAGTTTGGGGCAAAAGATTTCAAGCGGTAGTAACTACGCATTTGAACACAAAGCATTTGCATTGCCACTATGTAATCAACTCAGTTTCCTTTGTGGACGGTAAGAGATTATGGGGCGACGAAAAAGCGTGGTTCAAGTTTCGCTTGGTTGCAGATAAAATTTGCGAAAAGTACGGACTTTATTATAATCCAAATCCAAATCGCAGTAAGCAATCATCCTACTATTACAAACAGGAACAAGCCGGAATGCCGACTCGATACTCAATGACTCGTCAAGCCATAGACGAAGCGATTGCTCACAGCACGAACCTTAAAAGTCTTGATTATGCGCTGACTCAAATGGGTTATGAGCATTGTTTGAGTGAAAGCCGTAAGTATTGGACGATTGTGCCGAAGGGATACAAGAAACCGATAAGGCTTAAAAATCTCGGTGAAGATTACACCGAAGAAGCAATCAAACGTAGGCTTACTGAAAATCAAGGCGTACGCTTAATGCCGTTTACAAATCAGACGGTAGTCATCAGACAGTACCGACTGCCTACAAGAGAACACAAAATCAAAAAGGTCGGCGGTCTTTACGGATTGTATCTTTACTACTGCTATAAGCTGGGATACTTGCCTAAATACAAAAAGCAAAATACCGCAAGGCTTCATTACCTTCTCAAAGAAGATTTATTGAAGCTTGATAAAATCACACAGGAGACAAGGCTGCTCGGACGAGAAAATATTTCTACTGACGAACAGCTTTTCTCATATAAAGAGTCGGTGTTGTCGCAAATCAAAACTTTTACTGACGACAGAACGCACCTGCGAAAACAGTTAAGAAAAAATTTGAGTGACGATGAGCTGTCAAAGGTCAAAGAACAGATTTCAACAATCACCGGCAAATTGTGGACTCTCCGTAAAGAGGTCGGTCTTTGTGATGACATTGCCGAAAGGTCAAAGGTTATTGAAGCCAATCTTGAAACGGTAAGAGCCTACGAAGAAAAACAAGAAAGAAAGGAGCAAAACCGAAATGACAAATTCAGGTGACGCAGCAGAACAGGTCGTAAGGTTATCCCTTGAAGGCTTTGAAGTTGCTGCTAAACTAACCGGTTCGGCTGCAAAGAATATTGCTATTCTTCTCGCTTCCGTGTTAAAGCAGGAAGCAACGCAGGCAAACAAGACAAGAGGTAAAGCCCGTCTTACCAATATGATTAAATCGGGCAAAGAGTTGAAAGTGTTTTCTATCCCGAACAAGGACTTGAAGAAATTCACCGAACAGGCAAAACGCTACGGCGTTCTTTATTGCGTGTTGAGGGATAAAAACACAAATGGCGATAATGTACCGATTGATATTATTGCTCGTGCGGAGGACGCTTCCAAAATTCAGCGTATCGTTGAGAGATTTGAACTCGGTAAGGTGGATAAGGCTGCCATCGTTACAGAGTCGCAGAAAGCGGTTGAAAAACGAGAAGCCTTAGAAAAGGACAAGCCGACAAAAACCAAAAACGAAATCATTACCGAGGAAGCAACCCGAAAACCAATTCAGAAAGACGGGTACTCGCAATCAAACCCCACAGTCGCCAAGACGGACAAAAACCCTCCGTCAAGGCAAAACTCAGAGCCGGCAGATATGCGAACTGACAAGGGTGCTGAAAGCGACGGACAGAAAAAGCCGTCGGTCAAAGAAAAGCTCGACCGATATAAGGCTCAGTCCAAGCAACAGAAAGAAGCGGAACGCAAAGAGCCGGAAGTCGATAAGACAAAGAGTAACTCTGCACCAAAGCAAACGGTACACAAACAGCCGAAAAACAAACCTAAGAAATCGAAAGAGAGGTAATTATAATGACAAACAATTTTACTCCTGCAAAGGCAGGCGGTCAGCGACCGAGACTTTCCAAAGAAGAATATGCCGAGAAAATGAAAGCGGAAAAGGAAGCAGTATATCAGATGTCGGACGACGCCGCAAAAGCGATTGTTTCCGACCCGGAGAAGTTCAAAGCATTCCTTGATACGCAGAGCCGACTTGACAGATACTCTGCTGTCAACGCTCTCCTCATTTTTAAGCAGCTGCCCGAAGCAAGTCAGCTTAAAAACTTTGACGATTGGAGCAAAGACAACATCAAAATCACGAAAGGTGCTAAGAGCATTTCTATTCTTGAACCTGTTGAATATGCAAAGCGTGACGGTACAACCGGAATTTCCTACAATGTGAAAAAGGTCTTTGATGTATCTCAGACCAATGGCAAACGACCGCCTGCGCCGACAGTCAACCGTGACCCTAAAGCACTCATTACCACAATGCTTGATTCTTCTCCTGTCAATGTGGAAGCGGCAGACGACCTGCCGTATCCGAATATGGCAGCATTCTATAACAACGAGGAACAGACCTTGTATGTTAAGCGTGATGTGGGAGACAGCGTAGCGGTTGCACAGTGCGTAGCACAGGAACTTGGCCACGCACAGCTTTCTATCAACAGCGACAGTTACAGCCGTTCCGATATGGGCTTTCAGGCGGTATGTATCGGATATATGCTTTGCAAAAAGTACGGTATTGATACGCAGAATTTTGCCATCAACCGTATTCCGGATAAGCTCGCTAACAAAGAGCCAAAGGATATTCGCTATGAACTTTCCAAAACGAGAAATGCGATGGCGGATATTCATTCCCGTGTTTCCGATGAACTTTACAAGAAAAAGCAGGCTCGCTCAAAAGACTATGAAAGATAAGAGGTTAGATTATGGCGAAAGAAGAAATGTATCATATAGCGTTGGACGATTACGAACACGGCATTATTATCCGTTCTCTCAATGATGAAAAAACGGACTTGATGAACGAGGGTAAATCCACCGACGCTGTTGACGACCTTATCATTAAGGTCGGAACTGCCCCAAAGAAAAAGTTCAAAGTTATCGAAAAGGAACGCTCTTGTGAATCGAGATAACGAAAGGCAGACTGCTGTTATTCTTTCCGTCGTCGGTATTATCCCGGTCGTATGGCTGGCACTTTTGATTGCACCCTCTGTAAAAGGAGGATTGCCGGAAATTCTGCCAAGCCTTTTGTCGGCTTTTAACAAACCGTTCCATATTGAAGTTTGCGAGGACAGCTTAAAAACTGTCCTCGTTTTGCTTCTCTGTTACGGACTCGGTCTTGGAATTTACTTCTCAACACAGAGAAATTACCGAAGGCGTGAAGAACACGGCTCTGCTAAATGGGGCAACGCAAGAGCCGTAAATAAAAAATACAGACAGTCGCCGGATTCCGCAAACAAGTTGATGACGCAAAATGTTTGTATCGGGCTTAATGCAAAGAAACATCGAAGAAATCTAAACACACTTGTATGTGGTGGTTCGGGTGCCGGTAAGACACGATTTTACTGTAAACCGAACCTTATGCAATGCAACACATCGTTCGTTATTCTTGACCCAAAAGGCGAAATTCTGAGGGACACAGGAAAGCTGCTTGAAAGCAAAGGCTATGAAGTCCGTGTACTTGATTTGATTTCAATGGAAAAAAGCCATTGTTATAACCCATTTGTCTATTTGCAGAATGACAATGATGTGCAAAAACTCGTGACGAACCTTTTCAAGAGTACCACTCCAAAGGGCAGTCAGTCCCAAGACCCATTTTGGGACACTTCCGCTTCAATGCTGTTGCTTGCTTTGGTGTTCTATTTGCACTATGAAGCACCGGAAGAAGAACAAAACTTCGCAATGGTTATGGAAATGCTAAGAGCCGGTTCGATTGAGGACGAGGAAGATACAAGACCTTCTCCCCTCGACGAATTGTTTGCCGAGCTTGAAATGAAAAATCCCGACCATATTGCTCTTAAATATTACCGTTCCTATCATTCCGGTGCGGCAAAAACATTAAAGTCCATACAAATAACTCTTGCGGCAAGATTGGAAAAGTTCAACCTTGAAAGTCTTGCTTCTTTAACCACGACGGATGAGCTTGACTTGCCGTCGCTTGGAGAAAAAAAGGTTGCTCTGTTTGCTTTGATACCGGACAACGATTCCAGCTTTAATTTCTTGGTATCTATTCTTTACACACAGCTGTTTCAGCAGTTGTTTTATGCTGCCGACCATATCCACGGCGGCTCGCTTCCCGTTCCTGTTCATTTCCTTATGGACGAGTTCGCCAATGTGAGCCTGCCCGATGATTTCGACAAAATATTGTCGGTTATGCGTTCCCGTGGGGTTTCTGTAAGTATCATCTTGCAGAACTTAGCACAGCTAAAAGCCTTGTTTGAAAAACAATGGGAAAGCATTGTGGGCAACTGCGATGAGTTCCTATACTTGGGCGGTAACGAACAAAGCACACACAAATATGTGTCTGAACTTCTCGGCAAGGAAACCATTGATACCAACACATACGGTAAGAGTTCAGGTCGAAGCGGAAACTACTCCACTAATTATCAAATTTCGGGCAGAGAGCTACTTACACCCGATGAGGTTCGTATGCTTGATAACCAATATGCCATTTTATTTATTCGTGGAGAACGCCCGGTTATGGATTTCAAATACGATATTTTGAAACACCCAAATGTAGCGCTTACCACAGACGGTAAAGCTTCGGCTTACAAACACGGAGAAGTTACCGTCAAGCATTCGTCTATCTCTGTTCTTTCTCTTAACCCGAAAGAGTTACCGGAGGAAAACTACGGAGAAACCACTTATGAACTTCTGTCCGATGAGGACTTTGAAGTAAATAAAAACATATATTAACGGAGGAATTTACAATGACTAATTTCAATAAGAACAACGAAAAGAAAACCACTCAGAGATTGCCTATGACCGGAAAGATTAAGAAAGGCTTTCATACTTACTGCGCCGTTGTTACAGCAGTAACCCTTGTTTTCGGTATGAGCGTTACCGCTTTTGCCGCTAACGACCCGATTACCGTGGTAAATAATTTGTCCGACTTTATTTTCGGACTTATTCGTGCAATCGGTATGATTTTGCTCGGCTTTGGTATCGTTCAGGTCGGACTTTCTTTGAAATCTCACGACCCGTCTCAGCGTGCCAACGGCTTCTTGACCCTTGCAGGCGGTATTATCATTACCTTTGCAAAGGAAATTCTTAACCTCATTGCCGGTTAAAAGAACACAGTTATCAAAGGGGCATATCCGATTTTGGGTATGCCCCTTAATCTTTAAGGAGGTGCAAACAGATGAGTGATAACTGGGTGGTTCAAAACCTACAAAATGCCCTCGACACTTGGAACAGCAAGTTATCGGAAATATGGCAACTGCTTACCACTTCACCGCAGGACTTCAAAGGCGGAAGCATTTGGAATGTGATGGTAACAATCAACGGTGCGGTTCAGGCTATCGGACTTGCTTTGCTTGTTTTATTCTTTGTTGTCGGTGTAGTTCGCACTTGCGGAAGTTTTACCGAAGTAAAGAAACCGGAACACGCATTAAAATTGTTTATTCGCTTTGCCATTGCCAAAGGTGTTATAACCTACGGCTTGGAGCTTATGCTCGCTTTGTTTAACATCGTACAAGGTACAATTTCAACCATAATGACATCAGCAGGATTTGGTACACCGAATCAAACGACACTGCCATCCGAAATGATAACAACTATCGAGGAGTGCGGATTTTTTGAAAGCATACCATTATGGGCTGTAACACTTATTGGTGGACTGTTTATCACAGTTCTCTCTTTCATTATGATAATGACGGTGTACGGACGATTTTTCAAACTGTATATGTACACGGCTCTTGCTCCTATACCGCTTTCAACCTTTGCCGGAGAACCGTCGCAGAATGTCGGTAAAAGTTTTATCAAAAGCTACTGTGCCGTACTGCTTGAAGGTGCGGTAATTGTACTTGCTTGTATCATCTTCTCCCTATTTGCTTCTACACCGCCGGTGGTTGACGCAAATGCAGCAGCCGTTACTCAGGTGTGGGCATATATCGGAGAACTTGTATTCAATATGCTTGTACTTGTGGGTGCGGTTAAGATGAGCGACCGTATCATTCGTGAGATGATGGGCTTGTAATCGGAGGTTTTGACTAAATGAAAAACAAAAACAGAACAGGTCGGCAGAAGTTTATTCCGTCTGACCGCAAATGCAAAAACTGCGTATATAACGGCGGTAAAAGAAAAGGAAAACGAGTTTGTCTTGCAGATACCTGTATCTATACTGCCGATAACCGCAGAGAAAGGAAAATTTAATGGAAGTTAAGATTAACAGAGAAATACGAAATTACACGGAATCAATGTTCTTTGGACTGTCGCTCAGACAGTTCATTTTTTCTGTTCTTGCTTGCGGAGTGGCGGTAGGATTGTACTTCTTACTTAAACCGCATTTCGGAACAGAAACGGTATCGTGGGTTTGTATTTTGGGAGCAGCACCTTTTGCGGCTCTCGGCTTTGTGAAATACAACGGAATGACTGCCGAGAAGTTTATATGGGCGTGGATTAAGTCCGAATTTCTTATGCCTAAGAAGTTGGTGTTTCACTCTACGAACACCTACTACGAACTTATGAAACCGACAATCGAACAAAAACAGAAGGAGGCTTATAAGAACAATGATTAAAACCCTTACGAACCTGTTAAAGCAGGATAAAGAAAAGTTTGTAGTTCCAAAGGGCGTACAGGATTGTATCCCTATTACCGCTATTTATGATGACGGCATTTTCCGTGTTGGAAAGGACAAATATTCGAAGTCTTTTAAGTTCACGGATATTAACTATGCCGTTGCAAGTCGTGAAGATAAAGAAGCAATGTTCCTTGAATATTCGGAACTTCTCAATTCTCTCGACAGCGGTGCTACTACAAAACTGACAATCAACAACAGACGGCTTAACCGTTTGGATTTTGAAAAAACAATCCTTATTCCCGAAACCGGAGATGACCTTGATGTTTACAGAGAAGAATATAACAAAATGCTTCTCGACAAGGCAACCGGTGCAAACGCCATCGTTCAGGATAAGTATGTAACTATCTCTATCAACAAAAAGAGCGTTGAGGACGCAAGAACATATTTTGCCCGTGTGGGTGCAGATTTGATTGCTCATTTTTCAAGGCTCGGAAGCAAATGCGTAGAACTTGAAACAGATGAACGACTTCGTATCGTTCACGACTTCTTCCGTGTGGGAGAAGAAACCGCATATCACTTTGATATTAAGGAAACCCGAAAGAAGGGACACGATTTCAAGGACTATGTTTGCCCCGATACTATGGAGTTTGAAAAGGACTATTTCAAGATGGGCGACCGTTACGGACGAGTTCTTTTTCTTCGTGAGTACGCTTCGTATATCAAGGACAGTATGGTAACTGACCTTACTGATTTGAACCGTAACCTTATGATGTCCATTGATATTGTGCCTGTACCCACCGATGAAGCAGTAAGAGAAGCGGAAAGCAGACTTCTCGGTGTAGAAACCAACATCACCAATTGGCAGAGAAAGCAAAATCAGAATAACAACTTTTCAGCTACCGTTCCGTATGATATGGAACAGCAGAAAAAGGAAATGAAAGAGTTCCTTGATGACCTCACCACTCGTGATCAGCGAATGATGTTCGCTGTACTCACGCTGGTTCATACTGCGGACAGCAAGAAGCAGCTTGATGATGACACCGAAGCGTTGCTTACGGTAGCAAGACAGAACTTGTGTCAGTTTGCCGTTTTGAAATATCAACAGCCGGACGGACTGAATACTGCAATGCCGTTTGGTACACGCAAGATTGACGCATTCAGAACACTTACGACCGAAAGCCTTGCAGTCTTTATCCCTTTCAAGGTTCAGGATATTTACCACGAAAACGGTATTTACTACGGTCAGAATGTAATCAGCAAAAATATGATTATCGCCGACCGCAGACAGCTACTCAACGGTAACTCCTTTATCCTCGGCGTATCCGGTGGCGGTAAGTCCTTTGCGGCAAAGGGTGAGATTGAAAATATCATTCTTTCTTCCGACGCCGATGTTATTATTATCGACCCGGAGCGAGAATACTCACAGCTTGTAAAGGCTCTCGGCGGTGAAATCATCAATATTTCCGCTACTTCGCAGAGCCATATTAACGCTATGGATATGAACAAGGAATACGGCGATGGCGCAAACCCGGTTATCTTGAAATCTGAGTTTATTATGTCGCTTTGTGAACAGCTTATAGGTGGTACGAACCTCGGTGCAAAACAGAAGTCCATTATTGACCGTTGTACCGCAAGTGTGTACCGAGATTATCAGCAGAGAGGTTATACCGGTACTGTTCCTACCTTGCAGGACTTCCGAGCAGAACTTCTCAAACAGGACGAGCCGGAAGCAAAAGAGATTGCTCTTGCTATTGAGTTGTTTACCAACGGCTCACTCAACACTTTTGCAAAGCCGACCAATGTGGATACGCACAATCGCCTTATCTGCTATGATATTCTTGACCTCGGCAAGCAGCTTATGCCTATCGGTATGCTTGTCGTCCTCGACAGTATTTTGAACCGCATTACACAGAACAGAGCAAAAGGCAAACAAACCTTTATCTTCATTGATGAGATTTATCTTCTGTTCCAGCACGAGTATTCCGCTAACTTCCTTTTCACTTTGTGGAAGCGTGTAAGAAAGTATGGTGCTTACGCAACGGGCATTACACAGAATGTAGATGACCTTTTACAGAGCCACACCGCAAGAACAATGCTTGCAAACAGCGAGTTCTTGATTATGCTCAATCAGGCTTCTACCGACCGTTTGGAACTTGCAAAACTCCTTAATATTTCCGACCGCCAGCTTTCGTATATCACAAATGTTGACGCAGGACACGGACTTATTAAAGTGGGTAGTTCGCTTGTGCCGTTTGCGAATAAATTCCCGAAGAATACAAAGCTCTACAAGTTAATGACAACTAAACCGGGCGAGGGTGCATAACCCTTGCCTCATTTTTTACTCAGAAAGGAAACGCTTATGAAAAATAGAATCTATATTGCTTTAATCTGTGCTTTCAGCATTTTGCTTGCTGTCAGTTCCGGTTTTCTTATAAAGCACTATATCGACTCCGAAAAGCAGTCTGAACTCTATGACAACTTGATTGAAACCATTGAGAAAACAGATACCGAAAAAGATACAATGACGTATTCGCAAGACAAGTCGTTCTTGTCGGACTATCAGGATTTATATCTGCAAAACAACGATATGGTGGGGTGGATAAAGATTGAGGACACCAAAATCAATTATCCTGTTATGCAGTCAAAGGATAATCCGAATTTCTATTTGAAACACGGCTTCGATAAGGCGTATACCGACTACGGTTGCCCTTATATTCAGGAAAACTGCGATGTGGATATTCCGTCGGACAACCTCATTATCTACGGTCATAATATGAAGGACAGTTCAATGTTTTCGGGGCTTATGAAGTACACAGATAAGTCTTTTTGGGAAAGCCATAAGACTATTAGCTTCGATACTTTAACCGAGAAATGCGACTATGAGATTATCGCTGCATTTAAGACGGTGGTATATACCGACAGTCCCGAAAGTTTCAAATACTATCAGTTCATCAACGCAGATACGGGAGATGAATTTAATGCCTATATCACCAAATGCAAAGAACTTGCCTTGTATGATACGGGAGTAACCGCAGAATACGGCGACAAATTGATTACGCTTTCCACCTGTGAGTATTCCCGTAACAACGGAAGAATGGTTGTTGTTGCAAAGAAAATAGCCGAATAAGGAGGAATGAACCTTGTATGATTAGTTTCATAAATTTAGCAGTATTGTTTGCGGCTAAGGTTGCGGACAATGCCCTAAGTACAACAAAAACAATATTGGTACAGAGAAGTCGGTGGATACTTGCAGGCATTGCGGTTATCATATCCGACTTCATTTATTTTTGGATAACAAAGCGTGTTGTTTCGGCTAATAACGAGATAGCTATGCTTGTTGTTGCCGTTGCCGGTGGTGTAGGGTGTTCTCTTGCTTGCTTTATCAACGAGAAAATGTCAAAGGACAGAACCTATGTGAATGTGATTATGTCCGATGACCTTGAAGAAATGAAGCGTTTGCGAGATTTTCTTGCACAGCACCACATTACGAATGTTGCAAGCGACAGCTACACCCTTGACTGGAACGCAAAGACAATCTCTATAACCGCTTATCCCGAAACAAAATCAGAAAGCCGATTGATTAACGAGTTTATTGCCGACAGCTCGACAAAATTCAAAAGAGTTATTCAACCGGCTTAGAAAGGAGGTTCAGCGTGGCTGATATAAAGACAAGAGATACCGTCAAAGGCACGATAAAGACCTTGGATAAAGCAACTGTTGCCGGTCAGAAAATGAAAGAGGCATATATCGCCACAAAAGAGAAAGCGGAACGCTCTGTCAATGCCAATGAAAACACGGCGGAAGAATATGCTGCCGATAAAGTTCAATCCGGCATTGATGAAATCTCTCACGATGTCGTTTATGCCTTTGATAAAGCAGGTCGAAAAGGTATCGGAGAAACCAAACGGAATATCCAATCTGCCAAAGACGGCTTCCAGCGTTTTAAGCAACAGCGAGCTGAGCAGTCATTGAGAAAACAGACTGCACAGAATACTAATTCTGCGATTAAGACTGTTGATACGGCTGAAAAGACGATTAAACAATCGACAACTTCTTCAGGCAAGAAAACAATTAAATTTGCCGGAAAAGAAGCCGCAAAGACAACGCAGAAATCTGTTAAGACCGCTGAGCAGACTGCAAAAGCGGCGATAAAGACAAGCCAACAGACAGCGAAAGCCGCACAGAAAACGGCGCAAGCCACGGTTAAGGCTTCGCAAAAAGCGGCACA
>ERZ779660.1097-NODE-1097-length-14596-cov-3.093597_pt1 | contig 14596 bp, 7 predicted proteins | sample MGYA00511906_ERZ779660 | MGnify/ENA primary metagenome ERZ779660 (study PRJEB29588, sample SAMEA2156906) | human gut metagenome | biome: human gut; feature: human-associated habitat; material: faeces | place: Denmark | collected 2008/2010 ... | reverse complement strand
AGATCAGATGCGGAGAGGGTGTCCTCGTGCAAATGGCACAGCACCCGGCGATAGGATTCGCGGAGCTTTGCATCCACGGACGGCTGGAAGAAATAGTTTGAAATCAGGCCGCCGATCAATGCGGCTTCGTTATCGGTGTACTGCATGGTGATTGCCCTCCTCTACGATGTTCACACAACAAACGCGGCAATCATACCACAAGATGCAGTACCGGTCTATGCGCATTGTGCCGAAATATTGAATCACAAACCAATACACAAAATGAAGCGGCGTTTCGCTCTCTTATGAAAAGAGGGTTGAAACGCCGCTTTTTTCTTTTCTTAAATTCCGAACCCCAGACGAAGGAGGTCACAAAAATGTCTGTATTCCGTGTTGAAAAGACCAAAGGTTACACGGTCATGTCCAACCACCATCTCCGCAACCATACGCTGTCTCTCAAGGCAAAGGGTCTGCTCTCGCAGATGCTGTCGCTGCCGGACGATTGGGATTACACGCTGCAGGGGCTTGCACAGATCAACAAAGAGAGCATCGACGCCATCCGCGAAGCTGTGCGCGAGCTGGAACGTGCCGGTTACATCAAGCGCAGCCGCGAACGCGATGAGCGCGGCTGCCTGCGCGGAACCGTCTACACGATCTACGAGCAGCCGCACGCGGAGCCAACGCCGGAAAAACCTATGCGGGCTTTGCCTACATTGGATAATCCAATATTGGAAAAGCCTATGTTGGATAAACCTACGTTGGAAAATCCAATGCAATTAATTACTAAAGGAAGAAATAAAGAAAAACAAAATACAGATCAATCAATTACCGATTCGATTCCTTTCCCTTCCGGTTTCCCGGAGACTCCCGTGCAGAAGCGAACGGAAGCGAAGGAATCGTTTGAACGCTACCGGAACTTGATCTTGGAGAATATTGACTACGACGTTCTGGCAAGTGATCCTCACGTTGACCGGGAGCAGCTTGACGAGATCGTCGACCTGGTGCAGGAGACGGTTTGCAGCACCCGCAGCCGAATCCGCGTTGCAGGCAATGACTATCCAGCCGAGGTCGTGCGGTCAAAGCTGCTGAAGCTGAACAGCGAGCATATCCGTTTCGTCACGGACTGCCTGAAGCAGAACACAACGCGGATTCGGAATATCCGGCAATATCTGCTGACCGTGCTGTTCAACGCGCCAAACACGATGAACAGCTATTACACGGCGTTGGTGGCGCATGATATGGCAGCTTAAAGCCAAACAGCAAGGGGCTTGAAAAAACTATTCGACCGATTCAAGCGCACTGCGGACCATTGCGACAATCATGTTCATCTGTTTTGGTGTGGCCGAGCGGCAAAGAGCAAGCAGGGAATCCAAATCCTGCGATTCTGTCAGGTTCAGGTTGTCCGCAAGCAAATATGTTGGGGAAACATTCAACGTGCTACAAAGCGTTACGAAAACCTGCAGGCTGGGTGTTTTTGCGCCAGACTCTATTTGCCTGAGATAGGTCGCATTGATGTTGCAGGCTTCGGACAGCCGTTCACTTGTCCAGCCCCTATCCTTTCGCGCGGTGTTGATTCGTTTTCCCAGCAACTTTTTATCCATCTGATTCTCCCCACCTGTATGCTGATTGAGGCAAATTCGTTCCCTATAAGCTTACATTTTTCTTGACGCAGAAAATAGCGACTGATAGAATACAAAATATAAGCCATTAGACTACATGTGAGGTGATACGAGATGTGCGGAACGAAAAGCTGCGCGATCCTCGGACACAGCCCTATGCGGTTTGCATGGGGATTTGATGAAGAAGCCGTGGAGTGTCACGATATGAAGATGGAGCTGGCTCAGCAGATCATGGTGCTGCGGCAGCAAGGGGTGACGCACTTTTCCGTGGCTTGCGACTACGGCGTTGGACTATATGCCGCAGAGATCATTAACGCGCTGCGGAATGACGATCCGGAGCTGATGCTATTCTGCATCACACCATACGAGGAACAGGCAACAAAGTGGACACCGGAACTGCGCGAACGCTATTTCGATATGCTTGTCAAATGCAGCCACATGACAGCCGTTTACACACATAAGCAGCCAGACGCACAGCTGAAAGCCTACCGAACAATCATCCGGCAGTCTGACATGGTGCTGGCGGTCTACGATCCGGCATCTGCGCGTGGGGATGATACCGATAAGGCGATTTCTTATGCGAGAGAATTGCACCGCCCCATGCTGATGATCCACCCGGACACATTGAAAACGACATATTCCTGCGTGGAAGTCTGATATGTCAGCGCACTGTCCTTTGCTATAATGAGCATAGAAAAGACTTCGTAAATTTCTGCAAATTTACGATGAAACGCCAGATGCTCCCTGAGATCATCGGCCTTTCCGCGTTTTGGGTGACGGAAATTTTGACGACGAATAGGCTTTTAAGCGACACCGCCGAGGAAGCTGATTTTCTGAACGGCCTGACGCTTGCTGTCCATTGATGGATGCACATACAGCCGCAGCGTCGTCGTAATGTCCGCGTGGCCCAGCATTTCACTGACGCTTTTAATGTCAATCCCATTTTCAATACAGCGGGTCGCATAAGTGTGACGAAGTGTGTGATAGCTACGCTTCCGGATACCACACCGACGCAGAACAGATTCAAAATAATATTGATAGGTGCGGGGCTCCATTGGCTTATCCGTTCGGCCTGTCAGGATATACGCATTTTGTGACAGACCAGAAACAGCTTTTTTCAAATACGCCATCATATCGTTTGGAAGTGGAATAACGCGCACAGATTTTTCGCTCTTTGGTGTCTGGATGATGAGCTTCGTTTTCCCATTCTGACGGACACGCTGAACGGCGTGCTCAATGCTGACGGTGCCGTTTTGAAAGTCAATATCTGAAACCCGCAGGGCGCAAACCTCACCAAGCCGCAATCCTCCGTTTGCGGAAAGTAAGATTCCGGCGTCCTTGTGATTGGGTGACGGCGATAGACTTTTCCTGAGTTGGTCAAGCTCCCACGCAGAAAACGGTTCGATTTCACGCTGTTTTGTCTTCGGCAGCTTGGTGTTCAGCGCGTCACAATAAAAATGGTATTCTGCGCTGGCAAAACGAAGCGCTGCTTTTATCAGAACACCGATGTCCCGGACGCTTTTGGCAGATAACCCACCGCCATGCAGCCGCCCACTTTGTCTCTTTTGGCTTAGGAAGTCAGAAAGCTGTTTCGCCGTCAAAGAAACGACGAAGATCGAACCAAGCTCCGGAAGGATATGATGCTCGATCAGAAAAACATATCTGGCGCGTGTAGATGGCTTGATCTCTGCCTGTGACAGATACCATACAAAAAGCTCTTTTACCGTCAAGCGGCAGCTTCCGGCAGGTCGTGACACGACCATCCGTTTCCGTTCCTCCAGCTTGGCCTTTGCTGCGGCATAGGTGCGCGCATAGACAGAAGTGTATTTTGCGCATCCATCCGGTTTCCTGCCACTGATAAAGCGCGCTTCCCAACGTCCGTCTTTTCGCTTATAAATGTTCTCACCTGTTTTTGGCAAACGGCACCCTCCTTTTGACGGCTGTTCTGACTGCGAATACATATACGATGTTCGCACAATAGTATTCTGCATCACCTGATACCGATTGATCTTTACGAAAACGACGCAAATAATCAATATTTTGATACCGAACCGCATTGACTTTTTGCTGTGCTATTGTATAATGGTGTCAGAAACAAGATATTTATTGCGTTTTTAGGACTTCGTAAATTTGCAGAACTTTATGAAGCCGAAACCGTCATGTTTTGTATGTGCAGATAGTATGTCGCATCTATGCTGGCACATACGGAGAATGGAAGAATCTTGACAATTTAATATGTTTGCCAACGAAGAATTGTAATTGCAGGTTATCTCTCGCCTTATAGTCTGCAATGAAAGAGCAATAAATCTACTCGCCCGGAACTGTGAGGATGAGCAAGTTTCTAAAGTAGCTTGGAGGAAACGAAAGACAGCGTTACACCAACAAGCTATGTGGCCGAAAGGTCGCCATTGCGGGAGAAAATCCCGTGAGAAGGTAGGAAACAGAGCGCGGACGCGACCTGCGTCCATAGTCCAAGTCAGGAGAATCGCTTTTCTTCGCCTGCATGAGATGCTGCCTGTTTTATGATCTCGTTACGTGCAGAAGTTGGCAAACAAAGGGTAGATAGCACGATGATCCTATCGGTAATTCGGAACAGGGCTCCGATTTGCTTCTAAAGTTGAAGTAAATCGGTGTTTTTTGTTTTTGAAGCAATCGGATCATCTCGCGTCAGCGGGATGATTTGTTTTTTGCAGAAAAATCGATAGGAGGATTATCTGCGATGAATGAGCAGCAACGGCAAGCATATCTGGACCAGATCAACTATGGCCGCATTGAGCGTGTCATTGCGTACAAAAATGTGCAATTCATCATCGAGCACCAGCACGATACGCTGGAGCAGCTAACTGCATATTTGAAATCCTGCATGGAGGACATTGGACACCCGCCCGCGATGGTCGAGGTGATCGGCGGCGAGTATATTGAGTACCGTTTCGGCTCATGGCAAGCTGCAATCCGTTCCTTTTATGCCGGAAAAACCACAAACATCAAAAAACCGCCACATTTTCGTGACCGCAAGATCGTTCAGGATTTATGCGAGATCGAATTGAGGCGGCTTGCAGCGAAGGACGCGGCATCTTCTGAACGGGAGGTGCAGCGATGAATCCGAACAGAACGTATGAGGAAAATATGGCGGCGCTTAAAAAAGTTTTGACCCAACGCACCTATACGGCGCTGTCTCACAGGAACATCGAGTTTGTTCTGAAATATCAAAATGCGTCATTGCAGGAATTGGCTGCATATTTGCGGCGGCGGCAGGCGGAGCTGCGGCATATCCCCGGCAGGACAGAAATAATTGGCGGCGATTTTATTGAACTGCGGTTCCGCGGATGGGTAAATGCGCTTGAAGCGATCGGCGTGAGCAGAGAGCTTGCCGCAAAGCGCAGTACGCCCGCGCTGGAAAAAACGGCGCTGTTTCAGGCGGAGTTCAATACACAGCGGGAGCTAGACAAAGCAGCCAAGGCTGAGGCCAAAAAGCAAAATAAAGCCAAAGAGAAGCCACAGATTCAAGGCAAAGGCCGCCGATTCCGCGCCGATCTTCTTCTGGATGAGAAAATTACAGGAAGAACGATGTACGCGCTTGAATTGCAAGGGTTCAAATGCCCGCAGAATAAGAACGTGCGGAAAACGCAGGAGTTCAAAGCCGAGTACCAGCGGCAACTCACAAAGTTCCGGCAGGAGCAGGCGGCAGAAAAGGAGGCCAAACGCGCAGCACGGCAAGCCGAACGACAGGAACCGGCTGCGGAGGAAAGCGCACAATAATTCATTTGCACAATCCGAATTGGGAACGGATTTGCGATAGACCAGGCTCTACCCCCTAGAGCCGACTGCCAGCGCGTCACCCCCTGACGCGCAGAAATCCCCGGTTCCGAATTGGGAACGCGGAACCGGGGGATCTCAAAACAAATCTACCGGGCCTTCGCCCGTCTCGAAATGATGAATCGCATCGACAACTGAATAGCCACAGCATGAGAGCATATTGTCCCGGCGAAGCGACGCGAAGAAACGAGCGCACCAACGGGCAGAAAACGCGGTCTACGTCGCGGCGGGCGGGAGCGCAGGAAGCGGTAGTGTATCTGTGGTGTGAAGCAGGAATTTGTTGTTTGCAGCAGCTTTTGCTGTGACATAAAAGACCCAACGCTGATGCAGAGCTGTTCCTCTGCTGCATCGGCTTAACCGCGAGGAACGAATTTATGCGGACAGAAAGGAAGTCAAGCATGAAAAAGATTTTCAATTCCCGCGCGCTGGCACTGATCCTTGTGCTGGCAATGGCCGTATCGCTGCTTACAATCAGCGCATCGGCAGTAACAAATGTGTCCCTGACCGGACACGGCAGCAACATTGCAAGTATTGTTGCAACTGGTGCTGATTTTGAAGAAATCGACTACGCAGTAAGCACAGACATGCACGGAACGGTCTATGACTATTACCTGACCGTCCCAGCAGATACGGCAGACGGCACAGCACTGACTGCGACGTTCACCGCAGCAGCCGATCAGGACAGCAACTTTGTCATCTCCACTCGTGGCAAAAATGTCCCGAATCCGCCCTATGGTGTTGTGTTCATCCGTCAGGGCGCAGCCACTACCTATACGGCTACAATGACTGAGGGTGCAGCATTGGCAACGGCGTATGCGCACAAGGATGTTGTCAATGAGTTCGGCAAATGCGATACCTACAACTTCCACTACAATCTTCCGTATCCTGTCAGCATTTCCACCGGCGACCCGGTGTTTATCGGATGGAGCGGCAATAGCGGCACGGTCAACGGTCGCAACGGTTCCAGCAGGATTCCGAGTGAATTTACGCTGTGGGTTGATACCCCAACATCCGTCACCGTGAATGGTGTCGCGCAGACAGCCTTTATTCAGAATGAGGGCAATTACGGCTACACGATCACGACCTCGGAGGATAACACGCTCTCCATCGTCGTTGTCGCTAAAGGCGAGACTTATACCATCTCTTGCCCCACCAAGACCCACACCCCGGCTGGCAGCGCGCCCACCTCGGTCGTGAGCTACCTGCCAATCGGTCAGTTTGCAAACAACTCTGCATGGGGTATTCTCGGCTCCAAATTTGCAGGTAAAACGACGCTTGACAGTACCGGCGTTTCGCTGGGTGCGTTCGGTGGCTTCATCGAGTTCGAGTTTGTAGGCGGCATCACAAATGATGAAAAGAACCCCTACGGCATCGACTTTGTGATCTATGGCAATGCGTTCAACGGCAACCCGGAGGCCGGCGCTGTACAGGTTTCCGAGGATGGCACAACGTGGTATGAGCTGGCCGGTTCCAACTACTACAACGGCAACTTTACTTACACTCCGCCTACCAGCGGTTACTCCAACGTCTACTCTGGTACGCAGCGCAACACCAGCGTAGTCTATACCAAAAACACCAATGAGAGCAAAGTATATGCTTCTCTGGCAGGCAACACATCGGTAGCCTTTGGCCCGGTATCTTGGTTCCCGCTGACTACGACCTATACAGCCTTTGCCAGCAATCCGGCTGGCGGCGCACATTGCGGCAACATCTCCGTCAATCTCAGCGGCAATACGCTGACCTTTGCCGGTATCACTGCGGTTGCGGATTCCAACACGAACGCGGACTACGCATTTGGTTATGCAGATATTACACCGATCGGCAGCCCCAGCCAGTATGGTGAGGCTATGAACCCCTATGCCAGCAGCAAGACCGGCGGCGATGGCTTCGATCTGGAATGGGCAGTTGATATTTCAACTGGCCTGCCTGTTGATGTGACCGGCAAGACGTTCCACTATGTGCGCGTTTACAGCGCGGTTTTGAACCTCGACAGATTTGGCGAGACTTCGACTGAAGTAACCGGCATTTTCACGACTGCTAATAAGAGCACTGCAACAGTTGGTCAGACCACGGGTGTCTCCTTGACAATCGACGGAGAGAATCTTACGGAGTACTCTCATACCTATACGGAATACGGAAATGTAAAGTACTATGATTTGACAAGCGCAAGACTTTCCAGCGGATCAACGATTGAAGCCTCTCTCTCTGGCGCAAATATTTATATGAATGGTTCTAATACAAGCACCTACGCAATTACGTCGAGTACGCAATTTGTTCGCGTCATTGTCCAATCTGGCAATTGCGCACCGTATATTGCACTCCTCAAGATTGCGTAAGATATAGGAGGAAAAGCAGATAAATAGTTAAGTGAAGGACGGTGGGGAATAATAACTGTATTCCCCGCCGTTTTTTCATGGCTATTTTGCCTATGGAAGTATGAAAAAAGTTCTCTCTTTACTGCTTACGCTGGTATTGATTTTTTCACTATGCGCAGTGCCCTCCTACGCGGCAAACAAAACATATAATATCACAAAAGATGGAATTGATGATGGCACTTCAAAATGTCGAGTAATTTCCGATGAAATAACGATTCAACCTGGCGCAAATTTTGCCAATAGCAAAGTCACAACAACTTATGTTATTGATGCTGAGTCAGCCGATGATGTTATTCTTAATAATCAGACAGGTAAGCTAATCGGTACAAGCAAAGGTTCTTATCTGAATATTTCTGGTTGGCTTTCAATTTCTAAAGACAAAACGAGAGTTTTATCTACATATACAGATATATCAAAAAATGATCTCGAAGCAGCTGGTCTTACATCATATACCGCAGGGTGTGATAAGTATTATTATCTTTGTTTTAAGCCATCTACTGAGATTTTTGGTCTTCTAGTTCAGATCAAAGCCATAAAAAAAGAAACAAATAAAACTAATCTAAATAATGCTGTTTCAGAAGTCACTGGAGAAAATGCAGCAAAGTATTATCATACCGATGACCGTTTTAATGGAAAAGAAATAAGCGCCAAAGGTTTCTGGAATGATATGATGCCCTATTTGCAAACGGCACAAACTGTGGCAAATAGTACAACGGTCGATCAAGATGCAGTTGATACCGCAACTCAAAATCTAAACGACGCCATAGCAAAACTCATTCCTATTACGCAAGCCAACGCGACTGCACTTTATGAGACTGTCAATACCACATGGTGCTGGCAGCAGGGAGAGTTGAGCGATACGACAGGCACACCGGTCAGCGCAGACAACTGTACCGCTATCACATGGGACGCCTATGAAGCGGCATGGACGGCGGCAAAGACGCTTTTGGATTCGCTCTATGTGGATGGAACGGCTCCTGCTGCCGAACGTCAGCCGGAACTCGATGCAGCGGTATCGGCGGCTGATCCGCACAAGCTGGTCAACGCTGATCTTTACAACACTGCCTACGAAAACTATCAAAGCCGTAAAGCAGAAGCTGAAGCACTGATCGAGCAGTATGATCCGGCCAAACTGAGCGAAAGCGATTACAGCGCAGAGTCGTGGGCAGCGTATGTCAGCGCCTACAATGTGCTCAAGGCCGATATGGAGTACCGCATTGTTGGCGGCACGACAGAAGATTACGCCATGCTGAAAGCGTTCAAAGGCTACGATGCTTATAATGAAAGCGGTCAGTGGACGCATTATCCGGCACATATTGACGCGCTGAAAACTGCGCGCAAGCAGCTCGTCAGCGGTAAAGACATTACAGTTTCTTTCACCTATATCAACAACTTCTCGGCGCTGTACGAGGGATTCCGGGGGAATGGGACTGACCTGTATGCCAATGCCAGCCTTGGTCTGACAAGCGGAAACGCCACGCTCGGTGCGGCGTTTGATGCCGCCGGGATCACCGTCGATATGCACGATGATTCGACGCTCCCCGGCATCGGCCCGATCAACAATGGCGACACGAACCCGGTGTTCGCGCTCTATGTCAACGGCAGCTATTACGGAGATTACCGTTGGTCGGCAAAAGCAAAGTGGAACAACGTCCAGCTCCATGACGGCGATGTTGTACGTCTGGTGCGCATTCCGCTTCAGATGTTTGAAAGCGAAGAATCGTCTGGCTACGATTCTTCTTCCGTCTCGCTGCTTCCGGCCATCACGGATCCTGAATTTTATGAAGGCAGCTACGCCATGATCCATGCTTCAGCTCCGGCCAGCACGACCGTTGGCGCTCAAGCCGAATTTTCGGCTACCGTGACCAGCGCAAATGCAGGTGTATCCAGCAGCAAGAGCGCAGAGAATATTACGCTCTTTATCAGCGACCCGGTGGAGACGGAAACGCTGTCGCAGCCGACGCACAAAACAACGGCGACAACGGATACCAGCGGCAATCTGGAATATATTTTCAGAGAACCCGGCTATTACACCATTGCCATGTTCAATGTGACACCGGATGATCTGACATTCCGCTCGATTTATCGGGAAGTCACCGTTGGCGAATACTATTCGCTCTATACTGGTGATTATGCTATCGTCCATGTTACCAAAGCAGCAGATATGAACGCGCTGCTTACCCAATATCGCAGCAAGAACCTTGCGACGGCCAAAGCGTATTATGATAGCTTCCATGACTATGATTTCACATCCGAAAACTATCAGGAGCTCACAGATGCGTATAACGCGCTGAAATCCGGCCAGACCTCCGCGACATCGTTTAAGGCGCTGATGGATGCGTTCGATACGGACTATGCAGCATTGCAGGCAGCAGGTGCAAACGCGCTTGACCATGCGGCGATCATTGCCGCGCTTCGAAAGAACCTGTCCTATCTCCCGGACGACCTGACCACGCTGACCGCAAGCGATAAGGAGCTTGTTGTGGCGCTTCAGGCGGCATACGCTGAACTGAACTATTATCAGAAATCGCTCCTGACCGCAAAGGAAAAGGCAACGCTGGAACAGCTTGCGAAGATCAATGCAGCAGAGTTAAAGGAACCTGTAACCGTTACGGTCAAAATTACACAGCCTGAGCTGCCGTATAAGTCGGATTCGGGTTCCCCAAACTACGGCTGGCCGGATCATAACACGATCCTGCGTGTCAGAGCAGACGGAACAACGGTTGTCGTATCAGAAGCATCCGGCAAAGAATTGGTCGGGATGCAGGAGTGGACTAAAGAAAACGTTGCCGTAGGCAACATTCTTGAGATCCGCCGCTATCTGGAAACGACAAATGAGCAATATTGGCTGGTCTGGTCAACGGACAACGGAACAACATGGAATCGGACAACTGCACAAACGTTGACCAATCAGCATGGCACATCTTATCCCGGTTATTATCTTGTCCAGCTCAAAATTCCGGAGACGCTCCAAACGGATGATACATTCGTCGTTCAGCTCAAGATGGTCTCCAAGACGGAATACCAGCAGATGTTTGAAACGCTCGACGATAAGGCGATCACCAAGCTGAAAAATGCGGCCATTGCCGTTGTCGAATCCACGTTCAACGCCTGCGATCAGAGCAAGTACAATGCAGACGGCATTGCTGCCCTGAAAGCTGCGCTGCAATCCGGCCGTGAGGCCATCAACGCTGCAACAACCGAGGCTGCAATCAAGGCCGCGCGTGACAGCGCTGTTTCCGCGATTCAGGCCGTCCCGACAGCGGACAAGAAGATCACAACCGGCGACATCAAGTACAATTCCGGCACCACAGTCGGCACCGTGACCGTTACTGTTGAGAACACCACTTACAGTGCGGCACCGTTTACCGGCACCATCGTTTCCGGCGAATATGAGCTTGGTCAGAATGACAGCATGATGACCATGATCCTCAAAGCGCTGGAGCTTGGCGGCTACACATGGAATGGCATCGAAGAGCTGACTGCGGATTCTTACACACAGACCACTTACATTGCATCCATCCATAAGGGCGGCAAGTCGCTGGCCGAAAAGGATGGCAGCAAGGGCGCTGGCTGGATGGGAACCAAGAACGATTGGTTCGTCAATCAGGGTTTCGCGGCGTTCACCTACAAGAATGGCAGTCTGAGATCCGGCGATGTGATCCGCGTCATGTTCACCACGAATCTTGGTGAGGACATCGGCGGTTCGTGGACGAACAACGAAACGACGCTGTCCAGTCTGAAATTCAGCAGCGGTACGCTGACTCCAGCGTATAGCAGTGCGACCACCGATTATCTCTTGGTCATTCCCAGTGAGCAGATCGGTACACGCATCAACTATTCCGCCGCAAATAAGAACTTCCAGACCAGAGCTTATCTGAACACCTACGGCAGCGATAACGCCTACTATGCAAACGGCGACATTATGGCTGTTTCGTCCGGCGACGTGATCTATGTCGGTGTTGGTGATAAGAATTGGCCCACCATGAATAAGGCGTCCAACTACACAACAACCCGCTACACCATCGCTGTTGTGCAGAATGGCAATGCGTCCGACGTGGTGAAGCTCATCACCAAGCTTCCCGCTCTGCGCAAAATCACGCTGGCAGATGCTTCAGATGTGCGTACTGCAAAGGCACAGTATGATCTTCTTACGCCCGCGCAGCAGGCAGACATTGATGATGCGCTGAAACAAAAGCTGGAAGCCTGTTACAAAGTTGTGACAGACTTGGAGGCAGCTAAGATCGTCTCTGACGCGATTGCTGCTCTGCCTGCAACGCCGACTGTTGATGACATTGGCGCAATCCGTTCCGCGGAAGAAGCTTACAACAAGCTGACAGATGACCAGAAAGCCTATCTGACGCAGAGCGAAGTGAACAAGCTGAACGCGGCTGTTTCCACTGTCTCTACGCTTGAAGTTGGATATGTGTACGGACTGATTGCTGCACTTCCCGGAAAAGACACCGTAACGGCAAAGGATCGGGCAGCGATTGAAGCTGCACGCACTGCGTACAACAATCTGAGCGAAGCGCAGCAAAAGCTGGTCAGCAATTATTCCAGACTGACCGATGCGGAAAAGGCGCTTGAAGATCTCGGTACGACCGCAATTTATGAGGAGTACCTCCGCAATGTACTCGAATACGTCAAATTGGAGACGAGCAACCCGTCTCTCGGCTCGACCTATGGCGAGTGGGCGGTTCTGGCCGAAGCCAGAGGCAATGTCAGCGCATCGGTCTGGTACGACAAGTACCTGTCGAACATGGCAACGACCGTTGCTTCTAAGAACGGCAAGCTCGATAACACCAAGACGCAGACCAAGCATACCGAGTATTCCCGCGTTATTCTGGCGCTGACCTCGATCGGTGAGGATGCGACGAAGTTCAGGGGCTCCAACGGCACGGTTTATAACCTTGTTGAACCGCTGTTTGAGAAGAACGGCAGCACCTACCGCGTTTCCGAGCAGGGCAACAACGGCACGGCATTTGCACTGATTGCACTGGATTCCGGCAACTATTACGACAATGCGACCGGCACAACTGCACGCAATGCGTGGATCAATAGCTTGCTTGACGCGCAGATCAGCGATGGCTCTTGGGGCATCGATGCAGATTTCCCCGGCTCCAACGTTGATATGACGGCAATGGTCGTACAGGCATTGGCTCCGTATTGCAGCACAAATGCCAACGTCAAAGATGCGGTAGATAAGGCGGTGAAATGGCTGTCTGCTGAATACCAGAAAACCGGCGATTATGGCAGCTCCGAATCCGCCGCACAGGTCATTGTCGCGCTGTCCGCACTGAACATCGACGCAAAGATAGACAGCAGATTCCAGCATAACGGCATCAGCGTTTTGTCCAACTTCCTGAGCTATGCGGACCCCAACTCCAAGGGCTTCCTGCACGACAAGCAGCCGAACAGCACGGTCAATCAGATGGCATCTGAGCAGGCGGCCTACACGCTCGTTGCGTATGACCGCTATGTAAACGGAAGCAAGCGTCTGTACGATATGTCCGACGTGACAAAGCGTGAGAACGCGGACGCACAGGCTGTTATCGACATGATCAACCAGATTGGCTATGTCGATGAATCCAGCTATAACGCGATTGCCGAAGCGCGCAATGCCTACAACAAGCTCTCTGCTGCCGACAAGGACAAGGTCAAGAACTACGATACCCTGACCGCTGCCGAAACTTCGTACAAGGCAATTCTGAAGCAGAAGCGGACAGAACAGTACAATCTGCTCAAGACACACTATGACGAGCTTCTGAACGACAAGACCAAAAAGTATGGCACTGCCGCAAAGAAGAAACTCGCAAGTATTCTCCAGCAGGCACAGACGGATATGAACGCTGCGGAATCCTGCGAGCGTGTCACGGCCATCTATGAAAAAGCTATTACTGATCTCGATGCTGTAAAACCGGGTGATATTGAAGTCACATTCCGTCTCATCGGCGCGCTCGAAGCAACGCAGGATGTTGACCTGACGACCGACAGCTATCTGCCCGAATACGTCACGTGGGTTCCCACCAAAACGTATGCGCTGCAAGAGAACGCTACGGTTTATGACCTCTTTACCGAAGCCATGAGCGATGCCGGTCTGCGCTACATCGGTGCGGAAAGCAACTATGTCAGCACGATCTACGCCCCGTCCTGCCTCGGCGGATACCCGCTGAGTGAGTTCACCAACGGCAAGAAGTCCGGCTGGATGTACACCGTCAACGGCACGCATCCGAATCAGGGTCTCAAGAACTGGACACTGAACGACAATGACGTGGTTGTCTGGCACTATGTCAACGACTATTCGCATGAAGTCGCAGACTGGTTTAACGATCCGAATTACCCGTCGCTTGGCAATGGAACCTACTACAACGGCTGGCTCCGCGCTGCGGACATCAGCCCCGAACAGTATGTCAATGAGCTGCTGGGCAAGATTTTGAAGGTTGGCAAGAACGGCACGGTCGAACCGAAGCTGACATTCCAGCACATCGGCAAGTCTGTTACCTTCACCTTCAAACCGGACACCGGCTATAAGGTCAAGGACGTCAAGGTCAACGGCAAGTCTGTCGGCGCAGTCAAGACCTATACCATTGACAAGCTCACGGTATCGACCAGAATCGAAGTTGAGTTCACCAATGGTAAACTTCCGTTCACGGATGTGCGTGAAAGCGACTGGTTCTACGAGGATGTTGCATTCGCGTATGAAAACGGTCTGTTCGCAGGCACGAGCGACACAACGTTCTCTCCGAACGCATCCATGACCCGCGCGATGCTCGTCACGGTTCTGTACCGACTGGAAGGTCAGCCCGC
>ERZ779660.1090-NODE-1090-length-14623-cov-2.071321_pt1 | contig 14623 bp, 9 predicted proteins | sample MGYA00511906_ERZ779660 | MGnify/ENA primary metagenome ERZ779660 (study PRJEB29588, sample SAMEA2156906) | human gut metagenome | biome: human gut; feature: human-associated habitat; material: faeces | place: Denmark | collected 2008/2010 ... | reverse complement strand
AGCAAAAGGAAGAGTCAGAAAAAGAGGAACAAAAAACACAGGCAAAGATCCCGCAGACAGAGCAGAATATGATTCCGGAAGAGACAGGCATGGATTCTTCCGGCGGTATGGAAGATTTGCGGGAGCTGGGCAGCTTTGTACCCAGGAAGGGTGTGTTGTTCACTGTGACGCAGGAGGAAATGCCGACAGATACGATTTATGTTTCGGAGAAATATGGAAAAGAATATGACGGGGGATCCTGGAGTGAAGGAAGTGCGACGGATCCGGCAAGTGTATATTTGCAGTATCCATCTTCTTTGAAGCAATTTCGCAAATTGTGCAACGAACTGCAGGAAGCAGATTCTTTTGAAGAAGCAGAGCGGTTCGTGGAAGAAACATTAAAACGTCAGGCTGTGTATGATGTAAATCCGGGGTCGACACCGTCCGGCGAGGATTTTGCGGAGTACTTTTTGTTTGAAAACCACAGAGGATTTTGTGTGCATTTTGCAACGGCTGCAACTTTGATGTATCGAATGCTGGGGATTCCGGCCAGATTTGCAGAAGGTTATGCCATTCCGGTATCTGCATTTTCACAGCAGGAAAATGGGCAATATGTGGCAGAAGTTGAGGGCAGCATGGGCCATGCCTGGTGTGAAGTCTGGCAGGAGGATACCGGCTGGAAGGTCGAGGATCATACAGGTGCAGCTTCTGCGTTGGAAAATGTGGAGAGGGCAAGAGCATCATCGGATATGTGGCAGCAGATCCGAGAGGCGATCTTTCAGTGTTTGAAGGTGATCGGCGTTATACTTCTGATGTTCGCGCTGATAATATTGCAGGCGTGGATACGGACTGTGCGGAAACGAAAACGGTGTCGAACAGGATCAATCGATGTAAGGGTACGGTTTGTTTATCAGAGCCTGTACGAGGTTGCAGAGTTTCTGCATCCATCCGGGGAAGATCCATTTTCAATGCAAGGAAAAGAAGCGGTGAAGAAATCTCTTCCGGAACTGGAAGAGACCGATCTAAACTGGATGTATGATACGATGATGCGCACTATGTTCTATAAAGGCTGTGATATCCGCGATGGAGAACAGATGTATCGTTTGTATGGACAATGCAGAAAAAAAGTAAAACAAGGATTAAACGCCTGGAAAAAGCTGCAGTGGAATGTGATAAAATGTTTTCCATAGATAAAAAACAGATTATGTTTATAAAGAGAAAATGAAGTGACTGTGACAAATTTTTAGATTTCGTTCATTGCTTTTGCTGAAAGAAACTTGTATAATTGCATGTATTGGAATTCTACAGGAGATGGGAGAAACGAAAGAACATGTTTTGCTTCGATTGAAGGAGAAGTTTAAGCTCTCAGATACGGATGCAAATCAATATTTAGAAAAATACTGGAAAGAGTGAATTGATATACAAGAAAAAGCAACATTTCATGTTTTGTTGACATGGAATGTTGCTTTCTTTCATGGTGGAAGTTCTCTGTATATAAATCATACTTGTTTTCGGGCTGATTGTGAAATTTTTTGAAACACTGTCAGTAGTCTTCGATTATCTTCTGGATCCATGATGCAGAAGCGGACAAATTCTCCCTCTAATCCGGTGAAGGAAGAACAGTCCCGGATCATCAGTCCTTCCCGGATACAGGCTTCAAATACGTCAGATGAAGTCAGTCCATCTTTTTGGATCTGTACCAGCAAAAAGTTGGCATAAGCCGGATAAACATAGAAAAAAGGAAGTTCACGCAATTTTGTATACATGTATTCACGCTCGGAAAGTATCAAATTGCGTGTCTTTTTTATATACTCTTTGTCTTGAAACAAAAGTTCGCCGGCGAATGCGCCAAGGCTGTTTAATGACCATGGAATCTGTTTGCTTTTCAATTTTTTGAGAAATTCAACATTTCCGGTGATACCGTACCCGAACCGCATACCAGGAGCGGCAAAAAATTTGGAAACACCACGCAGTACCATCAGGTTCTGGAAATTTTGGGTCAAAGGAACTGCGGTGACGGCATCTACATCAGGTGCAAACTCCACGTACGTTTCATCGATCATCACAAAGATGTTGTGATCCTGACAAAACTCCAGCAGCTTTATCAGCTCCGGATGAAAAATTGCGGAAGAAGTCGGATTGTTCGGATTGCATAAAATAAGAAAATCAATCTGCTTTTTAGCCAGCGCCAGACACAGTCCCTCTACAGACAATTGGAAATCCTGTTCCGGTTTCAGATAAAAGCAGTCGATCGTGCTGTCTGAAAATCCAAGTTCTCTGGAGTATTCGGAATAAGTGGGTCCAAGGATCATAGTATGCTTTGGACGGCGTTCCTCGATCAGCAGGGAAATCAGTTCACTGGAACCATTGCCCGGCAGGATAAAGTCTTCAGGAATCTGACAGTATGTGGAGAGTATGTTTCTAAGACTGGTATAGCTCCGATCCGGGTAGGAAGAGAGCAGATCCAGATGAGCTGCAAGAGCTTTTTTTACCTGTTCGGAAAGTCCGAGCGGATTTACGTTAGCACCAAAATTGACAATATCTTCTTTTTTTAATCCGTAGTGTTCGCACACTTTTTCAATATCACTTCCGTGAAATTCCAGTTTTGTATTCATGTATACAATCCCCTTTTAAATTCTTTGATTCCACCGTTGCAAGAAATACAGTGTTGATGTTATAATACTTTATTATAGTGTGTTTACAAAAAAATGCAACGTAAGAAGAATGAGCAGGTGACAAATTTGAAGAATAAAATTAAACGCCTTTCAAAAGGAGATTTTCATATTCCACAGCCGGAGATTATTTTTCCGGAGACGCGGATCATCATGCGTGTCGGAGAAGGCGAGATGTACAAAGGAAGCTTTTCTCTTCAGAATCAGGGAGAGGGGACGATCCGTGGACTGGTTTATCCATCGTCTTTTCGGGTACGCTGTGAGGAGCAGGGATTTGATGGGAATCCGGTGAACATCTCTTATACATATGACGGATCCGGCCTGGTTCCGGGACATGTGGAACACGGAAAATTTACCATTGTGTGCAATGGCGGAGAGTATGAGGTGGCATTTACTGCCATTATTGAAAAGCCGTTTGTAATGACAACTTATGGAAAAGTACAGAGTCTGGAAGATTTTAAGAAACTGTCTTTTCGGGATCCGGCGGAGGCAGAAAAACTGTTCCGTTCCAGAGATTTTTATGAGATCCTGAAGTATGAGGATAAGCGGATTCAGGCATTGTATGACAATATGAGAAAATGGGAGCTGGATCAGCAGGCGTTGGAAGAGTTTTTGGTGGGCTGCAAGCAGAAAGAGAAGATTTTTCTGACGCTGGAAGAGGAGAGCAGGGCATTTATTTCTCTTCGGGAATCCAGAAAAGACACCTTTACAATCAAGAAGAATACGTGGGGATATCTGACCATTGATGTACGTACCGAAGGCGAATTTTTAAGTGTGGAGCATACCAAGGTTACTACGGAGGAGTTTATCGGTAATGCGTACCGGCTGGAATATATCATTGATTATACAAAGCTTCATCAGGGAAGCAACTTCGGGCAGATCATCCTGGAGTCCCCGTATGAGATACTGACCTATGAGATCGTGGTGGAGAAGGATGTCTGCAGAGAGGAAGAGAGACGGGAGCGGGATAAAGAGTTTGCAAGTATTTTAAAGCGCTGTCTTGTTTATGAGAGCGGCAAGCTGGATCTGAACACCTGGTGCGAGGAGTCCTTAAAGAAGATCGAGCATTTGCGGAGTCTGGATGAGGACAATGAGATGTATCTTCTGGTACATGCACATATCTGTCTTTTGGGCAAACGGTTTGAAGAGGCAAAATGGATTCTGGAATCTTACAATTACAACCGGTTTGCAATCGGAAAAAATGTAGAGATCAGTTCCTATTATTTGTATCTGACCACGCTGCTTTCCAATGATTCGATCGGGACACGCAGAGTGGCAGAAGAGCTTTCAAAATCCTATATGAAGCATCCCGACAGCTGGAAGATCCTCTGCATGCTGGTGAATGTAGATTCTGAGTACAAGATCATCAGTGAACGTCTCAGAGCTTTGGAGCATCACTTCTATGAGGAAAAGACGCGCAGTATCTGGTTCTATCTGGAAGCCTTCCGGTGTTTCCGTGAGAAGAGTTCTTCCTTGAAAAAACTGGGCATTTTTGAAGTGCGGGTGTTGTATTTTGCAGCCAAGCACAAACTGATGACAAAGGAACTGGCATTATATACAGCCAATCTGGCAAGTCAGCTGAAAAGCTTTGACCGCTATCTTTATGAGACTCTGGTGCTTTCCTACGGGATGTATGAAGAGTCCATGATCCTGACCGCAATCTGTACACTTCTGATCAAGGGAAGCTGCATGGAAAACTGCTTTTTTAAATGGTATGAAAAAGCAGTGGAGTCGGAATTAAAGATTGCACAGCTGTACGAGTTTTATATGGCTGCGATCCAGCCTGGCAGAGTCAATAAAGCACTGCCGCGTTCCGTGTATCTTTACTTTATGCATGGAAATAATCTGGATTTCCATAAACGGGCGCTTTTGTATTCAAACCTGATTACTTATGAGGATGAATCCAGTGAGATTTATGCGCATTACAGAGATGAGATGGAAGCGTTTGCGTGGAATCAGCTGGAGCGCAGAAATATTGATCCCATGCTCCGCATTATATACAAGCGTTTTCTGACAGAAGATTCTATGGAAGCAGAGCAGATCAAAGCACTGTATGATATCTGCCATGCTTATGAGATCACAACAAAGGTACCGAATATGAAATTTATTCATGTGATCGCAGAGGATGGAACGATCACGCAGAAGGCGCCGTATACGGACAAAGGAGCAAGGGTATTTTTATATGCAAAGACAGACCGGCTTGTGTGGGAAAGCAAGGATGGAAGACATTATACAGATTCTATTCCATATGAAAGCAAGCGCCTGTTCTATGAGCTTCGTTACATGGATATCTGTAAGCGGTATATGAACAGTCTGAAGCAGAACCGTCAGGAGGAGAAGGTAGAAGAGCTTTCTCTTGAGTCTGTGCGAAAGTATGGCATTGAAAATTACGGGGAAGAAGAGATCATGGGACTGTGCAGCCGTACGATCCGTGAAAACAATTATGAATGTGATGATTTCCTTACCTACGTGTGTTTTGAGATGTTTAAAAGAAAGCAGTTTGACAGAGTGATCCTGACGTATCTTGCGAATTACTACTGCGGAGCGACTACAGACATGAAACTGCTCTGGAGAGAAGCAAGAGAGTATGAAGTACATACTCAGAAGCTGGCGGAGAGGATCATCACACAGATGTTGTTCTCGGAAGAGTTGTTCGGAGAGGTTCCGATCTTTGAAGAATATTATGAAGAGGGAGCTTATTTCAGACTGCAGCAGGCATATCTGGCGTATATGTCCAGAGAATATGTAGTGGAAGAGCGCAGGATGAGCAGAAGTATTATTGATATCATCTGTAAGGAATATGAAAAGGGTGAAGAAACGATAGACATCTGCAAGATCGCCGTATTAAAATATTATTCCACCAGAGAATATACGACGACTGTGCGTAAGACTCTGAAAAAATTCTTACAGGAGCTGTGCGGCAAGCAGATTTATTTCCCGTTCTTTCTGGCATACGAAAAGGAATGGCTCATTGAGCTGCAGCTTTGGGATAAGACGCTGATCGAGTACAAAGGGCAGAAGGGAAGCCGTGTCATGCTCTACTATCAGCTTCAGAAAGAAAATTCAGAGGCGGTAGATTATGCTACAGAGGTGCTTACGCCGATGTATGAGAATCTCTATGTGAAGAAATTTGTGCTGTTCTCCAACGAGCGGTTGAAATATTATTTCAAGGAGACCATTGATGGCAACACTTACCGAAGTGATAAAGAGTGCTGCATGAAGGATGCTGTGTTTGGAGAATCCGGGCGATATGGACGACTGAATGATATTTTACTTTCAGAGGGCAGTGAAAAAGAAGAAAAGATGAAAGCATATGCACAGGAAGATGCAATCGCCGCGCATATGTTTGAACAGTATTAAGGAGGCTGACTCCTATGGGACAAGGCAATATTATAGGTTACGAGATCAATGAAAAGACCTGTCAGATCAGTTTTTATAATGAAGAAATGGCAGAGCCGGAGACGATGGAAGTAGATGCGGATAATTATCAGATCCCTCTGGTCATCGGAAAGCTGCGTGATACCTGGGCATACGGAAAAGAAGCAAAACGTCTGGCCAGCTTGAAAGAAGGATTCACCGTAAACCGGTTACTGGATAAAAGCCTGGCAGGGGAAAAAATTGAATTTGGAGAAGAATCCTATGAAGCAGTATGGCTGCTTGCTAAATTTATCGAACTGTCGCTGCAGTCGTTTCCGAAGATCAACGGGATCGTGTTCAGTGTTCCGGAGCTGACGGAAGAGCTGGCGCAGATGTTGCGGGGAATCGCAGTACGGATGAATATTGATAAACGGCATATTTTCATTCAGGATTACAAAGAGAGTTTCTGCAATTATCTGTTTTATCAGCCAAAAGAACTCTGGCAGTATGAGGCGGCGTTGTTTTGCTGTGACAGAAATGAGATCAAAGCGTATATGCTCAGAAGGCTGAAGCCGGGGCTTGGAGGCGGAAAGACGATTTTTGTGACAGTGGACGAAGTGGCAAGTGCGCATATAAAAGAACTGGCAGCCGTGTATCCGGTGCTCAATGCGGACAAGGCAAAAGATGCGGATATGAGATTCTGCCGGTTTATTGAAGGCGTGTTTGACAAGCGGATCGTATCTTCGGTCTTTCTGACCGGAGAGGGATTTGAGAATAACTGGTATCCGACTTCTCTGAGAGTCCTGTGCAATGGAAGAAGAGCATTTATCGGAAACAATCTGTACAGCAAGGGCGCCTGCTATACCGCATACCGCAAGATGTTTATGCACATTGAGGATCCGGTTTATCTTTCCGAAGACAAGCTGACAGATCAGATTAGTGTGAATATGCGGGTGAATGGACAGGAGATGTGGTATCCGATCGTATCCTGGGGATCGCACTGGTATGAATCCAACAATCAGTGGGAAGTGCTTTTAGAGGATACAGAAGATATCGAGCTTCATATCGAGTCTCTAGTACAGGGTACGTTAAAGACGGAGGTCATCCCGCTTGGAAGGCTTCCCAAGAGAGGCGAGTATTCCATGAGGCTTCAGATCGAGACGTTATTTTTAGATGAAAAAACATGTAAGATCACGGTGCGGGATGTAGGATTCGGAGAGTTTTTCCCGCCGACCGATTTTCAGGAAGAGAAGATGATACATTTAGGAGGAAATGATGGGAAGTTTAATTCTATGTCATGATCAGCATGCGGCCCATCCGTATGAAATTACGAGGATCCACTGTAAGATATTTACAATGGAAGAACTGTGCTATTATCTCTGCAATAATCTCTACCTGATCGATTATACGATTATGAACGAGCAGCTGTGCGGATGGCTGGAAGAGGACATCGGGAAAAGGGAGCTTGCAGACCAGCTTCGAGATGTGATCCGGATGAGGGGAAGTGTGGAAAAATTTGTGCTCACGATTTTGAAGAGTTCCGGAATCTACAAGGAAGCGGAGATGATCCGGATCCAGAATGTTCTGGAGCGGCTCAAAAACCAGAAGGACATTGAACGGCAGAAATACAAAGGAGACAATCTTCTGGAAAGTGGAGAAGTGGAAGAAGCAATTCTTGTGTATCAGGCGATCTTAAATGAAGGGGAGGATGAGAATACGGATCCGAAGTTTTATGGAAAGATCTATGCAAGTCTGGGGTCTGCCTATGGAAGAATGTTCCTTTATCAGCAGGCGGCGCGGATGTATGACAGGGCATATCAGATCTGTGAAGATCCAAAGCTGTTAAAGCCGTATTTGTATGCATCCTATAAGTATATGTCGATGGAGGAGTATCATATCCTTCTTACGAAAAATGACACCTATGCGGAGATCAATACAGAGCTGCGCAGCGAGATGAAAGAAATCCGGGAAGGAATCCAGATGGAGATGTCAGAGCAGCTGACAGACAAGTGGAAACAGCAGTACCGGAGGAGTCACATATAGAGTATTTAGTAAAAGTATCCAAATCAGAGTGATCAGATTTGGATATTTTTTTGAATTAATGTGATTGATTTTAACTGAAAATGATTATATTATAAGGATAAAGGAAACGAAAATGATTGAAAATGAAAGAAAGGATGAGGAAAATGCTGGCAGAAGAGCGGTTTCGCGAAATTCTTAAGATCGTAAACGAAAAAAAAACAGTGACTGTAACAGAGCTGACAGAACTTCTGGATACTTCAGAGTCTACGATCAGAAGAGACCTGACACAGCTTCATAAAAGAGGAGCCTTGTTGAAAGTCCACGGGGGAGCAACTGTATTGAATGGAGCATATACGACAAAGGATGCAAAGGTTTCGGAAAGAGAGGGGCTGTATGTAGAGGAAAAACGCAGCATTGCAAAGCTGGCAGCGGCTCTGATCGGTCAGGAGGATTTTGTTTATATCGATGCAGGAACGAGCACAGCGTCATTGGCAGAGGCGATTTCAGAGAGAGAGGCCGTGTATGTGACGAATGGAATCCTGCATGCAAAGTGTCTGGCAGAAAAAGGCTGCCGGGTGTTTTTGCCGGGAGGCGAGCTGAAAGAGGATACACAGGCTTTAGTCGGAGGAGCTGCGGTAGAATGGCTGAATAAGTATAACTTTACAAAAGGCTTCTTTGGCACGAATGGAATTCATCTGGAGAAAGGGTATACGACACCGGATATCAGCGAAGCACTGGTAAAAGAAGCTGCAATGAAGAGATGCAGAGAGGCATATGTTCTGGCAGATTCGAGCAAATTCGGTCATGTATCATCCGTCACATTTGCGAGGTTTGAAGATGCACAAATCATTACGGATCATATCAGTGATCCGGTATTTCAAACATGCAGTAATATAGAGGAGGCAGAATCATGATTTATACAGTGACATTCAATCCATCATTAGACTATGTGGTACAGGCAGAACAGCTGGTGCCGGGAGAAATCAACCGGACAACAAGTGAAGCAGTTTATCCGGGAGGAAAAGGAGTCAATGTTTCTGTGATCCTTTCCAATCTGGGTCTGGAGAGTACAGCATTTGGATTTACTGCGGGATTTACAGGAAAAGCATTGCAGGAGATGCTCCTGGAGTTTGGCGCAAAAACAGATTTTATACCGCTTGCAGACGGGCAGACAAGGATCAATGTCAAGATCAATGCAGGACAGGAGACAGAGATCAACGGACAGGGACGAAGATTACGGAAACGGCGATCCAGAAGCTGTTTGAGAAGCTGAAATCCTTGAAGGCAGGAGATGTACTGGTTCTGGCGGGCAGTATTCCATCAACTCTGCCGGAGAATATTTATGAATGGATTCTGATGTGTTTGAGAGACAAGGATGTCAAAGTTGTGGTAGATGCTACAAAAGATCTGCTGTTGAATGTACTGAAATATCATCCGTTTTTGATTAAGCCGAACAATCATGAACTTGGAGAAATGTTCCAGACGACGCTTACTACAGAAGAAGAGATCATCGCTCATGCGAAAAAGCTGCAGGAAAGAGGTGCAAGAAATGTACTGGTTTCTATGGCAAAAGACGGAGCGATCCTTGTGACAGAAGATGGTGAGATATACAAAAAGCAGCCGCAGAAGGGCACGGTTGTAAATTCTGTCGGTGCCGGAGATTCTATGGTGGCAGGATTTCTGGCGGGATATCTCAATACTGGCTCTTATGAGCGCGCACTGGAGCTTGGAACAGCAGCGGGAAGTGCGACGGCATTTCAGTCCTGGCTAGCATCCAGAGAGGATATTGTAAAACTGCTGGACAGACCGTACAGCGAATATCAGATTTGAAAGAGGAAGAAAAGGTATGAAAATCACAGGTCTTTTGAAGAGAGAAAGTGTGGAGCTTTCCGGAACACCCGAAAGTAAGGGACAAGCCATTGATCAGATGGTAGAACTGATGGCAAAAGGCGGAAATATCAACGATCTGCAGCGTTATAAAGAAGGGGTGTTAAAGAGAGAAGAGGAAGGAACGACAGGGATCGGAGAGGGAATTGCCATTCCTCATGTAAAGACAGATGCCGTCAGTGCACCCGGTCTTGCTGCGATGCTGGTTCCTCAGGGTGTGGATTATGATGCACTGGACGGACAGCCGGTACATATGATTTTTTTTGATTGCAGCACCGAATACAGAAGAGAATGTGCATCTGGAAGTACTCAGCCGTCTTTCCATGCTTTTAATGGATGACGAATTTCGGACAAATCTGCTGGATGCAGCGGATGTAACAGAATTTCTGGCACACATTGATGAGGCGGAGAGAAAGAAATTTCCTGAAGAGTACGGAGAAGAAAAGCAGGAGCAGGATCAGGATCAGCCGGAAGAGGGATACCGGGTACTGGCAGTTACTGCATGTCCCACAGGGATTGCCCACACATATATGGCGGCGGAAAGCCTGGAAAACAAGGCGAATGATGTTCCCGATTCTGGCAGGATATATCGCCATGGCGCTTGCGGACAGACCGGCATTGATGCCCGGAATCGTAGGAGGTCTTCTGGCAAAAAGCGGTATGACAATGGCTGCAGAGGAGGCCGGCTGGGTGTCTTCTGGTTTCTTTGGCGCACTGATCGCAGGTTTTGCGGCAGGACTGATCATGCTCGGTTTAAAGAAAATTCTGGAAAAGCTTCCAAAAGCGCTGGAGGGAACAAAGCCGATGCTTTTGTATCCGTTTTTGGGAATCGCGGCAATGGTATTTGTGGTCAATCCGCCGGTCGGAGCGTTCAATGAGTGGCTGAATCAGGTGCTGGCAAGTATGGGAGAATCCAGCAGAGTCCTGCTCGGAGCAGTGCTTGGAGGTATGGTTCCGCCGATCGGAATTGCTCTGGCGACACTGTTTTTTAAAAACCGGTTTACAAAGAGTGAACAGCAGACAGTGGCAACGAATTTCATTATGGGACTTTCCTTTATCACAGAGGGGGCAATCCCGTTTGCAGTTTCCGATCCGCTGCGTATCATTCCACCGTGTATCGCAGGTTCTGCAGTGGCAGGAGCGCTTTCCATGTTGTTTGGCTGTGGAAGCAGAGCGCCTCACGGAGGTATTTTCGTAATCGGAATCATTGATAATCCGCTGCTGTTTCTGGCTGCCGTTGCGGCAGGTTCTGTCGTGGCAATGCTTGGAATCGTTCTGCTGAAAAAACCGCTTGCAGCAAAGTGAGAAAATGTGCAAAAAAATCAGAACAAAAATTGCGAAAAGTGATAAATAAAGCACAATATATAAGAACATCTTATTTATCTGTTGAGAAATAAATAATAAGCCACAGGAAATACAAGGCAGAGGGAATATTGATTTTCCCTCTGCCTTGTATTATAATCTATCTGCGGGATGTGCCGATAATCCCAGATCGAGTGAATGAAATTTAAGAAAAAGGACAGGTGTGAACGTATGAAAAAATTAGAACAGCTTTACGAAGGAAAAGCAAAGAAAGTATTTGCGACAGAAGATCCGGACGTTGTGATCGTAGACTATAAAGATGATGCGACAGCATTCAATGGAGAGAAGAAAGGAACAATCGTAGGAAAAGGTGTGATCAACAACCGTATGACAAACTACATTTTCCAGGTTCTGGAAAAAGAAGGTGTTCCGACTCACTATGTAGAAGAACTCAGCGACCGTGAGACAGCTGTAAAAAAAGTGGAGATCGTACCACTTGAAGTGATCGTCCGCAATGTGGCAGCGGGAAGCTTTTCTAAAAAACTCGGTATCGAGGAAGGAACAAAATTGTTAGCACCTACTTTAGAGTTCAGCTATAAAAATGACGATCTTGGAGATCCGATGATCAATGATTATTTTGCAATTGCAATCGGAGCTGCAACAAGAGAAGAGATCGACAAGATCACAGAGTACACATTCAAAGTGAATGAAGTCTTAAGAAAATTCTTTGATGAGGCAGGAATTGAACTGATCGACTTTAAAATCGAATTCGGACGTTTCCACGGAGAGATCATCCTTGCAGATGAGATTTCACCGGATACATGTCGTCTGTGGGATAAAGAGACCCATGAAAAACTGGACAAAGACCGTTTCCGCAGAGATATGGGAAATGTAGAAGACGCATATCAGGAAGTCTTCAGACGTATTGGAATTAAATAGAAGGAGTTCATCCATGAATGATTTTGAAAAAGTGGTAACAGGGCTGGGAGAAGAATGCGGAGTATTTGGCGCATATGATATGGACGGACAGGATGTTGCGTCTTCCATTTATTACGGACTCTTTGCACTCCAGCACAGAGGTCAGGAAAGCTGCGGTATCGCAGTAACTGACACATACGGACAGCGCAAGGTGCTGTCCCGTAAAGGGTTGGGGCATGTAGATGATGTGTTCAACGAAGAGACGTTACATGAATTGAAAGGAAATCTGGGAGTGGGACATGTACGGTATTCTACGGCGGGAGGTACCCGTGTGGAGAATGCACAGCCTCTGGTAATCAATTATGTAAAAGGAACTCTGGCTATCGCACATAATGGAAATCTGGTCAATGCAGTGGAGCTTCGGGAGGAATTGTCAAAGACAGGGGCAATTTTCCAGACGACTATTGATTCAGAGGTTATTGCTTATCATGTGGCAAGAGAGCGTCTGAATGTTTCTAAGGCAGAAGATGCAGTAAAAAATGCTATGAAGAAGATCAAAGGAGCCTATGCGCTGGTGATCAGCAGTCCGAGAAAGATGATCGGGGCAAGGGATCCGTTCGGATTGAAACCACTCTGTATCGGAAAACGGGACAATACGTATTTTCTGGCATCTGAAAGCTGTGCGATCGCAGCAGTCGGGGCAGAGTTTGTAAGAGATGTCCTTCCGGGTGAGATCGTAAGTATTACAAAGCATGGCATGTCTTCGGACATGAGTATGGCGCTGCCGGAAGAAAAACGTGCGAGATGTATTTTTGAATATATTTACTTTGCAAGAACAGACAGTACGATCGATGGAGTCGGAGTCTATCATTCCAGAATTGTTGCTGGAAAAGCACTGGCACAGTCTTATCCGGTAGAGGCAGATCTGGTGGTTGGTGTTCCAGATTCCGGCCTTGTGGCTGCCATGGGATATTCACAGCAGTCCGGGATTCCTTATGGAACCGCGTTTCATAAAAACAGTTATGTAGGACGTACATTCATTAAGCCGAAACAGAGTGAGCGTGTGTCCAGTGTGAAGATCAAGCTGAACGTGATTCCGGAAGTGGTAAAAGGGAAGCGGATCGTTATGGTGGATGATTCCATTGTTCGAGGAACGACCTGTGCAAATATCATCAAGATGTTAAAGAAAGCAGGAGCGACAGAAGTACATGTGAGAATCAGTTCTCCGCCGTTTTTACATCCGTGCTATTTCGGAACAGACGTGCCGTCTAATGAGCAGCTGATCGCGCACTCTCATACAACAGAGGAGATCCGTGAGATGATCGGAGCAGACTCTCTGGGCTATATGGAAGTAGAAAAATTAAAAGATATGGTAGGCGATCTGAAGTTTTGTGATGCCTGCTTTACAGGAAATTATCCGATGGAGGTGCCGGGAGAAGATATCAGTCTGGCATTTGAATAGGAAAAAAGGAGAATACGATTATGAGCAATGACCGTTATGTAAGTCCGTTGTCCGAGCGCTATGCAAGCCGTGAGATGCAGTACATCTTTTCACCGGACAAAAAGTTCAGAACCTGGAGAAAACTCTGGATCGCACTGGCAGAGACAGAAAAAGAACTGGGACTGAATATTACAGACGAGCAGATAGAAGAATTGAAAGCGCATGCGGAGGACATCAATTACGATGTTGCAAAAGAGCGTGAGAAAGTAGTAAGACATGATGTTATGTCACATGTGTATGCATATGGTGTGCAGTGTCCGAAAGCGAAAGGAATCATCCATCTGGGAGCAACCTCCTGCTATGTAGGGGACAATACAGATATGATCGTAATGTCAGAGGCTTTAAAGCTGGTGAGAACAAAACTGGTCAATGTGATCGCAGAACTGGCAAAATTTGCAGATGCACAGAAATGTCAGCCGACACTTGCATTCACACATTTCCAGCCGGCTCAGCCAACTACGGTAGGAAAGAGAGCGACTCTCTGGCTGCAGGAATTTGAGATGGATCTGGAAGATCTGGATTATGTTCTGGGAAGTTTAAAACTTCTTGGATCCAAAGGAACGACAGGAACCCAGGCAAGCTTTCTGGAGCTGTTTGACGGAGATCAGGAGACGATTGATAAGATCGATCCAATGATCGCAGAAAAGATGGGATTTAAGGCATGTTATCCGGTATCCGGACAGACTTATTCCAGAAAAGTGGATACAAGAGTATTGAATGTACTGGCCGGAATTGCGGCAAGTGCGCACAAATTCTCTAATGACATCCGACTTCTTCAGCATTTGAAAGAAGTGGAAGAGCCGTTTGAGAAGACACAGATCGGTTCTTCTGCCATGGCATATAAGAGAAACCCGATGAGAAGTGAAAGAATTGCTTCACTTTCCAGATATGTAATGGTGGATGCCATGAACCCGGCAATCACTTCTGCGACACAGTGGTTTGAAAGAACACTGGATGATTCAGCAAACAAACGTCTCAGCGTACC
>ERZ779660.1079-NODE-1079-length-14788-cov-2.792031_pt1 | contig 14788 bp, 11 predicted proteins | sample MGYA00511906_ERZ779660 | MGnify/ENA primary metagenome ERZ779660 (study PRJEB29588, sample SAMEA2156906) | human gut metagenome | biome: human gut; feature: human-associated habitat; material: faeces | place: Denmark | collected 2008/2010 ... | reverse complement strand
TTCTCCGCCGACGGCAGCAGCGTGAACATCTATTCGCTCGGCTCGTTCACCTATGAAATGAGCCTCGACGAGTTCGACGCGCAGGCCGAAGACTACAACAGCAGCGACAGTTCGGTCGATCTCTCTTACCTTGCGGGCATCTGGTATCTGGACGGTGATCTCGACGCCGACAGCTACATCTACATCGACAGCAGCGGCGGTCTCTGGGGGCTCTACGAGCGCGCGCCCGGCGCGGAGACGACCGAGGTCGACGGCGGCTTTATCTCGGCCCCGACCGATGTGGACGACGTGTACTATGCCGTTTCCACGACGTATCAGGACGTCACCTATGAATTCACGCTTTTTGACACCGATTCCATCGTGTGGGGCGGCGAGAACGACTACTACGAGCGTCTTGAGTAAGCCGTTTTGAAACGTGAAGAAGGGAGAAAAGAAGATGAAAACTTCCCATCATTTCCTTGCGGTGCTGCTTGCGGTTCTGCTCTGCCTGAGCCTTCCGTTGTTCTTCCCACTGCTTTTCCCGCTCTCTGCGCTGCCGGTGCCATTCTTCGTTCTGCCTGCGGCGCTCCTCCTGCTGTTTTTCCCGTTGCTGCCGTTCTGCCTGGATCTCTGCCTCGGTCTTGACTTCCTCCCGCCTTTTATCCTGCCAGCTGCGCTGGGAATTCCACACCTTTTTTTCCGTGGCTTCCCTGGACAGATTTGCCTGGAAATCCGCCTCCCGCAAGGCATCGTTGACCGTATCCGTCACCAGCGTGTTCAACGCATGAAAATCTCCGGTCTTCATCGCTTCCGTAATGGTCTCTTTGAATTTTTCCCCTAGATTATTCTGCACTTCACTCATAATTAATATTTTCTCTGATTTTTCAGTTCATCATAGAGCAGACAGTAGTTCTCATAACGTATCTGCGGGATCTCTCCCTCTGCCACAGCAGCCTTGATACCGCATACCGGCTCAGAGATATGGGAGCAGCCTCCGAATCTGCAATATTTTTCAAAAGGGGCAAACTCCGGATAAAATTCCGCCAGCTGCTCCTTCTCCAACCGAAACAACCCCAGAGAGCTAAATCCCGGGGTATCCAGAATATACGTATCCTGTGCAATGGAGATCAGTTCGGAATGCCTGGTGGTATGTTTTCCACGTTCGATCTTCTCACTGATGGAACCGGTCTCCATCACGATCCCCGACTGTAAACAGTTGACCAGCGAAGACTTGCCGACACCGCTGGGTCCCGCCACCGTGGTGGTCTTGCCCCGAAGCAGGTCTTTTAATCTGTCGATGCCTTCCTTTTCCCTGGCACTGACAGTAATGGTCTGAAATCCCGCCTGTTCATAGATGGAACGATAATCCTCTTTTTTCCCCTCTGCATCAATGTCCTGCTTGTTAAAACAGATGATGCAGGAAATGTCCTGTTGCTGCATCATGATCAGAAAACGATCCAGCAGATTAAAATTGGGCTGTGGCTTACAAATGGCGAAAATCACCAACGCCTGATCCACATTGGCTACCGCCGGGCGGATCAGTTCGCTGTGTCTGGGAAGCAGCCCTGTGATATTTCCCTTTTTCTGTGCTTCGTCTATGATATCCATTTCCACATCATCCCCTACGAGGGGTTTTCTGTGGTCCTTACGGAAGACACCTTTTGCCTTGCATTCATAGATTCCGTCCGTACTATGCAGTGCATCCCCCGCATGGACGTAATAGAAGCCGGCAATTCCTTTTATAATCTTGCCCTTCATAGTTCCTGCCTTTGCATTATTCCTTCACGAATTCCACTCTTCGGGTAAAGGACTGGTTCTCCGTGGTGCCGGGAACAATAATGGTATTGCTGCCATCTGTATCCGTTGTAGGGGTTCCCTCCGTTGTCACCTGATAGGTCATGGTAAGCGTACCGCCGGAGGAGGCGATGCCGTTGATATTGGTTGCTACCGGGAAGGTGGTAACCTTCGTATCCATCAGCACAGTGCCGTCATCCGCCACCAGGGTGATACCGACTTCCATTCCCGATACATACTTGGGTGCCTCGGAAGTCGTCGGTGCCACAATGCTGACATTGCACTTATAGGTTACTTTCTGTGCGCCCTGGCTCACCTTAATATCAATGGAGGTTCCCTGATCCACATAGGAACCATGGGAATAGCTCTGATAGCAGATCATGCCCTCTCCCACTTCATCGCTGTAAATATGGGTCACACTGCCTACTGTCAGTCCGGCCTCGATTGCTTCCACCGTACCATCCTGCTCTGACAGTCCGATCAGGTTCGGCACGCGGATCTTCGTATCTTCCTTTCCCAGGCTTACGGTAACGGTGATCACACTGCCTTTCGGCGCCTTATTTCCATCTGCGGGAGTCTGGGCGATCACGCGTCCTGCTTCTATGGTGTCGGAATAATCCTCTGTCTTATTGACCAAAAAGCCCTTGCTTACCAGCTGTGTATTCGCCTCGTCAAAAGTAAGTCCCACCACATTCGGAACTTCTACGCCCTGGGTTCCGGCGCTTGCCGTAAGTGTTACCTTGCTGCCCTTGTCAATCTGGGCACCCACGCTGACGTCGGTACTGATCACCACACCTTCTGCCACGGAATCAGATTCCTCATATACAACTTCCGTCAGAATTCCCAGTCCGGTCAGTGTATTTCTCGCATCATCCACATTCATGCCCTTCACATCCGGCATGGCGACTTTCTCTGCCTCTTCTTTGGTTTCCTCCGTAGTGATGATCGGGCCGGAAGGATTATTGCCTTCGTTCTTTTTCCCGCCGAAGATCTTCACCGCCAGTACGATCAGTATAATACAGATCACCACTCCCGCAACGATTGCCAGAACCGTTGTCACGCGTTCCATCTTGGGATCGTAATCATAATCATCCTCTCCCTCTGCCTCTTCATCATTCTCATACATGGCTTCTGTATCGGAACGTAGGCGCATCGTCTCATCATGATCCTGTTCTTCATACTCCCGGCCACTCTGATACGGAACTTTTCTCTTGATCTGTGCCATATCTTCATCCGAGATCATTCGGGTGCCGCCTTCCATATCCGGATCCTTGTTCACGACAAAGTCCTCCTCCGGATTGATCAGGGACTGCTTCAGGTCTGCAATCAGTTCTGCCATGTTCTGATATCTGCGGTCCGGTGATTTCTGACAACACTTTAATACAATACTTGCAACGCTGGAAGGGATCTCCGGCACGAATTCCTTGGGAGAAGGCATTTCTTCCTGAATATGCTTGATGGCGATCGCTACCGTCGTCTCCCCATTGAAGGGGACTCTTCCCGTAAGCATTTCGAACATGGTGATGCCCAGTGAATAGATATCACTCTTCTCATCACTGTAACCGCCTCTGGCCTGTTCCGGAGACGTATAGTGTACACTTCCCATTACATTGGAAGTGATCGTATTGCTGGTCGCTGCCTTGGCAATACCGAAATCCGTGACTTTTACTTTGCCGTCTTTGGAAATAATGATATTCTGCGGTTTGATATCCCGGTGAATAATATGATTATTATGTGCTGCCTCAATGCCCATACTCACCTGGATGGCAATGCTTACTGCTTCCTTGTAAGACAGACGGGCCTTTTTCTCAATGTACTTTTTGAGGGTAATGCCCTCCACCAGTTCCATTACAATATAGTAGATTCCGTTTTCTTCCCCTACATCATAGACATTTACGATATTGGGATGCATCAGTCCTGCTGCCGCCTGGGCCTCAATACGGAATTTGGATACAAAATTAGCATTCTCGCTGAATTCCTGCTTCAATACCTTGATCGCCACATATCGGTTCAACTTATGACATTTTGCTTTATAGACATCTGACATACCGCCGGTTCCGATTTTCTCCAGGATCTCATAGCGATCGCCGATCATCATTCCTATTTTGATCATTATTGCTCTCCATTCTTATATAACCTAAGTAACTAAGAGTATTATCTGTCTTATGCGCACGGCTCAATAAGGATAACACTGATATTGTCTCTGCCGCCGTTTGCATTGGCTGCCTCTACCAGACGCTCTGCTTTCTCCACAAGATCTCTTGCACCACTGATGATCATGCGGATCTCTTCATCTTCCAGCATATTCGTCAGTCCGTCCGAACACATAAGGACAGTATCGCCTTCCCTGAGTTCTACGGTAAAAAAGTCCGGCTCTACATGATCCTCCGCACCTACCGCTCTGGTAATAATATTCTTGTCAGGATGATTTCTTGCATCCGCACGGTCTAATCCGCCCATGCGTATCATTTCCTCTACAAGAGAATGATCCCTCGTAATCTGCCGTATCTCACGATTCACCACATAAAGTCTGCTATCACCCACATTGGCCACCTGTAAAAATCTGCCCATGCAGGATGCCACCACAACCGTCGTTCCCATTCCTTCCAGCTTCTTGTCTTCGTCGGCTCTCCTGCGGATCACCTCATTGGCTTCCTCGATCGCTCTGCGGAAAATCAGCGTGGGATTTTTTTCAAAAGAACTCTGCATCTCAGCCAGCATGGTCTCTACTGTCACTTTGGATGCATAATCTCCCGCATTATGTCCGCCCATACCGTCCGCTACAATAAACACGTTGGGCAGATTTCCCACCGGTTCCTCAGAGGTATAGATATAGTCCTGATTTACTTTTCTTTTCCTTCCGATATCGGTTATGGAAAACGTCTTGAGCACGTCAATTTTCCTCCTGTGAGAGTCCGTCCGGGTTCTGCATCTCCTGTGTATGACGACGCCTTAACTGTCCGCAGGCTCCGTCAATATCCCGGCCCATCTCTCTTCTAATTGTAACATGTATCTTCTTACTTTCAAGTTTATTTTTAAACGCCTGAATATGCCCGGTATCCGACTGCACGAAGTCCCGCTCTTTAATCGGGTTTACCGGAATCAGGTTAATATGACAGCATAAAGGCTTTGCCAGAGCGATCAGCTCTTTGGCATCCTCTTCCGTATCGTTCACACCGCCTACCAGACTGTATTCAAAAGTGATCCGGCGCCCGGTCTGTTCAAAATAATACCTGCAGGCATCAATTACTTCATGAATGTCATATTTGTTCGCCACCGGCATCAGCTCCAGACGTTTTTTCTGGTTGGAAGCATGTAAAGATAATGCCAGCGTAATCGCAAGTTTTTTATCCGCCAGTTCCCGCATCCGCGGAACAATTCCGCAGGTGGAAACAGTCAGGTTTCTCTGGCTGATGTGAAGTCCGTTCTCATCCGTCAGCAAAGTGATAAATTTTACCAGATTATCAAAATTATCCATCGGTTCCCCGGTGCCCATGACAACAACATTCGAAATCCGCTCTCCGATATCCTTACCAATCTGATAGATCTGATCCAGCATTTCCGCCGGTGCAAGTCCTCTCACCAGTCCGTCCAGTGTTGATGCACAGAACCGGCATCCCATCCGACAGCCGACCTGTGAAGAAATACATACGGAATTTCCGTGCTTATATTTCATCAGCACACTCTCAATGACATTTCCGTCTTCCAGTAAAAACAGATATTTGCGGGTTCCATCCAGTTTTGAAATCTGTACCTGTTCTTTTCTGAGTGTGATGATCCTGCAGGTCTCATCCAGTCTCTCCCGCAAGGTTTTGGAAAGATTCGTCATCTCCTCAAAGCTTTCCACCTGCCGCACATGCAACCACTCATATACCTGCTTTGCACGAAACGCTTTCTCCCCCATATCGGAAAAAAAGGTTTTTAATTCTTCCAGATTCATGGACTTAATATCTGTCTTTTCACTCATCCTCTTATTTACTCCTTACCAGCTTTGCAAGAAAAAATCCGTCACTTCCGGCTTCTCCCGGGAAAATCTGTCTCTGGAATTCCAGGGAAAATTCCGGATGTTCTTTTAAAAACCATGCGGTGTTATCCTCATTTTCTGACCGGTGGATCGTACAGGTACTGTACACAAGTGTCCCGCCCGGTCTGACATAATCCCATACAACAGAAAGAATCTGTCTTTGCAGTTTTGCAAGCTCTGCCGCCTTTTCTTTGGTCATCTTATAACGGATATCCGTCTTCTTTCCCATAACGCCAAGTCCGGAACACGGCAGATCACAGACTAAGACGTCCGCTTTCTGATGGGAATCCGGATCATCCACCGTTGCATCCATCTGTACCGCTTTCATATTTGACAATCCATGTCTGGCTATGTTCTCCCGGATCAGATCCACCTTATATTCTGTCAGATCCCTTGCCTCTACCATACCACTTCCCTGAAGCAGTTCTGCCATATGGGTACTCTTTCCTCCCGGTGCCGCACACACATCAATCACATAATCATTCTTTTTCGGTGCCGCAGTTTCCGCAACCAGCATGGAGCTGACATCCTGTACATAAAACAGCCCTTCTTTAAAACTTTTCAGTCCCGCCAGATAATCCAGCCCGGATATTTCAAAAGCATACGGCAGTTCCGGAACCGCATGTACTGTCACCCCTTCTGATTTAAGTTTGTTTACGAGTTCTTCCGGTGTCACAGCGGAAAGATTGGTACGGATCGTCAGCCGGTTTTCTGCGGTAAGTCCCTCCAGAATCTGACGGGTCTTTTCCTCTCCATAATTTTCGGTCCATATGTCCACGATCCATTCCGGCATCGAATATGTAACGCTCAGATTCGGGAAGCGAACTTCTCTCCATCCTCTTGCCACACTACGCAGCACACCGTTGACAAATCCGCTCAGGCCAGAAAACCCACGCTTTCTCGCAAGCTTTACCGCCTCGTTGCACACTGCGGAATCCGGCACACTGTCCATATACATAATCTGATAAACGCTCATGCGCATAAGATTGCGGATGAGCGGTTTCATTTTCTTTACTCTGGTTTTGGAAAACTGATCGATCACATAGTCCAGTGTCAGCTGTCTTTCCAGCGTTCCTTCCATCAGGCGCGTCAGAAAAGCGCGTTCCTGTTTTCCCAGATACTGATATTTATCGAGCACATCGCGGAGGACCAGATGACTGTACTGTCCCTCCTCATTGACCGCCAGAAGCATTTCCAGCACCAGTGCTCTCTCATTGACCTTAGTCGTCACGACTTCTTCCTCCAAACAGTAAAACGATTCGAAGCAGCTGCAGAATCGCAGCTGCTGCACTTGCCACATACGTGAGTGCTGCTGCTGTAAGAACTTTTCTTGTGTAATGGAGTTCCTGATCTCCCAGGATTCCCTGTTCCCTCAGCTGAACCATCGCACGACGCGAAGCATCAAACTCAACCGGAAGCGTAATCAGCTGGAATAACACAGCAAACGAAAACAGCAGAATTCCGATATTGATAAGCATCATGGAGGAACGGCTGTTTATGATCACACCAAGAATGATCACCGGCCATGCAAGCATGGAACCAAAGTTTGCAATCGGCACAAATGCGGTACGCAGCCGAAGCGGCACATATCCTCTGGCATGCTGGATCGCATGTCCGCATTCATGTGCTGCCACCCCCACAGCTGCAACCGAAGTCTGATTGCAGACACTGTCGGAAAGATTGAGTGTCTTATTGGCAGGATTGTAATGATCGGTCAGATTTCCCGATACATGCTGCACCCGCACATCATAGATTCCTGCTGCGTGCAAAATCCGCTCTGCCGCCTGTGCTCCCGTCATTCCTGACATACTGCGGTATGCGGAATATTTGTTGAACGTTGTCTTTACCCGTGCAGATGCAATCATACAGATCACTGCACCGATAACAACCAGTATATAGGTACTGTCCCAATAAATGTATGGCATAAATCTACCTCCGTCTTACTGCTGTAAAAAAGATCCCTCTGCAACCGGATAGCCACGCAGAAATGATCCTGCATCCATCCGTTTCTTACCGGCAAGCTGTACTTCCAAAAGTTCCAATCCACCCTCTCCGGTCTGTACCACCATCGTATTTTTTCCAACTTTACAGATACAACCCGGTGCATAAGCGCCATCTGTCTCCACCACCCGGGCTTTCCAGATCTTAAACGCTTTATTATCCAGATGGGTATAGGCACTCGGCCATGGATTTAATCCACGGATCAGGCGCTCAATCTCCACCGCCGGCTTTTTCCAGTCAATATCTCCCAGCTCCTTGGAAATCATCTTTGTGTGGGTACTCGCCTCATTGTCCTGCGGTGTAAAGGTCGCCGTTTTGTTTTCCAGCATCTGCATGGTTTCCACACACAGCTCGGCGCCGACTGCCGCCAGCTTGTCAAACAGACTTCCACCTGTCTCATCTTCTGCAATGCGCACCTGTTTTTTGGCAATGATATCTCCGGTATCCAGTCCGACATCCATGCGCATAATCGTAACTCCCGTGATCTCATCTCCATTGATGACCGCCCACTGGATCGGTGCGGCACCACGATATTTTGGAAGCAGGGATGCATGTACATTAATGCATCCGTATTTCGGAAGATCAAGAATACTCTTTGGAAGAATCTGCCCGAAAGCCGCCACTATGATGATATCCGGCGCAAACTTTTTCAAATATTCCACACTTGCATCTTCCCGGATTTTTACCGGCTGGAATACTTCCAGTCCATGGGAAACCGCACATTCCTTTACCGGTGGAAACTGCATGGTATTCCCGCGTCCCTTTGGTTTGTCCGGCTGTGTAACCACAAGCATAACCTCGTGTCCGGCTTCTATGATCTTTTCCAATGTATTCACCGCAAAATCCGGTGTTCCCATAAAAATTACTTTCATATTATTCCTCTTCCGGCTCCTCATAATTCACATCATGAAGTCCGCCTTCTACTTTTTCTGTATACATATGTCCATCCAGATGATCCAGTTCATGGCAAATGCAGCGTGCCATCAGACCTTCGCCTTCTACTTCCCACTCATTCATGTCCAGATCATAAAATTTTGCTTTTACATGGTTCGGACGTGTAACCTGACCTGCTTTTCCCGGAAGACTTAAGCATCCTTCATCTCCGGTCTGCTCTCCGTCAGACTCGATAATTTCCGGGTTGATCATAATAAACGGTCCCTGTCCGTCCCCGATATCAATGACTACCATACGCTTTAAAATTCCAACCTGCGGTGCCGCAAGACCTACACCGTTTGCCTCATACATGGTCTCCAGCATATCTTCCGCCAGAGTACGGATGCGATCCGTCACCTCCGGAATCGGTCTGCATACTTTTGTCAGTACGGGATCTCCCTGAATTCGAATTGTTCTAAGTGCCATAATTACCTCCTAAAAACCACTTGTTGGGTTAAAATCAAACTGTACAGACACATTGGAAAATGCGCTGTTATTTTTTATTTTTCGTTCCACCAGATCCTTACATGCCACCAGCGTCGCATATTCCGGCGCCTTCATGTAAATGACCTTTCGGTAAACATCACTGATTTTTGCAATGGATGCATCTGCCGGTCCTACCAGCATAATATTTTTTCCTTTCTGTGATATCACGCGATGCAGAAATTCTGCCAGATCCCTGGCTGCAGCTGTCGTCACCTGCGGATCGGTTCCCGTACAATGAATCAGAAGCAGCTGCCACACCGGCGGATAGGCAAGCATTCTCCGATAGGCAATCTCCTGCTTATAAAATGCATCGTAATCCTGTTCCTTTGCGGTCTGGATTGCAAAATGATCCGGATCATACGTCTGGATTACCGCCTGTCCCGGTTCCTTTCCCCGCCCGGCACGTCCCACCGCCTGGGTCAGCAGCTGAAACGTCCGCTCCGATGCATGAAAATCCGGAACATGCAGAGACATATCTGCGGCAAGTACTCCTACCAGCGTCACATTCGGAAAATCATGCCCTTTGACAATCATCTGTGTGCCGATCAGGATATCTGCCTCCTGATTGGCAAATGCATGCAGAATCTTCTCATAAGCATCCTTGGTCCGTGTGGTATCAAAATCCATACGCATCACACGTGCCTGTGGAAATCTCTGCTGCACCAGCATCTCAATCTTCTGCGTGCCCGCCTTGAATCCGCCTAAATATTTACTGCCGCAGGATGGACAGATCTTTGGCAATGGCTGCTCATATCCGCAATAATGACAGACCATCCGACCTCCCGCATGCTGGCTCAGCGAAACATCACAATGAGGACATTGTATCACATATCCGCAGGCTCTGCATGAAATAAATCCGGAAATTCCTCTCCGATTTAAAAACAGCATGATCTGCTGACGTTTTTTTAACCGGTCTTCCATCAGTTCCTGCAATCTCTCCGAAAAGATGGAACGGTTTCCTGCCCGCAATTCACTGCGTAGATCTACGACCTCGCAATCCGGCAGCGGTTTCTTCTCCACACGCTCAGACAACGTCAGAAGCTGATATTTTCCCTGCATTGCCTGATAATAACTGTCCACCGAAGGAGTGGCAGAACCAAGAAGTACCGATGCATCATTCATGCGCGCCCTCTCGATTGCAACATCCCTGGCATGATACCGCGGTGCCGTCTCACTTTTATAAGACGTTTCATGTTCCTCATCTATAATAATAAGCCCTAAATGCGGAAATGGTGTGAACAACGCAGACCTGGGTCCGATCATAATATCAATCTCCCCCGCCTTGGCACGTTCAAACTGATCAAAGCGCTCTCCCTGGGAAAGTTTGGAATTCATAATGGATACCCGGTCCCCAAACCGGTTATAAAACCGCATCACGGTCTGATAGGTGAGTGCAATCTCCGGGATCAGGACAATTGCCTGCCGTCCCTGTGCCACCGTATGCGCAATCAGTTCCATATAAACTTCTGTTTTTCCGCTTCCGGTTACTCCCCTGAGCAGATACGTTTTATGAATTCCAGCATCCAGATCCGAACATACTGTGTCCACAACACGCTGCTGATTTTCATTCAGTGTCAGATGATATCCCTTCTGATCCAGATGTGACACAGGATTGCGAAACTGTCTGCTGCTCTCCACCTTAAGAATCTGCTGCTGTGCCATACCCCGGATCACTGCTGCTGATATATTCAGTTTTCCGGTGACAAGCGAATAATCCAGTACGGATTCCTGTATCAGTTCCCGCAGCAGCCTTGCTTTCGCCGTATAGTGTTTCTGTTCAAAGAGTGCCAGTTTCTGCTGCGCCTCTGTCTTCGGAATCAGTAATACAATCTCCCGCTTCTGTACTTCTTTCGTCTGTCTGCGGATCGGGAGTACGGTCTTTAGTGCCTGATTCATGGTGGAACCGTAATTCTTCCGCATCCATCCGGCCAGTGCAATGAGCTGGGATTCCATTGCCACGCTTCCCTCATGTACCGAAATAATGGGGCGAATCCGTCTGGGATCAAATTCGGCATCCTCTGTCAGTTCAATGACATACCCTGTCAGTTTACGATTTCCAAATGGAATATCCACCTGTACACCAACCTGTATTTCCTCCTGCAGTTTTTCCGGGATGCTGTATTGAAAAGTTTTATCCAGTTTTTCTACCGATATATCTACAATAATATTTGCATACTTCATACTTATTCTTTTCTCAAAACACAGTTGACCAGGCCCTCATAGGTATTTACAGCAGCCTCAATCACCGGAGAAACGCCAAGTTCTCCCAGTGCTGCACTGCATTTCGGCCCGATCGAATAAATATCCGTAACGGATGCCAGTGTTTCTCTCTCCTGTGGCTTTAAACTGCCAAGCATCCGCTCCGCCGAAGACGCACAGGTAAAAAAGATCGCATCGTATACATCCTTGTACACTGGCACCTCTATCGGACAAGGTACATTTTCGTATACATTGAGCCGTCCGCAATCACAGAAAGAAAGCAGTGTATCCACAAGGTTATCCTTTGCATTTTTTGCGGTAGGATACCAGATTACCGCCCGCTTAAACGGATCTCCGCGAAATTCCTGATCCAGATATTCCTTTAATTCCTGTGCCAGATTCGTACTGTTGGAATGTTCCGGCATAAAGTCTGCACAAATTCCATACTCCCGCAGTTTTTCTGCCGTCTTTTGTCCAATCACTGCACATCTGGTATGGAAAAGTGCCCGTGCATCCAGCCCCGATGCAAATACATTTTTCATAAAATAATCCACCCCATTGGCACTTGTAAACAATAATACGTCCACATGCGCCAGTTCCTGTGCGGTATACACTGCCGGCACACCGACAATCTCACCTGTCATACACTCACTGGTATATGCCCCCTTTGCCCGGAGCATGGCGGCCAGACGTGAAGGTTTTGGACCAATTTTTGCAACCAGATAATGTTTCCCCCACAGCGGCTTCTCTTCAAAAAAATGCAGCTGGCGGCGAAGTGCAACCACATCCCCAACAATGATCAGTGCCGGAGAGGTCAGTTTCGCCTCTTCCACACGATCTGCCAGATTCTCCAGCGTACCCTCACAAATCTCCTGCGCTTCTGTCGTAGCATGGGAAATCACAGCTGCCGGTGTCTGCCGGCTTCTTCCTGCCTGCATCAGTCCATCCACAATCTGTCTTACTCTCGAAAGTCCCATGAGAAAAATCAGAGTTTCTTTTGAATCTGACATCGTTGTAAAATCAGGTTCTGACAGATCCTCTCCGTTTTTTCTGTGTCCGGTGATCACCCGAAAGCTTGTGGCAACACCACGGTGTGTGACCGGAATTCCTGCATAAGCAGGTCCTGCAATGGCAGAAGTCACCCCCGGAACAACGGTATAGGAGATTCCATGTTCCCGCAGATAAAGGCCTTCTTCTCCTCCACGCCCGAAAACAAAGACATCTCCCCCTTTTAAACGAACAACGCAATGATATTCTTTTGCCTTCTCGACCAGCAGTTCATTGATCTGTTCCTGCGGAAGCGTATGATGCCGGTCCGCTTTTCCTACATAAATACGCTCACAGTCCATTCCTGCATACCCCAATAATTCCGGAGACGAAAGTCTGTCATAAATAATACAATCCGCTTTTTTTATCAATTCCAGTCCCTTGACTGTGACAAGTCCCGGATCTCCCGGACCTGCACCGACCAGATATACCATAGATGCCATTCTTTTTTCCTTTCCCTGTCAGCACTGCTGCTTTTTAATAAATGCTGAAAATTCATTTTCCGGCATTGGTTTTGCAAATAAAAATCTATCTTATTATACCACTTCTGCGGTATTGCCCGCAACCGAACCCCTATCGGGTACACCCGGTTTCCCGCAATGCACGCTGTGCCGCTTCCTGCGGTGTCTCTCCGAAAACCTTACATTTCTTTATACTGCTTCCATCCGCACTTCCGACCATTCCAAGCAATTGCATCCTTCCATCGGGCAATTTGCAGGCATATGCTCCGATCGGCATATGGCAGTCCCCCCCGGTTCCCTTCAAAAACAGCCGCTCGGCACATGTAATCTCCTCCGTCACGATATCTGAAAGTGCATTCACCTGCTCGAACAATTCTTTGTGGTCTTCCCGCAATTCCAGTGCCAGCGTCCCCTGTGCCGCTGCCGGTATCATCTGTTCCGGCTCAAAATACTGCGTGATCAAAGAAGTTCTCCCCAGCCGGTGCAGTCCCGCCGCCGCGAGTACAATTCCGTCCAGTTGTTCTTCCTGCATCTTTTTTATTCTGGTATCGACATTTCCGCGTATTCCCGTAATGCGCAGATCCTTTCGAAGCTGCAGAAGCTGAAATGCCCTTCTTCGGCTTCCGGTGCCGATCACAGCATGCTGTGGAAGTTCCTCCAGTGAAACGGCTTCCCGCAAAATCAATACATCCCTCGGATCTTCCCGTTTCCATGCATGTGCAAACACAAGTCCGGACGGCTGTTCGGCCGGCATATCTTTCATACTGTGTACTGCAAGGCTGATCGTTCCATCCAGCAGTTCCTGTTCAATTTCCCGCACAAAAAGTCCTTTATCCCCAATCTGGTCTAACGCTTTTTTCTGTTCCCGGTCGCCTTTTGTGGATATAATTTTCAGTTCATAACTGTTTTGTGGATAATGTTTCTGCAGGCGGTTTTTTACATACTCTGCCTGCGCCAATGCCAGTTTTGATCCTCTCGTTCCAATGATCACATTCATTCTTTTTCTCCCTACTCCCGGATTTCGGTATCAAACTGAAATAAATCCTGCAATACCTTTTTATACTGTTCCTGCTGCTCTTTGGATTCCGTCTGTTTAAGCTCCAAGATCGGCTCCCGGATCAGACGCTTTAATGATGCCTTTAAAATCTTTTTTACAATTTTCTGATCCCTCGTACTCAGATCCAGTTTGCGGTTTAGATATGCATAACTGTCCTCTACAATTTCCGTACAGCGCTGCTGCAACGAAGCGATCGTCTCATCGACACCGGTCGTTGCCAGCCATTCCCTGGTTTCCCCAATGGCTTCCTCTATCATACGCTGACCTTTTTGCACCAGTTCTTCCCGCTGCTTCCGGTTCGTCTCTACAATTTCATTTAAACTGTCCAGATTAATCAGAAGTGCCTGGGGATTTCGTCCAATCGCCGTCTCCACATCCCGCGGAGATGCCAGGTCCAAAATTGCAGTCGGATGTAACAACTGTATGTCTTTTTCCCGGATAATATGATGCGGGGAGGCTGTAGCGGAAACTACCAGCTCACACTCCTTCATTGCTTCATACCGCTTTTCAAACGGAATGATGGTAAGTGTGGGAAACTCATGCAGGAGATTTCCGGCATGTGAAAATGTCCGGCTGCAGACTGTTACATGAGAGGCCCCGTATTCATACAGATAACGCAGAGCCAGCGTTGCCGTATGTCCGCTTCCCACAACCAGTGCTTTTTTCCCTGCAATTCCAAACGTTTCCTGCAGCTGGCGGATTCCCACATAGCTGACCGAAAGCGGCCGTTCACTGATTCTTAACTTTGTCTTTATCTTTTTTGCACAGGTGACCGCATCCTGTACCACACGGTTTAACTCTTTCCCG
>ERZ779660.1076-NODE-1076-length-14808-cov-1.783841_pt1 | contig 14808 bp, 12 predicted proteins | sample MGYA00511906_ERZ779660 | MGnify/ENA primary metagenome ERZ779660 (study PRJEB29588, sample SAMEA2156906) | human gut metagenome | biome: human gut; feature: human-associated habitat; material: faeces | place: Denmark | collected 2008/2010 ... | reverse complement strand
CCTCCCCCGACATAAAATCGACATACCAGTATTGCGGCGTGATATATGACAGATATTTCAGCATACCTGCCGTTTCGTCTATCGGGAACCACGCACCGCCGAGCAATGCGCCTATCGAGGTGATACAGCCCGAAAGCGTGGCAAGTGCCTGCTTTGAGCTTATCAGCTGTGCGAGCATTATTGATAATGCCGAGTTGAACAGCGAGTAGGTTATTACGGCGGCAAATATAAGCGGATAGCCGGCTGTCATCCGAGCGCCCGTGATAAGCAGGTACAGCGGTAAAATGACAAGTGCCGTAAAGGATATAAGTACGCTTGCCCCAAGCGTTCCGACAATGTACTGAACGCCCGTTACAGATGAAACAGCCATCCTGCTGTATGTTCCGTACTGCCTGTCTTCCATTACCGCAAGTGTGATAAATATGCCGATAGCTGTGACAAGCATTATCATAAATCCTTCGGAGAACTTAAAGCCTGCAGAGACATATTCGTCCTCTCTGTCGGATGTTACCGCATTTTCCTTAGTGAGCTTTGTGTCGGCGGCATCGCTGTTCATAATTTTCGAAAACAGCTCTGCATCGCCTTTTGCGGCACCTGCGGCAATATTGACGCTTCTCATAAAGCCTTCGATATATACCGAGATATAAGCGCCGTTTTCGTAATCGTCAAGAGTGGTGGATCTTATCTTAACGTCTTTTCCGCCGATAACATTCTTTTCAAAGCCCTGCGGTATCTCTATTATAGCAGAAACGTCACGGTTAATCAATTTATCATTGAATTTTTCTTTGCCGTCCTCGATAATGTTCATATTTATCCTGTCGCTGAGATAGCTTTTCAGCATTGCGGAAAGCTCCGATTTATCATTATCGGTCAGAGCGATGTCTATCTTGTCGTTTACCGAGAATACGTTTGCTATCGGTCTGCCGCAGTAATAAAGCCCTATACTGCCTGCCCCTACAAGAAGTGCGATTACAAGTGCGTATTTAAGACGCTTCAGCATACCGAAAAATACCGTTCTTATATTATTCATAATACGCTCCCCTTTCATACGGATTTTTTTACACGGAATATTGCCGCACCGATAAGCGATACCGCAGCCGTCACGGCAAGGCATACCGCAATTACCGCCAACGCACTGTCGCTTTCACCGTAAAGAGTAAGTCTGAATGCCGCTTGCTGAACGATATAAGGCGGCAGCTTGTCGCTGAACCCTTCGATGAATACCTGTTTTGAAAACGAGCCTGAGAAGAACAGCAATGCCCATGTAAGCGGTATCACGATGCTTTCCGCAGGTATTTTTATCAGTATCCCTATCAGCATACCTACGGATATCGACGCAAGCGAGCAGCAGGAGAGCAGCAGGAACAGGATAAGGTTTCCGACAAAGCTGTCGCAGTATTTCGCACCGAACACAAACACCGAAAACAGCATTATCACCGCATTTCCTATAACGGCGGAGGGAAGCGTACCGATGAGCTTTCCGAAAAACAGCTTTACTTTGCCGACAGGTGACAGATAAAGACGCTGCAGGGTGAATATCCTTTCCTCGTCCTTGAGAGCCGTACTGCCCATTATCATATGCGACATGAATATCATCATTACCGCCATACTCACCGCATAATAATCCATCATACTCCGTGTAACGCCAAGTCCGTCCTGTTCTACAAATGACTTTTCGGTATCGGTATCTGTATTCATAAGCAGTGACGGGTCGGTCGATGCTATTTTATAATATGTATCGGACACCGCAATGAAAGAATTCAGCACCGAGCCGAGCGCCCTGTTTGCAATTTCGTTTCTGCCGCCGTATAACAGAATTTCCCCGTTTTTAAGTTCGATATATGCGTCTATATCACCCTTATCGGTAAGGCTCAGTGCGGCTTTTTCATCGCTTGCCTTTTCCGCCTTTATCATACTGATATTGCCAAGAAACTCTGCAAATGCCTTGCCGCTTTGCTCGTCTGTTTGCGTAACGCTGTATTGCAGTTTAATTTCTCCTATGTCATAATCCGCTATATCAAGATTCTGAAGCATCGTTCCGAGAAAGAATACCAGCAGCACCGGGAATAAAAGCCCCATGAATACGTTTGCGGGGCTTCTGAAATACTCCCTTATCTGTTTTATTATCAAACTAAGCATATTTCCGCTCCTTAACGTATCTCGTGTCCTGTAAGCGACAGGAACACAGCGTCCATATCCGGCTTTTCCGTGCTTATCTCGATTACAGGCAGATTTTGCTTTACAAGTTCGCTTATAACGTGTGAAATATCGTTACAGCTTATGCTCATATCAACGCTTATCATATTGTCGCTAAATTGCACCCTGTTTACACCGGGCAGGCAGGAAACCGCCCTTGATACTCTGCTTCTTGTTTCGCTGTCGCACTGCTTTGTGGTGATATGTACCGTACAGCTGTCGGTTATCATCGTTATAAGCTCCTGCTGTGTACCCTCTGCCACAAGTCTGCCTTTGTCAATTATAGCGACTCTGTCACAGATCTCCTCTACCTCGTGCATATAGTGCGAGGTATATATTACTGTCGCACCGCTTTCACGCAGTTTCTTTATCGAACTCATTATATGCTCTCTTGACTGTGCGTCAACTCCTACGGTAGGTTCGTCCATAACTATCAGCTTAGGCTTATGTGCTATACCGCAGGCAATGTTAAGTCTGCGTTTCATACCGCCCGACATTTTCTTCGGCTTCATATCCGCCTTATCCGCAAGCCCTGCAAATTCGAGAGCGGTCATTGCATTCTTATGAAGCTGTTCGCCCTTGAAGCCGTACAGCGAAGCGAAAAATTCAACGTTTTCCTTTGCGGTAAGATACGGGTACACCGCTATCTCCTGCGGAACGCATCCGATCATCCGTCTTATCTCCGCTCTTTGCTTCACTGTATCCATACCGTCTATCGTCACACTTCCCGAAGTCGCTTCGTCAAGTGTTGTGATAATATTTATCGTGGTTGACTTTCCTGCCCCGTTAGGACCTATAAGTCCGAATATCTCGCCCTCGCTTACATTGAAGCTGAGGTTATCCACGGCACAGTGATTGCCGTAATTCTTGACAAGGTTGTTCACGCTTGCAAATATCATAAGTATTCCCCTTTCGGCTGTTTATTTATCTTACTGTAACGATTATACACCTGCAAAGCGGATTTCACCAGTTACAAACGGTATTTTCCAGTATGACATTTGTAATAAAAAAGCTCTGACGGAGCATTACCCCCGTCAGAGCCTTTGACTTATTAAGTTATTTATTATTCATCGTCGGCTGAGATGCTCTCTGTTCTGTAAATGAACTTTACAGTGCCTTCTGTCTTATCCGACTTACCGCCGAATGTGTCATAGTCCTTGCCTAAAGCAACTGTAGCCTTCAGCTTGTCGATAAGTCCTGCAATATCGCCGTCAACAGCGTCTACTATCTTCTTGACAGCCTTCTCGTTGAACTCATCCATACCGTCGTTCAGCTCCTTAGCACCGTCCCTTAACTGCTTTACACCATCAATAAGAGTTGCTACACCGTCATTGAGTTTATCTGCACCGTCCTTAAGGTCGCCTGCACCGTCATGAAGCTGTAATGCACCGCTGTGAAGTGTGCCTACACCTGCAACAAGACTTGTCGTACCGTCCTTTAACTGTCCTGCGCCGCTGTCAAGCTGTGTTGCACCGTCATAGAGCGTGCCTACACCTGCTACAAGGCTTGCCGTACCGTCCTTAAGGTCGCTTGCACCCTTGTCAAGCTGATTTACGCCTGTGATAAGCGTTGAGCCGCCGCTTGTAAGCTGCTCTGTTCCGTTCTTAAGCTGTGTAGTACCGCTGTGAAGATCCTTAGTACCGCTGTAAAGCTGTGTTGCACCTGCCGACAGCGTCTTTGAACCGTCATATGCGCTGTCAACGCCCGCCGTATACTCAGTAAGTCCTGTGTAGAACTTATTGTAGGAATCAAGCTGTGCGATAAGATTCTTTATCGTTGTCTGACCTGCCTTAGCCTTTGCTACAGCTTCGTTTATCTGCTTTGTGACCTTTTCGCTTTTCATATTCTGCTCGATAAGCTGTTTCTTCTGTGCTTCAACATTTGTGCTTATCTGAGCCTTTACAGCGTCTGTTGCCATCTGAGCCGATACTGCGGCTGTAATCTTAGCCTGTACGGCTTCGGGTATCTGTCCTGCCTTTACTGCGGCATTGTACTGCTCTGCGGTCATATTATATCCTGCGGCTTTGAGAACACCCTCAAGCACCTTTGCCTGTACAGCTTTTGTAACGCCTGCTGTTATAGCGTCATTGTTCTTTTCTACCTCGGCAGTTACCGTTTTGAGTGCCGTATTGTAAGCAAGAGTGTAGACCTTATCCTTGTCAAGAGAATCTACCAGCTTGTTAAGTTCTGTCTTGTAATTCTTTATAGTCAGTTTTGAAACGGTAAGACCGGAAGCCTTTATCTGCGTTTCGGCTGTGGATAACAGCGTGTCAAATACCTGCTTTGCGCCTGCGTTCAGCTGTTCGCTGTTTGATGAAAGCTCGCCAAGACCTTCGTTCAGCTCTGAAGCTCCTGCGCTTACCTGTCCTGCGCCGCTCTCTACCTGAGATGCGCCGCTGTCAAGCGATGACGCACCGCTGTTAAGCTTATCTGCACCTTTGATAAGATCATTTGCACCGCCTGCCAGTGCAGAAGTGCCTTCCTTCAGCTTTCCTGCACCGCTGTCAAGAGCCTCTGCGCCTGTTTTCAGATCCTTGATGCCGGCTACCAGAGAAACAGTGCCGTCCTTCAGCTTTACTGCGCCTACGTTCAGCTCATCCGCACCGCTCTTTAAATCGTTTGTGCCGTTTACAAGTGTGCCTGTGCCGTCATACAGAGTGCCTGCACCGTCTGCAAGCTGTTTTGTACCATCAGCAAGCTCGCCCGATTTTTCGAACAGCGTAACAAGTCCGTCATAAAGCTGTGAAGAACCGTCTGAAAGTTGATCTACAGCGTCTGTGAATTCCTTGATAGTACCGTCAATATCGTCCATATTGAGCTTGTCGGTATCGACCTCGTTGAACAGCTCTGTCGTACCTACCGTCATGCAGGTCATAAGCTCGAAATCTTTGACATCTGCGCTGATTTCAACGTATGAGGGAATTTCATAATCGTCCTTGTCAAGTCCTAAGTTTTCCTGCATACCGGGAAGTGCAAAGCCGAGAACCGCCGATCTGTCGCCGTCGTTTACCAGCTTGCCGTTGGTTACCTTTACATTCGAGAACTTCTCGTTATCAAGAACCGTTCCTGTTACCATCAGGAAAGGAACGTACATCTGCATATCCTTGCCGTCAACCTTCACGGTACGCTTTTCATTGTTCGTATAGTCGAAGCGGATTGTTACCTTGCCGCTCTTGCCTTTGATTTCATCGGGAGTGACCGTCTTGCCGTCAAGAGTATATGTAATCTTCATATCAACAGGGAGCGTCTTGTCTGTCGTACCCTGATAGTAAATGTCACTGCCTTCAGCCGCCCATTTGTAATTTTCACCGCTGTTTGTAAAACTCTCGTTGCCCTTTACATTCTTAATGTCCTTAAGCGAGGTTTCGTCCTCTATCGTGGCATTGTGCGAGCCGTTCTTCAGCCAGTCGCTGACGATGACCTTCTTTGTTGTACCGTCTGCATTTGAGATGATATATACCGTTTCTTCCTTGCCGTCCGTATCCGAGCTGCTCTTTTCGCTACTTCCGGTTTCTGTGCTGTCAGAAACGGATGACGATGTATTATTATCGTTTCCGCCCTGTGCGGCGAATGCGAGAAGTCCCGAAGATGTGCCTATCATTGCGGCGGCAAGAACTATTGAAACTATCTTTATTATCTTTTTTCTTATCTCTTTCATACTGTTGTCCTTTCTCAGTTCGTCTTTTTACCGGCTTGTCTTGCTTCTTTAAAGCCGAGGCTTGTGTGGATTATAATCTTATCGAACAGCTTGAGCATAGCGGGTAATAACAGGATTACCGATACCATACTTATGATTGCGCCTCTTGCCATAAGTGCGCAAAGTGAGCTTATCATATCTACGTTTGAATAAATACCTACACCGAATGTAGCGGCGAAGAAGCCGAGCGCACTTACTATAATTGAGGGTATTGATGACTTAAGTGCTGTATAAACCGCCTCATTCTTATCACTGCCCTTGTTACGTTCCTTCTTGTATCTTGTTGTCATAAGGATAGCATAGTCAACGGTTGCGCCAAGCTGGATGGTACTGATACAGATAGGTGCGATGAACGCAAGCTCTGTACCTGTGTAACACGGAATACCGAGGTTTACGAATATGGCAAACTCGATTACCGCTACAAGTATCAGCGGAAGTGAAACCGACTTGAAGGTTACCAGAATGATAAGGAAGATTGCGGCTATCGAAATTACATCGACTACCTTGAAGTCCCTGTCGGTTACTTCGATAAGATCCTTCGTACAGGGTGCTTCACCGATAAGCATTGCCGAGCTGTCATACTTCTTTATAATGTTGTTTATCTCTGTTACCTGATTGTTTACCTCGTCTGTTGCCGTTCCGTATTCACTGCCTACAAGCATAAGCTGGTACTTATCACTCTTAATCACATCCGAGATAGAATCCGGAATTATCTCTGAGGGAACAGCCGAGCCGATAAGCGAATCGAAGCCTACCGCAAGGTTTACGCCGTCAACCTTTCCGACCTCGTCAAGCATCGCCTTTGCGTCCTTCTGCGACAGCTTTGAATCAGCGAGTATCATATGAACGTTTGACATTCCGAAATCATCCTTCAGCTTTGTGTTGGCGATAACGAAGTCCATATCCTGAGGCATTGTCTGACTCAGGTCGTAATATTTCTGTGTGTTGTTATAGCCGTAAACCGCAGGTCCTATCAGCACTGCGAATATTATAAGGAATATCCACGAACGCTTTGTGATGAACTTTGCCACCTTGTCGAACTTCGGCATAAGCTGTTTGTGTCTTGTCTTTTCGATAGCCTTGTCAAATACAAGGATAAGTGACGGGAGGATAGTTACACAGGCGATAAGACCGAATACAACGCCCTTCGCCATTACGATACCGAGATCCGCACCGAGCGTAAAGCTCATAAAGCACATTGAAAGGAAGCCGGCAATTGTTGTGATAGAAGAACTTGCTACAGAAATGATACTGTTTGAAATGGCGTGTGCCATCGCACGTTCCTTATCGCCGTCAAATCTTACCTTCTGCTCGTTGTAGCTGTGCCAGAGGAATATCGAATAGTCCATCGTAACACCGAGCTGTAAGATAGCGGAAAGTGCCTTTGTTATGTAGCTTATCTCGCCTAAGAAGTAGTTACTGCCTAAGTTGTAGAGAATAGCCATACCGATACTTACGAGGAAGATTATCGGGATAAGGAAAGAATCCATAAAGAGCATCATTACTACTACAGCAAGAACTACTGCGATAGCGACATATATCGGCTCTTCCTGCTCGCAAAGGTTTTTAAGGTCTGTTACCATTGCGGACATACCCGAAACGAAGCACTGATTGTTCGTTACATCTCTTATTGAGTTGATAGCATCCATTGTTTCATCGGCTGATGTCGATGTATCGAAGAATACCGCCATAACCGTTGAATGATCGGTGTTGAATGCGTCTTTTATCTTGTCGGGAAGAATATCCATAGGTATTGAAATGTCTGCTATCGAATCATACCATATTACCGAGTCAACGTGATCTACCGCCTCTATTTTTTCTTTAAGAGCGGAAACGTCCTTCGGCTCCATATCTTCCACAATTATCATACTGAATGCGCCCTTGCCGAAGTCATTCAGCAGAATGTCCTGACCCTGTATGGTTTCCATAGTGTCGGGCAGGTAATTGAGCATATCGTAATTTATTCTTGTAGCTATCATACCGAGTACCGAGGGTATCAGCAGTACGACCGCAACTATAAGAATGATTACTCTGTGCTTTGTTATCCATTTGCCTAGCTTAATCATCTTTGTCCTCCCTGTTGCTTGTTTCTACATAGATTTTGTCATCAGTGTGTATTTCTTTTTTTATAGCCTTGACTGTGTATGCGGCAATCCATATATTAGAAATGCCGTCCGCAAGCAATGTGATACCGAGCAGAACAGTAAGCGCTACCGCACTCTCAAAGGGGTTTACGAGTAACAGTATTCCTATTCCGCCTGTAACTATTGCACTGACAAGAATCAGCCACCAACTTCTTACGCCGAAACGCTTTGCATCAACGGCTGTCTGTATCTTCATTATGCCGTCGATCATAAAATAAATGCCCATTATGACAGGCACCAGAGCCATTATATTACCCGGATGGATAATAACTACAAGTCCTAGCAGAATCGCTATGACACCAAATGCAAAGTCAAACTGGAACGCCAGACCGTAGGGGTCGGCTGAAAAATATCCCGTGATTTTTACAATGCCGAATACTATAGCCGCTATTCCGAGTATATAGCATACCGCAAGCATTGAAATCTCCGGGAAAAGAATAAGTATAAGTCCTATGACCGCTATTGCGGCGCAAGTGGAAATATATGCTGCTTTTGCACGTTTGATAAATCTCATGGTTTTCAGTCCTTTCTTTTTCTTTACAGCTATATTTTAACCCGCCGTGACGGTTTATACAACGGTCAATCCTGCGCCACTGTTCAATTTTAGGGCAATCGATATAAAATGACCGATTTTTAGGCAGATGCGACTTTTTGCCTAAAACTTGAATTTTTGACGGGAATGTTGTATAATTATAACCGTAAAATAGAAAACAGGAGAAACCACAGGCTAAAACGGAGGTAATATGTCCGAACTTACCAAAAGAGCAATACAGGAATCGTTTAAAAAACTGCTGAGCAATCAGCCATTGGATAAAATAACGGTAAAGAACATCACCGATGACTGCGGAGTAAACCGCAACACGTTCTATTATCATTACAGCGATATTTATCAGCTTCTCGAAGAAATCTTCCTTACTGAAGCACAGAAATCCGTAGAAAAGATGGAGGTTGGTCAGTCGTGGGAGGAAGGGCTCAAGACAGGACTTTGCTTCGTAAAGGGGAACAAGAAGCTGATATACCATGTATATAACTCGCTTCACCGTGAAACTATCGAGCGTTATCTTTACAGCGTTTCGCTTGACTTTGCTGGCAAATTCATTGATAACGTTTCAAAGGCACTGAAACTCAGCGTTTCTGACGATGATAAGAAGTTTATCGCATCATTCTATAAATACGCAATTGTCGGCATTGTTCTTGACTGGCTTGAGGGCGGTATGAAAAACGAGCCCGACGAGCTTATCGAAAGGATGTCCAAACTGCTCAGCGGCACTCTCAAGACCGTACTTGAAAACGCCGTAAAAAAGTAACAATCGCTTTTCGCACGGTCGGCAACATTGACAGTTAACGGTACTTACTTTCTTTATAAAATATTTATTCAGATTTTTCAACATATTTACCGTATTTCTTCTATCAATTATTGACTTTTTTGTGGAAGTATTGTATAATCAAAGCAGGATACTGTGCTATTCTTTCATAAGGTATAAAAATGTCGGCCTGCATTTTGATGCAGACTGTTTCGATAATAAGGGAGAAATTTATGAAGAAGATTATTGTAACATTTATTGCGACAATAACAGCGGCGCTTCTGCTCTGCTTTTCCGTAAGTGCGTTTGACAATAACGACTACGGCGGTGGCGGCGGTTACGACTACGGAGGCGACTATGGCGGCGGATATGACTACGGCGGTAGCAGCTACAGCGGCGATGTCGACCCCGTTTCTGTTATAATAGGTATAGGCATCGTTGTTGTTATTATTATCATTTCGACAATCGGTGGAACTAAAAAGAAATCCGGCGGCGGCACAACACGTCCTTCATCAATGAACGGCGCAAACGTTGTACTGCCCAACAGAACCGAACAGATAGAAGGTATTATAAAACAGAAGGATCCCAACTTCTCCGCTTCCGACCTTATCACTTTCACAAAGCAGGTATACATAGATATTGAAAATGCCTGGTGCAAGCGTGATATGACCCCCGTAAGACCGGTTATGCACGAAAACCTTTACAACACCACCTGCAAGCAGGTACAGGCGAAGATAGAACAGGGCGTTGTTTACCACTACGAGAGCATCGCTATAGATACGGCTTACCTTACCTCGTATGAGCGTGATTCGCAGTTTGAATATGTAACAGCGTACCTCACCTCAAGAATGATAGATTATCAGGTGGACGAAAAGACAGGCAAGATCATAAGAGGCGACAAGACTACACGCTGGGTTCAGAAGTACAAGATGAAGTTTGTGCGTTCGCTCGGTGTCGAAACAAAGACGGAAACCGGCAAGATGACCGGACACAACTGCCCCAACTGCGGCGCGCCGCTTGAGATTTCTTCTTCCGGCGTATGCGAATACTGCGGCTCTGTTGTAACAACAGGTCAGTATTCATGGGTACTGACAGATTTCTCAGGTATAAGAAACGATACTGTAGACGACGGTATAAAGGGAGTATAATGTGGATATAACATCGTTCATTCTTTCAATATTAAGCTGGCTTGCTCCCCTTATAGTCATCGGCATCATTGTACTTGTCATTGTGTCGAAGGTGCGGAGCGCATCGCAGAAATATCTCGGTATGTCGCCGTCACAGGCAATGGAACTGATAAACAAGGGTGTCAAGGAGGAAGCTACCACTCCTAAGGGTATAACAGCCCTCAGTGAAATGTACGGTCCTGCCATCACCCGTGATTTCCCCGAAATAGGATACAAGGGCATGGAGGTCAAGGCAAGAAATGCAATAGTCGCAATTCTCAATGCCATAATGAACAAAAATGCCGAATCGCTTAAGGCAAGCGAATATACGCAGGATCTTATAAATAAGGTCAATAACCGTATAACCACCCTTAATGCGAACAACGAAAAAGAGATTTTCAATAATATAAAAATTCACCGTTGCGGAATCGCAAACTACCAGAACAGAAGCAAGGAAGCAACGGCAAGGTTTGAAATTTCTCTTCAGTATGAATATGCAAAGGTGTCGGAAGAAAAGGCAGACAGCGCAAAGCCTGCGCTTATGCAGACAGCGTACAGCGTAACGCTCGCTTACAAGCAGGATCTGCACGAACAGACGACAAGCATTGTATTTTCAAGCAACTGCCCCAACTGCGGCGCTCCCATTGATGCGTCTGCAAAGGGCAAGAAGTGTCCGTACTGCGGAAGCGGCATTACAGAAATTGCCGACCGTATATGGCTGGTCAACGATTTTAATTTAGTAAAATAAATTAAAAACTCAACACGAAAGGAAATATTACTATGGGACTTATTAAAGCAGCTGTAGGCGCACTCACAGGTACTCTCGGCGATACCTGGAAAGAGGCCATTCACTGCCCTGTTATCGGCAACGATACTGTTGTTGTTAACGGCGAGAAGATGCACAACGGTAATGCAAGAAGCAGTAACGTAAAGGGAACCGACAACGTTATCAGCAACGGCTCGGCAATCATGGTTGAAGAAAACACCTGTATGCTGACCCTTGACAACGGCAAGATAACAAACGTTGTTACAGAACCCGGACGTTACATACTTGACAACTCGACAGCACCTTCGATCTTTGCAGGTCAGATAAAGGATTCGCTCAAGGATCTTATTTCAAGATTCACATACGGCGGAACACCTGCCACCGAGCAGAGAGTAATCTACATCAACCTTCAGAAACTGCCCGGAATCCCCTTCGGTACAGGAACACCCGTTCCCTATCCCGATCCCCGTTATAATACAACAGTAGAACTGCGTTTCTACGGCACATTCGAGGTTCAGATACCTGATGCCGAGAATGCCTGCAAGTTCTACGCAGAAGTTCTCAGCAAGGGCGTAAACGCTCCTCAGGTCTACGTTAAGGACATTTTCAAGAACGAGCAGTACAAGAACGAGTTCATGCAGTCACTGATGGTAGCGTTAAACCAGCTTTCAGCAGAAGGTTACAGCTACAACCAGATTACAAGCCAGCTCAACAACCTTACCAACAAGACTAAGGACGAAACCGCTAACAACTGGGCACAGAGAGGTCTGATGCTCACAAATATCGGTCTTGGCCCTATCACGATCTCCGAAGAAACAAAAGAGCTTCTTAAGGATCGTCTTAAGGCTGATACAATGCTCGGCGGCGATGTTCAGCGTGCTATGATGACAGGTGCCGTTGCTCGTGGTATCGAAGCGGCAGGCTCAAATGAAAACGGCGCTATGATGGGCTTTATGGGTATGAACATGGCTATGAACGCAGGTAACAACGTTCTCGGCGGTATGCCTGCGGCTCCTCAGCAGACAACACCTCAGCAGCCTACTCCGGGCGGATGGAAATGCTCGTGCGGCGCTACAAACACAGGTGCATTCTGTTCTTCCTGCGGCGCTAAGAAGCCTGAGGCTTGGACCTGCTCATGCGGTCAGTCAAACACAGGCAAGTTCTGCGCTAACTGCGGCAAGAGCAAGGAAGGCGACGCTCCCGCTGCTCCCGCTCCTTCAAGCTGGACGTGCGAATGCGGCGCAACCAACACAGGCAAGTTCTGTGCAGAATGCGGCAAGTCAAAGCCTGCAGCTCCCAAGAAGTACAAGTGCGACAAGTGCGGCTGGGTACCTGCCGATCCCGAACATCCTCCGAAGTTCTGCCCCGAATGCGGCGACCCCTTCAACGAGGACGATCTGGTATAATAAACATAACAAACAAGCCTTTACCCTCCCTTACGGGAGGGTTTTGTGCGGTTTGATTAAGATAACGAGTGTAGAACAATGAATACTGCGATAAGTTTTATAAAGAAAATACAGTTATGGTGATAGCTTTACTGGCGGCGGTTATCACATCATTTATAGTTCCGCCCGACGAGAAATATCTCGATTATTTCGATTACAAGACGCTTGCCTGCCTTTTCAGCGTACTGGCAGTCGTATGCGCCCTTAAAAACGTACAGTTCTTTTATATTCTCGCCTGCAACATAGTAAAAAAATTCCGCAATATACGGCTTTGTACAGTGGTGCTTGTATGGGTCACCTTCATAGGCTCTATGCTGATTGCAAACGATATGGCTCTGCTGACATTTCTTCCGCTGGGATACTATGTACTGCATACCGCAGGCAAGGAACGCTATATGGCGTTCACGTTCATAATGCAGAATATCGCCGCTAATCTCGGCATGATACGTCGAATCTGGACAGCAGCGCGGGCAACCACATCAAATTCGGGGCCCCCTTCGGAAATCCCCAGAACCTTTATCTTTATTCAAAGTTCAATATTCCGATAGGCGAATTTACGCTAATAATGCTTCCGCCGTTTATCCTTGCCGTTGCAATGATAACGCTATGCTGTGTTATCTTTGTAAAGCCTGAGCCGATAGAGCTTAAGTCCGCTCCCGAAAAAATCGACCGTAAACGCACAGCCGCTTATCTTTTCCTGTTCGCCATAGCTATAATTATCGTGTTCAATTTTATTCCGTACCTGATAGGTATGATATTCATCACGCTGACGCTTGTCGTTATGAACAGAAAAGCACTCGCCGCAGTTGATTATCCGCTTTTGTTCACATTCGTATTTTTCTTTATTTTTGCCGGAAATATGGCAAGGATAGATGTGATAAAGAACCTGTTTTCATCCGCCCTTCAGCTTAACCCCCTGCTTTTCAGTGTGATTTCCTGCCAGTTTATAAGCAACGTTCCTTCGGCAATACTGCTCTCGCAGTTTACAAACGATTATCACAGCCTCTTGCTCGGAGTTAATATCGGCGGTGTCGGAACGCTGATAGCTTCACTCGCAAGCCTTATAACGCTCAGCAAATACAATTCGCTCTGCCCCGGCAAGACAGGCAGATATATAGCTGAATTCTCCGCTTTCAATTTCAGCTTTCTTATTGTACTTACTCTATTCTGTTCGTTTCTCGTCTGAGCTTATGTAGTCGATCATCAGACATTCGTCAAGCATTTCGTCTGTAAAACTGCTGTTTGCGCTTTCGTACCGTCTGATGTTATCCTCCTTCATCCACTTCTCAATGGTAGGGTATACAGGCATATTCTGCCGCCCGTGCATATCAGCCCATTTATTGAAACGTTCAATATATCGCTCAACGTTGTCCGTACCGAATCTTTCGGTTAATTTTGCTTTGTATGCGGCGGCGGAGAGCGATTTTTTGTCGGTTTCGTCCGACAAAACGGCACTTACCTCATCAAAACTGCTCTTAACTGTGCTGTCCTTATCTGAACTTTCCTTGCCTGTGCCGTCATCTGACGGGCAGATGTCAGACGTTTGACTACATTTTGTTGTCACAGCTTTTTCCTGCCCGGCTGATTTTCTCTGCTCCGCCGCTTTTACGGGATCGAGTATATACATCCCGTCAGCACGGACATAGAGCATATCACGCTCATCTGAAAACGAGGTCTTTTTCATACGGTCAGAGCGTATGTGGTTATTTATCTTCCAGTGAGCAATTGCGTATACACCCGACTCAAACGGGATAATAAAGCCGTTTTTGCACAGTGCTTCTATATCGCTTTCACTGCACCCCGTAAGCCTGCGTACATATCCGGCGCAGTTGACAAACCCTTCATCGTCAGCATACATTGAAAGCTGAAAGTACAGCACCTGTGCCGGCGATGGCAGATCTATAAATTTGTCGCTCCATAATACCTGCTTTGAAAACATCCGCTTTTCTGCCATTTTTACATTTCCCCTTTCTTATGGCACAAAAATAATCAACAATTTGTCGATATAGGTATTATAGCACTGTTTTCTTTGCTTGTCAACCCTATGTTGCAAAATTTGTTTGTTTAAGAGGATATTTTAACGTAATGTA
>ERZ779660.1073-NODE-1073-length-14858-cov-12.525096_pt1 | contig 14858 bp, 8 predicted proteins | sample MGYA00511906_ERZ779660 | MGnify/ENA primary metagenome ERZ779660 (study PRJEB29588, sample SAMEA2156906) | human gut metagenome | biome: human gut; feature: human-associated habitat; material: faeces | place: Denmark | collected 2008/2010 ... | reverse complement strand
CCGCCCCTCTGTGGCTGTGGTGATGTGTACCTATAACGGCGAGAAGTTTCTGCGCGAACAGCTCGACTCTATCTTAGACCAGACCTACCCCATAAGCGAGATCATCATTCAAGACGACCGCTCGACAGACGGAACGATGGCGCTGCTAAGACAGTATGAAGAGCGTCATCCCAACATCCATGTGTTCGTGAACGAGCAGAACCTCGGCTTCAACCTCAACTTCAAGACGGCGTGCATGCGACCGACAACCGACCTCATTGCCATCAGCGACCAAGACGACGTGTGGTTCAAGGACAAGATTGAGCGCCAGGTGGCTGCCATGGGAGAGAACAACATCTGCTGCTCCACCTATCTGCGCGGACGGTCTATGGAGACCTCCCACAAGGTGGGCATGCAATATTCCTTGCCTGCCCTCCTCTTCACCAGCAGCATTGCAGGACACAGCATGCTCATGCGCCGCGACTTTCTGCAACGCGACGTGGTGTGGATGCCACATTTCTTCTACGACTGGAGCATCGCCGTCAACGCCTATTTCTACGGCTCACGCTCCGTGACACGCATTGAGGAGCCGCTCGACTGGCACCGCTCACACGATGGCGAGGCAGCCCTGAAACAGAGTCTGGCGGTCATGCCGGCCTTGAAGAAGCGCCCCACATGGCAACCTTACGTCAAGGGTCTGAAAGCCTATCGCCAGCTGCAGAAGAAACCGCAGTGGAACCAGTTCTACGCTTACATCAACAGCTGCACGCGCGGCATCGACGACCCGCAGTTTCGTCTTGCCCACCGTCTGTCTGCCCTCATGCTGCGCCGCGACACCCTGTCGCTGCTCCGCCTCATGTGGCTCTGCATGCGCCACCGCCGCACCGTCTACCGCAACCCCTCGAGCACCAAAGGCCTGATGGGACGTGTCCACGGTTTCTTCTTCCCCTTCATCTTCGCATATCGCCTCACCGCCTTTGATCTGTAGGATTGCTGGGAGGAAGATGGAAAACCGAGCTTTCTCAAACACATAACAATCGCAATATCATACAGTTACATGCTTGAGCAGCATCTATTATGTGAATAACGGAACGATAACTTTGCGCTTCGCGCGGTTTTTTAAACATTAATTATCATTAATTGAACATTAATGAACATCAATAATTCGCGCTTCGCGCGTATTAATGGTAATTAATGGGTCATTAATGATAATTAATGTTTAAAAAACTGCGCGAAGCGCAAAAAAAACAACATTACTTTATCATTACAGAGAAAAATTATCGGCAGAAAAAACTTGTAATGTCAAAAAAATTTTGTTTATTTGCAAAAGGATATCCACAATTGTGGAAAACCGACGAAACTATTGATTATTAACGTAACAACATACCGCTATGGCAAAAGGAAAGAAAGCAGGCAAGCGCCTCGGAAAGAAACAGGTGTCGGAAAAACTGGTCGAGTTTTTCACACAACGCGGTGAACGGCCGGCATCGTTCAAAGAGATATTCCGCACGCTGCATCTTGACACGCACCCCCTGAAAATGCTCGCCATCGACCTCATGGAGGAGATGGCATGGGACGACTTTCTCTCGAAGGTCAGCGACAACTCGTATCGTCTCAACAACAACGGACAGATCATGGAGGGACGGTTCCAACGCAAACCCAACGGCAAGAACACCTTCACACCCGACGACGGCTCGACACCCCTCTTCGTGGCGGAGCGCAACTCGATGTCGGCGCTCAGCGGTGACCGCGTGAAGGTGTCGGTCATGGCGCGACGACAGAACCACATAAAGGAGGCACAGGTCATAGAGGTGCTGGAACACGCCAAAGACACGTTCGTGGGCAAGCTGCGCGTGGAGAAGGAGCTGGCGTTTCTCGTGACACCGGGATCGCTCTACACCAGCGACATCATAATACCCAAGAAGAAGCTGAAGGGCGGAAAGACGGGCGACAAGGCGGTGGTAAAGATCACACAGTGGCCCGACTCTGACCACAAGAACATCATGGGCGAGGTCGTCGACGTGCTCGGACCGACAGGCGACAACGATGTGGAGATGAACACCATCCTCGCACAATATGGCCTGCCTTACAAGTATCCGAAGAACGTGGAGGAGGCCGCCGACAAGATCACCGGCGAGATCACGCCTGAGGACGAGGCTGAACGCGAAGATTTCCGCCAGACGTTCACCTGCACCATAGACCCGCACGACGCCAAAGACTTTGACGACGCCCTGTCCATAAAGCAGCTGGGCAAGGGCCTGTGGGAGGTAGGTGTCCACATTGCCGACGTGAGCCACTATGTGAAGGAAGGCTCCATCATTGACCGCGAGGCGGTGAAACGTGCCACGAGCATATATCTCGTCGACAGGACCATACCCATGCTGCCCGAACGCCTCTGCAACTTTATCTGCTCTCTGCGACCCGATGAAGACAAACTCGCCTTCAGCGTGGTCTTCAACCTCAACGACGATGCTGAGGTTAAAGACTTCCGCATCGTGCACACCATCATACGCTCCAACCGCCGCTACTGCTACGAGGAGGTGCAGGAGCTGCTGGAGCAGAACGGCGTGGTCGACGGCACAGGACAGCCAGCACCCGCTCCTGGACCCAAGGGCTACAAGGGCGAGAACGCCGACCTGCTCATACAGCTCGACCGCCTGGCAAAGAAGCTGCGCGAACAGAGGTTCAAGAACGGAGCGGTGAAGTTTGACCGCGAGGAGCTGCGCTTCGACATCGACGAGAAGGGGCACCCCACGCGCTGCTATTTCAAACGCTCAAAAGACGCCAACAAGCTCATCGAGGAGTTTATGCTGCTCGCCAACCGCACCGTGGCAGAGAGCGTGGGCAAGGTGAAGAAGGGCAAGACGGCAAAGACGCTGCCCTATCGTGTGCACGACAACCCCGACCCGCAGAAGCTCGAGACGCTGCGCGAGTTTGTGGTCAAGTTCGGCTACAAGATGAAGACGCAAGGCACAAAGGGTGCCACGGCACGCGCGCTGAACAAGCTCATGGACGCGTGTGAGGGCAAACCCGAGGGCAACGTAATACAGCTCGTGGCGCTGAGGGCCATGATGAAAGCAAAATACAGCATTCACAACATCGGCCACTTCGGTCTGGCGTTCGACTATTACACCCACTTCACATCGCCCATACGCCGTTACCCCGACACCATGGTGCACCGACTCATCACGCGCTATCAGCAGGGAGGACGGTCTGCCAACAAGGACCACTATGAGGAGCTGTGTGAACACTGCAGCGACATGGAGCAGGTGGCAGCCAACGCTGAGCGCGACTCTATAAAATATAAGATGGTAGAGTTTATGGGCGACCACCTCGGCGAGGAGTTTGATGCCCACATCTCCGGCATACAGTCGTTCGGCATCTACTGCGAGATTGACGAGAACCACTGTGAGGGTATGGTGCCCATGCGCGACCTCGACGACGACTATTACGATTTTGACGAGCGCAACTACTGTCTCGTCGGCCGTCGCCGTCACAACCGCTACCAGCTCGGCGACCCCATACGCATAAAGGTGGCCCGCGTGAACCTGGAGAAGAAACAGCTCGACTTCACCATCATCTCCAACAATGGCGACAAGACAAAGAAAAAGACCGAAAAGGATGACGGCGCCAAGGACGGTGAAAGCTCAAAGGGCAGCAAAAGCTCCAAAGGAAAGAGAAAGCGCTAAGCGACAGCAGCAACGGCTCAAAGGGCGGCAATGGCTCAAAGGGCAGTGATGGCTCAAAGGGCAGTGATGGCTCAGAGGGCAGTGATGGCTCAGAGGGCAGTGAAAGCCCCAAAAGGCAGCTGAAAAAGAGCTGTAAAGGCGCAAGAAAAAGAGCAAAAAAACAGAGGCTCTCTCACCGGGAGAACTGTATAAATATGCAAAACAGAAAGCAGAAATGAATAAATATCCAAAACAGCGATTGTAAGTTAAAACAGGTGTTCTGCTTTCTGTTTTCAAAAATAAGACGGTTTCAGCTTATACTTTTTGTTAACAACTCCTAAAAACAGGGTCGTTTTGTCAAAGGGCCTCTTTGAGGCTGTCAAAGGGCCTTAATGAGCTCCTCAAAGAGCCTCTTTGAGGACGTCATTTGGGCACTTTCAAATCGTAAGTTGGGCTCTTTGAGAACGCCACTAAAAAAGAGGGCAAAACTGCATAAATATACAGTTTTCCGCGCCCTCTTTTTCGTTTGTTTTTGGCGGTGCAAAAGACAAGCCACAAACTTGTGAGCTTCTTGTTTTTTTCTTACCTTTGCATTCTATATCAATCTAGCAAAAACACAAACAAAACATGGAAAAGAAACAAATAGTTTTTATTGATTACATCCGCGTCGTGGCCTGTTTTCTGGTCATGCTTGTTCATGCCAGCGAAAATTTCTATGGTGCAGACAGCTCAGGATTGGCCGGCAATATGTCAATGCTGGCCAACGAAAGCAACCGCTTCTGGGTCTCGTTCTATGACGGAGCGTTAAGCCGCATCTGCGTGCCTCTGTTCATGGTGGTGAGTGCTTTCCTTCTTGTGCCAATGAAGGAGGGCATGACGATGCACTCATTCTATAAACGGCGATTCATGCGCATCCTGCCACCGTTCATAATCTTTCAGCTCCTTTACACTTTCATCCCCGCCATACTCGGCCAATGGACGTGGAACGAAGCTTTAGACGGTCTGTGGATGTTGCCGTTCAATTTCTCACCAATGGCCGGACACCTGTGGTTTATGTATCCGCTCATCTCGCTCTACCTCATCATCCCTGTCGTCTCGCCCTGGCTGGAAAAATCAACGGCCAAAGAGGAACTCACATTCATCGGCATTTTCATTCTCTCAACCTTCATTCCATGGCTTCACAGATTTGTCACCCGTGAGCTTTGGGGCGAATGTTTCTGGAATGGGTTTACAATGCTCTGGTACTGCTCAGGCTATCTGGGCTATCTGGTGCTGGCACATTACATCAGAAAGCACATCACCTGGAATCGGGGCAAGAGAATGAGAATCGGCTTGACCTGCCTTTTCATAGGTGGTGCCTTTACAGGTTGGTCATTCTGGTGGAAGGGTGTTCCCGGTCAGATCATAGAGACACCTCTGCTTGAATGGTCGTGGGAATTCTGTACGCCCAACGTGCTGCTGGCCACCTTTGGTGCCTTCCTGCTGTTCACATGTATTGAGCAGAAAGAAGCCCCCAGGTGGATTACAGACATTTCCCGCCTCTCGTTCAGCATGTATCTGATGCACCTGTTCTTCCTGGCCCCTATTGCCGGTTTCTTCGTGAACGGCAACCAGGCAGAGCCGCTCATACCTGTTTGGGCAGCTATCCCCTGCATAGCTCTGCTTTCCTTTATGTGCTGTGTGATTACCGGCAAGCTGCTGTCATTTTTACCTGGGCACAAGTATTTTGGCATATAAAGCATATAAGCAAGTGTTCAAAATTAATCGCATATTTGAATCTTATAAGAAGATGTTATGCGATTAATTTTGAACACCTACTTATTAATATTGCAAAGATAAATGATTGTTTCTAAAAAGCGCAACAAAACGGAAGATATTTTTTGTTCTACGCTAAATTTAACGTTTCAACATATGAGAAAGCCTTGACACAGCAAGCAAAAAAGAGAATTGATTCATTTAATTTTCTTTCAGACACCCACTTGTCTAAAAAAATTTTGTATATTTGCAATCTATTAATCAACAAAAACAACGTATAACCAACGAGAAACCTATGGACGTTAAACAATTTTTTCTACTATCAACTCTGTGCTTGACAATGGGTGCCACACAGGCTCCTGCACAAGGATTCCTGAACAAGTTGAAGAATAAAGGTGCAAAACTTATAAAACAGGCGATGCCAGATCCCGTGAAAGACGTGGTGAAAACGGTTGAGGATACCGAAGGTGCTGCTTCGAGAATCCGAACCCGTGTGGAAAACAAGGTGCGAAACAGAACGGGCGGCGAAAGCATGCAACGCAGAAGAACGCAAGCTGGCAGCGGCGGCGTGACGCTGAGCCCTAAAAAGAAAGAAATAACGATAAAGCTTTGCCGTGGTCTTGGACCGTCGACATGGTACGGCCGCAACAATGCGCGTTCGCCGCTGCCTCCTGTCTGCTCTAAGCAAGACAGCTGGTACGAGTCGCTCTCCTTCATCAACGACATGGACAACGCCAGCCTCGTGGCTGAAGCAAACATGTTAGACAACCTTGTGACGAAACATACGTCAAAAGTTTGCTCACCCGTGGTTTTTCGTCGCGAGGAAAACTCAATAGAGAGGGGAGCACGCATAAGTGCGCTTAACAACGCCGTGAGATACCTCAACGGCAGCACGGACGAGATGCCAGAAGTGTTTGAGAGCGGGGCGTTCAAACGCGCCATGCAGTCAGACTATTCGGCCCTTTACCCCTCGCTGGAACCCGAGACGGTGAAATATCTCAAAAGCATAAACCGCACCACAAAAGAGGTAACGGTGACCGTGTATGAGGGCAATTCGGCTTACGACAACAGGATGAACATCGACGAGATGTGGTTTGAAGTGAACCCCAGCGAAAGAACCGCCAAGCTGCTGGAGATGGACAACGACGAGTCGACAGGCAAAGACTACACGGTGCCCTCATCCATACGCTTTGCCGGCCACATGTTCAGGGTGACCGAGATCGGAGGATCTGCCTTCTGCGATATGAAGGTGAAGAGCGTGACGCTGCCGATGGGCCTGAAATCGATCGGTGTCAATGCCTTTATGAATTCCACCATTTCAGAGATCAGCATTCCTGCAACAGTGACGAATATCGGCAAGGGAGCCTTTAGTAACATTCTTGCACTCAAAACCATCAGCGTGCCCAACAGCGTGAAAACCATCGGACACAGCTGCTTTGCCGCGTGTACAGGGCTGACAGAAGTCAAGTTGCCTGCACGTCTTGAGAAGCTGGAGAACAGCATGTTCTGGGGCTGCCGGTCGTTGACAAAGGTTACGCTGCCACAAAACATCGACAAGATAGACACCGGAACCTTTGAAGACTGCAAGGCGCTTGCACACATCGACCTCCCGCAGATAGTAACGACTATCGGGCAGAACGCCTTCAAGAACACAGCCCTGACAGAGGTGCCTGTGACGACGAACCTGAAACTTATCGATTCTAACGCCTTTGAGGGTTGCAACGGCCTCACATCGGTCTCGTTGCCGGCAAGCGTGCAGGTAGAGCACGAAGCTTTCAAAAACTGCAAGAACCTGAGAAAGGCTACTATCAGTGCAGAGTATAGAGGCATAGCCGACGACATCTACATGATCTTCATGGGTTGCCCGTTTGCACAGAAGCCATTAACATCGGTGCCCTCTTGCGTGACGTTCAGCGAATAGGCACAATGTTCAAACAAACGGCTCATGACGAGCCATAAACAGGAAAAAGGCGAACACAGCATCCAAGCTTGTGTTCGCCTTTTTTATATAATGATTAAAAGAACCTTGTTACGGTTGAAAGGATCTTGTAACGGTTAAAAGAACCTTGTTGCGGTTGAAAGGACCTTGTTGCGGTTAAAAGAACCTTGTTACGGTTAAAAGAACCTTGTTACGGTTGAAAGGACCTTGTTGCGGTTGAAAGAACCTTGTTACGGTTGAAAGGACCTTGTTGCGGTTGATCGAAAAGGAGTTATCCCTTCACCGCGATACACTCTATCTCAACGAGAGCACCCTTGGGCAGCGTCTTTACAGCCACGGCAGAGCGTGCTGGATAAGGCTGCTGGAAAAACTCGGCGTAGACCTCGTTCATGGCAGCAAAATTGTCCATGTCGCTGAGGAACACCGTTGTTTTCACCACATGGTGCAGGTCGGTGCCTGCTTCGCGCAAGATGTTCTGGGCGTTGGTGAGCGACTGACGTGTCTGCTCCTTTATGCCGCCCTCTACAAACTGGTCTGTGGCAGGGTCAATGGGCACCTGTCCTGATGCGAACACCATGCCTCCGGCCTCAATGGCCTGGCTGTAGGGTCCGAGCGCCTTGGGCGCGTTGTCGGTGTGAATCTGTTTCATATCTTCTTTATTCTATAATTTTAAAACCTTTCTCCATGAGCTGTCGCTTTATCTCTGCCACATGCTCGTGGTTCTTTGTCTCAGCGGTGAGGCGCAGCAGACACGCGTTCACAGCCTCGCTGTCGGCGTTGCGCTCATGGCTCACACTTATGATGTTGGCTCCCAGCTCCGCAATGACAGTGCTCACCTGCACGAGCTGTCCCGGTTTGTCGTCAAGCTCTATGCAGAGCGTGCAGATGCGTCCGCTCTTCGTCAGACCGCGGTTGATGACGCGGTTGAGAATGGTGACGTCGATGTTGCCGCCACTCACGATGCACGCCGTCTTCTTGCCCTTTACAGGCACCTTGTTGAACATCACGGCAGCCACGCTGGCAGCACCGGCACCCTCTGCCACCATCTTCTCAGCCTCAAGCAGATGCAGGATGGCAGCACAGATCTCGTCCTCGCTCACCGTCACGATGTCGTCGACATAACGTGAGCAGGTCTCGAAGGTCAGCGAGCCGGGCTCTTTCACGGCAATGCCGTCGGCAATGGTAGAGACAAAAGGCAGCGTCTCCTGCTTGTGGTCATGCAAGCTCTGCACCATGCTCGGTGCGCCTTCGGCCTGCACGCCATAGACCTTTACCTCGGGGTTGAGCGACTTAACGGCAAAGGCTATGCCGGAGATCAGTCCGCCGCCGCCCACAGGCACCACGATGGCCTCAACGTCGGGCAGCTGGTCGAGCAGCTCCAGACCGATGGTTCCTTGGCCCGCAATGACGTTCTCGTCGTCGAAGGGATGAATGAAGGTGTAGCCGTTCTCGTCGCGCAGCTGCAATGCTTTCTGGTAGGCATCGTCGTAGACGCCAGGCACGAGGCACACCTCGGCACCCAGCCGCTTTGTTGCCTCCACCTTGCTGATGGGTGCGCCCTCAGGCAGGCAGATGAGCGATTTTATGCCCATGGCCGTAGCACCGAGCGCCACGCCTTGCGCGTGGTTTCCAGCTGAGCAAGCAATCACGCCCTTGGCTTTCTCCTCGGGTGTGAGCTGTGAGATCTTATAGTAGGCACCGCGAATCTTGAACGAGCCTGTCTTCTGCAGACATTCGGGCTTCAAGTAGACATCGCTCTCGGGGTTGACCTTCAGCGCGTGTACCAGCGTGGTCTTTCTGATGACCTTGTTAAGCACATAACGCGCCTTGTAAAAGTTGTCTAAATTCAACATTGTCCTTACTGTTTTTCTTTCTATCTTAAAGCATAGTTATCCTATTGTGCTGTAAGATACTGCAAAATTAAACAAAACAAGCGATATATTAAACTTTTAAGCCGTTTTTTTATATAGGTGTCCAAAAAAATTTAAACGAACTTTCGCAATGATTAATTTTTACATTGCGCTTCGCGCTCGTTGTTTTTTTGAACATTAATGTCCTAAATTCGAGCACCTGCAACGATCAATGCCCCTTAAGAATTTTCTTTATCTCGTTGAGCTTGTTGAGAGCCTCAACGGGCGTGAGATTGTTGATGTCGAGGCCCACGATCTCGTCACGGATCTGTGAGAGCACGGGGTCGTCGAGCTGGAAGAAGCTCAGCTGCACGGCATCTGACGAGCCAAGACGCTGCGTGGGGGCGTTGCTGGCCTTTGGCTTTATTGCAGCCTTGGCACCCGTTGCAGAGCCGCCTGTGCCTGTTGAGCCGTTGTTTGCAGAACCGCCGTTTGCAGAGCCGACGGCACCCGCTGCAGAGCCGTTGCCGGCCGTAGCCGCCAGACCGTCCTGCTCAAGCGCTCCCACCTGTGCGTTGTCGGCCTCGAGCTGTTTCAAGATCTCGTTGGCGCGTTGCACGATGCTCTTCGGCATGCCCGCAATCTCTGCCACATGAATGCCGAACGAGTGTTCAGAGCCGCCGGGCATCAGTTTGCGCAGGAAGATCACCTTGCCGTCGACCTCGCGCACGCTCACATTATAGTTTTTTATGCGCGGGAAGAGACGCTCCATCTCGTTGAGCTCATGATAGTGGGTTGCGAAGAGCGTGCGTGCCTTCGCCTTTCTGTACTGGTGCAGATGCTCCACGATGGCCCACGCAATGGATATGCCGTCGTAGGTAGAGGTGCCACGGCCCAGCTCGTCGAAGAGCACGAGCGAGCGCGGCGTCACATTGTTCAGGATGTCGGCGGCCTCGGTCATCTCAACCATGAACGTCGACTCGCCCAGCGAGAGGTTGTCGGACGCTCCCACACGGGTGAAGATCTTGTCGACCACGCCCACATGTGCGCTCTGTGCCGGCACGAAGCAGCCCACCTGTGCCATGAGCGTGATGAGGGCTGTCTGGCGAAGCAAGGCCGACTTGCCCGCCATGTTGGGGCCGGTGATGATCATGATCTGCTGGCTGTCGCTGTCGAGGAAGATGTCGTTGGGCACATAGCTCTCGCCCACAGGCAGTTGCGTCTCTATGACGGGGTGGCGGCCCTGCTTTATGTCGAGCACAACATCGTCGGACACCTCAGGGCGCACATAGCCGTGCTCGTCGGCAGCCTTGGCGAAAGACAGCAGGCAGTCGAGACGTGCCGTCACCGTGGCGTCGATCTGTATGTGCGGAATATAGGCTTGCATGTCGGCAATAAGCTCGTTGAAGAGACGTGTCTCGAGCGCCAGAATCTTCTCGTCGGCACCCATGATCTTCTCCTCATACTGCTTCAGCTCCTCGGTGATGTAACGCTCAGCCTGGGCGAGCGTCTGCTTGCGCACCCACTCTGGCGGCACCTTGTCCTTATAGGTGTTGCGCACCTCAAGATAATATCCAAACACGTTGTTGTAGCCCACCTTGAGCGAGGCAATGCCCGTGCGCTCCGTCTCGCGCTGCTGGATCTGCAACAGGTAGTCGCGTCCGTGGCGCGAGATCTGCCGCAGCTCGTCAAGCTCGGGCGAGAAGCCGTCGGCAATGACGCCGCCCTTGGCCACGAGCTGTGGCGGGTCGGGCTGCAGCTCCTTCTCTATGCGCTGTCTGAGAGCCTCACACAGGTGTATCTGCTCGCCCATGTTCTGCAAAGCCTCGTTCTTGGCGTGCTGGCAAGCTGTCTTGACCTGTACGAGAGCCTGTAGAGCCATCTTGAGCTGCACCACCTCGCGCGGCGTGGCACGTCCCACAGCCACCTTGCTGGTTATGCGCTCCAGGTCGCCCATGCGGTGGAAGGCATCGTCCATGCACTCGGCAAAGGCCGGCTCATGGGCGTAATAGTCGACGATGTCGAGACGCGCCTTGATGGCCTTGACATCCTTCAACGGGAAGACGAGCCAGCGGCGCAGCATACGTCCGCCCATGGGTGTGGCTGTGCGGTCGATGACACCGAGCAGCGACACACCGTCGTCCTGCATGGGCTGCAACAGTTCGAGAGAACGAATGGTGAACTTGTCGAGGCGCACATAACGCTCCTCCTCTATGCGTGAGAGCGACGTGATGTGGGCTATGTGTGTGTGCTGCGTAAGCTCCAGATACTGCAAGGCGGCTCCCGAGGCAATGATGCCGTTGGGCAGATGCTCCACGCCGAAACCCTTGAGCGACTTTGTGCCGAAATGGCGCAGCAGCTTCTGACGGGCTGTGGTGTCGGTGAACACCCAGTCGTCAAGCTCGAACACGCACCAACGGTTGCCAAAGGCCTGCTCAAACTGCTGTTTGCAGGCGCGGTCATAGAGCACCTCCTTGGGCTGGAAGTTGCCCATGAGCTTCTCCACATAGGGCGCAGGACCCTCGCCTGTGAGAAACTCGCCCGTAGAGATGTCGAGGAACGCCACGCCCACCACCCCGCTACGTCCGAAGTGGACAGCAGCAAGGAAGTTGTTCTCCTTATAGTTGAGCACGTTGTCGCCCATGGCCACACCTGGCGTAACCAGCTCTGTGATGCCGCGTTTCACGAGCTTCTTCGTGAGCTTGGGGTCCTCCAGCTGGTCGCAGATGGCCACACGCTTGCCAGCGCGTATGAGCTTGGGCAGATATGTGTCGAGCGCATGATGCGGGAAGCCCGCCATCTCGGCGTTGCCGCTTCCTGTCTTCGATGCGCCGTTCGACCGTCGGGTGAGCGTGATGCCCAATATTTTCGATGCCGTGACAGCGTCGTCACAGTAGGTCTCGTAGAAGTCGCCGCAACGGAAGAGCAGCAGCGCGTCGGGGTGCTTGGCCTTCAGCGAGAAAAACTGCCTCATCATCGGTGTTAGCTCGTCTTGCTTTGTTGACATTTTTCTTGTTTCCTATCTTTTATGGTTTCTTTTTTCTTTTGTTTTGATTACTGGAGGTGACGGGGCTACGGTTTATCTTCAGGTCTTTTCTGCGGGCTTCCTTTTTATCAATGATTTCCCGCTTCATCAATGATTTTCCGCTTCATCAATGATTTCCCGCTTCATCAATGATTTCCCGCTTCATCAATGATTTTCCGCTTCATCAATGATTTCCAGCTTCATCGATGATTTCCAGCTTCATCAATGATTTCCCGCTTCATCAATGATTTTCCGCTTTATCATTTCACCCTGAAGAACCTCTCTATCACGTTGCCGTCGACAAACGTCCTGTCGGCCGATATGATGTCGTTCGGGAGCGAGGGGGCCGGTGTGCCGTCGCCCACACACAGGGGTGAGGTCTCGCGGCGGATCTCGTCCCACAGATTGGCGTCGATGAAGGAGCGCAGAGTGGCAGCGCCGCCCTCCACAATGAGCGACTGCTTCTTCCTGCTGTATAACGTGTCGAGCACGTCGGTGATGCGTTGTCCGCTAGTCAACACAATGCGCTCTGGCGACGGACCGCTCCACTCGCGCACGTCGAGACGCGGATGCTCGCGCTGGTCGGTGACACGTCCCACAAGAATGGCGTCGTTCTCGGCCCGCATCTTGTGTACGAGCATGGTGGTGAAGGGCGTCGAGAAGCGTGCGGCATGATAGTGGTCGTCAAGGAACCCGTCGGCCGACTGTGCCCACTTGAGCAGGATGTAGGGCCGGTGCTCTGTGTTGACGGTCATGAACCTGCTGTTCAGAGCCTTACACTCGTCTTCGAGCACACCCACCGTCACCTCTATGCCCGCCTCGCGCAGCTTGGCTATGCCGCGTCCGTGGACCTTGGCAAAAGGGTCGACGCAGCCCACGACCACGCGACGCACGCCTTTCCTCACGATGAGGTCGGCACATGGCGGCGTCTTGCCGTAATGAGAACAAGGCTCCAGACTAACATACATCGTGCTTCGGCCGAGCAGCGGCTCATCACACGGACGCACCGACGCAAAGGCGTTGACCTCGGCATGGCCCTCGCCACAACGCACATGGTAGCCCTCGCCTATTATCCGTCCGTCACAAACGATGACGGCACCGACCATGGGGTTGGGCTTGGCATTCTGACGGCCACAGTCGGCAAGCTGAAGGCAGCGACGCATATACATCTCGTCGACCTCACGCTGAGCAGCTTCTTGAGAAGAAGCAGCGTTGACCTCAGATAGCGAAGCTTCATTGGTTCCTGATAGCAAGGCTTCATTGGTTCCTGATAGCGAAGCTTCATTGGTTCCTGATAGCGAAGCTTCATTGGTTCCTGATAGCGAGGCTTCATTGGCCTTAGGTTGAGAAACCTCGTTATCAGCCTGTAGCTGTGTAGCTTCAAGCTGTTGAGCGTTGTTCTCCGCATCGGTCTTTAAGCCCTTGTTGTCATTATTTTCTTGGCTGTTATTTTGGAACATAATCAATTTTTATTAATTTTGTGGCATGACATACAACCAATTATGGAAGCGGCTCACCGCCATATACAATGAGCGTGAGGCCCAAGCCATCGTGCGCACCGTGCTCGATGCCCTGTTCGGCATGTCACTAACCGACATTTGTTTAGGCAAAGTTACACAATTATCGGCAGACGACACCACGCGACTGGAGAAAATCATGCAACGATTGGAAAAATCGGAGCCTGTGCAATATGTGTTAGGTGCCGGATGGTTCGCCGGACGACTGTTTGACGTGGCTCCAGGCGTGCTCATTCCAAGACCAGAAACCGAAGATCTGGTGAAATGGGCTTGCGACGAGGCGAAAGAAAAAGAAGATAACAGCAAGGAGAAAAGAGGCAAAGAAGAAAAGGAGGTTTCTAAAAAAGGGGAAGCTCCACAAAAAGAAGAACAGCTTTTATCTTCTCCTTTAAAAGAAGAAGAGGAGGGGTTGAGAAAAGGGAAGGATGCTTCACAAAAAGAAGAACAGCATTTATCTTCTCTCTTAAAAAGCAATAAGGAGGTTTCTGAAAAAGGAGAAGAAGTCCCCCACCCTTCAATTCTTGACATCGGCACTGGCAGCGGTTGCATAGCCATAACCGTTGCGTTAGCCCTGCCTCAGGCGCGTGTCACGGCGTGGGACATATCGACAGACGCACTGGCCATAGCAGCGGGCAACGCCCATAGGCTTGGAGCGAGCGTAAGATTTGAGCATCAGGATGCTCTCAGCGCCCCCGACGACGAAGAGCGTTGGGATGTCATTGTGAGCAACCCCCCATATATCTGCGACAAGGAGCGTGCCGACATGTCCGACAACGTGCTCAGTTATGAGCCAGAGCTTGCACTTTTCGTGCCCGACAGCGACCCTCTCCTCTTCTACCGCGCCATTGCCCGTTACGCGTCGAAGGCTCTCAAGCCCGGCGGCCGTCTGCTCTTCGAGACAAACACCGCCTATGCCCATGAGGTAGCCCAAGCCATGGCCAACGAAGGTTTCACCGCCATAGAGGTCCGAAACGACTACTTCGGGAAACCAAGAATGGTTAAGGGAGCCTTTTTTAAAGGTAAAAAAGTAAAAAGGTAAAAAGGTAAAAAAGGCTGACGCCTTTATAAGAGAAGAGTGAAGAAACAACGTTCGGCGGCCGAAGGGAAAGCCAACGAAGAGTGAAG
>ERZ779660.1070-NODE-1070-length-14886-cov-2.157710_pt1 | contig 14886 bp, 16 predicted proteins | sample MGYA00511906_ERZ779660 | MGnify/ENA primary metagenome ERZ779660 (study PRJEB29588, sample SAMEA2156906) | human gut metagenome | biome: human gut; feature: human-associated habitat; material: faeces | place: Denmark | collected 2008/2010 ... | reverse complement strand
TCGGCTATCTGGCTCGGCTTGACGGGCGCGTGATGCTTGTGCAGAAGGAAGCCGTCGATATGACTGTGCATGGCGCAGGAGACGTATTTACGAGCGCGCTGAGCGGAGAACTTCTGAGCGGGCAAGCCCCGCAGACGGCGCTGCTGCGCGCAGCGGATTTCTGCGACAGCTGCATCCATGAAACGGCCAAGCGGCAGCCCGGCCACTGGTACGGACTGGCCTTCGAGCCTGTATTGAAAGGAAATCGTGTATGAACGATATTATCACAGTCAAAGATCTGCAGCTTTGGTACGGGCAGACGAAGGCACTCAAGGGCGTGTCGATGGACATCCCGGAAAAGAGCATCACAGCCCTCATTGGCCCCTCCGGCTGCGGAAAATCGACGTTTCTCAAGACGCTCGACCGTATGAACGATCTGATCCCGGGCGTGCGCATTGAGGGCGAGGTCAAATATAATGGACAGGATATCTTCGCACCATCCGTGGACGTGAACGAGCTGCGGCGCGAGATCGGCATGGTCTTCCAGAAGCCAAATCCCTTCCCCATGAGCATCTACGACAACATTGCCTACGGACCCCGGACGCACGGCGTGCGCAAAAAGGATGAACTCGACGAAATCGTCGAGCAGTCGCTGCGCGGCGCGGCGATCTGGGACGAGGTCAAGGACCGGCTGAAAAAAAGCGCACTGGGTCTTTCCGGCGGACAGCAGCAGCGGCTTTGCATCGCGCGGGCGCTGGCCGTGCAGCCGCAGGTTCTGCTGATGGACGAGCCGACAAGCGCGCTCGACCCCATTTCGACCTCCAAGATCGAAGAACTTGCCACGAATCTGAAAGAGCAGTACACCATCATCATCGTCACGCATAACATGCAGCAGGCACTGCGCATTTCGGACAAAACAGCATTTTTCCTGCTGGGCGAACTCATCGAATACGATGATACCCAGAAGCTGTTCTATCAGCCGAAGGAGAAGCGCACCGAGGATTACATCACCGGGAGGTTCGGATAATGAGAAGTAAATTTGACCAGCAGCTTGCCTTGCTCAACGATGAGTTGACACAGATGGGCGAAACGTGCGCGAAAGCCATCTGCCTTGCCGCACAGGCGCTGAAGGAGCAGAACGCATCAACCGCCGCACCGGTCGCCGAACTGGAGGAACAGACAAACGAGCAGGAACGGAGCATTGAAGCCCTGTGCCTGAAGCTGCTTTTGCAGCAGCAGCCGGTCGCGCGTGATCTGCGGCAGATTTCGGCAGCACTCAAAATGATCACGGATATGGAACGCATTGGCGATCAGGCAGCGGATATCGCGGAAATCATCCCGTTTTTCCTCAGCCATAATACATTCGACTGCACGCTTGTCTGCCGCATGGCACAGCAGGCCAGTTCCATGGTCACGCAGAGCGTAGACGCGTTTGTCCGGCGCGATGTTGATTTGGCTCGCTCGATTGCAAAACAGGACGATCTGGTCGATGAGGATTTTTCCAATGTCAAGCAGGCATTGATATCCGCGATTGCCCGCGAACCCGGCCAGGGTGAGGTTGCACTGGATTTGCTGATGATTGCGAAGTATTTCGAGCGCATCGGCGACCACGCGGTCAACCTGTCCGAGTGGGTGGAATTCTCCGTCACCGGCGTGCACAAGCACGACGGCGTGGAATACGAATAACCCCCTTATGCAAAAAGCTGCAGGCCCCTTTCCGGGCTTGCGGCTTTTTGCTGCGTGTATTATAATCAATAAAAAGGGGAGCTGTCTATGGAATATTTGATCACCCGGCTCACGGACAGGCCGGAATTGAAGGCGCAGGCCGCCGCATGGTTTCACGCAAAATGGGGCGTGCCGGAGCAGGCATATCTGGACAGCATGGATGATGCGCTGCGCAGGGCAGCTTCTGTCCCGCAGTGGTATCTGGCGATGGAGGGGCCGCGCATCATCGGCGGCATGGGCGTGATCGAGAACGATTTTCATGACCGTAAGGACCTGACGCCGAATGTCTGCGCCGTCTATACCGAATCGGACTTCCGCTGCCGCGGCATTGCGGGCGCGCTTTTACAGTTCGTCTGCCGGGATATGCACGAAAAAGGCATCGATACACTCTATCTGCTGACCGACCACACCGGCTTCTACGAGCGCTATGGCTGGAACTTTTTCTGCATGGCCCAGGGCGACGGAGAAGAATCCTTATCTCGGATGTATGTGCATCGGTATCATAATGAATAATCGAAAAACGCTGCGTTTGCCCGCATTTGACTATGCCGCACCCGGCACTTATTTCATCACGCTCTGTACTTATCAGCGCCATCAGACTTTATGCAGAATTGGTAGGGGCGGGGCTCTGCTCCGCCCATTTGGGCGTATCTGCAAAGCACAAATTCAGGAATTCGAGCATCGCTTCAATATTCAGGTTGATAAGTATGTAATCATGCCAAATCATCTGCATATGCTTCTTTCTCTGGCTGATACAAATCCATACTGCCCAAGGGCGGAGCAACGCCCCGCCCCTACCACGATTTCCGAAATAATTTGTGCGTTCAAGTCCATTCGTGCAAAACAAATCAACGCAATTGAGAATACCCCGGGACGGAAGCGCTGGCAGCGGTCATTTTATGATCACGTTGTCCGAACCGAAAAAGAGTATTTGCAGATATGGACTTACATTGACAACAACCCATTAAAATGGGAATTAGATCGTTTCTACGAAAGTGAATGAGGCCGCTTATGAAAAAAGTCAGAATCACGGTCATGAAGATGGGGTGTTATCCCGATCTGATGGCGGAATATGAGAACCCGATGGAGCATCCTTGCGATATGGTGCTCGGGCAGGTGTTTGTGGCGGACGGGTGGACCCGACCGGAGGGGCTTTGCCTGAGCGCATGGGAGAGCATGTCACCGTTTGTGCTGGCATTGGCCAGCGGCGGGGAAAATCTTTATGACGGATGGATGAAAAATCCGCGCTCTGCCATGATCTCCTGCAACGACGGCTTCCGGCCCGTGAGTTTTTTATTGGAAACGCTCGACGCTTGACAGCTTTGCTATACTGAAAACAGAATATGAAACAGGAGGTTTTTCTCATGGGTAAAACACTTGTCGCTTATTTTTCCGCGTCCGGCGTGACAAAAAAGCTGGCGCAGACGCTGGCGGATGCCATCGGGGCCGATCTGTTTGCAATCGAACCGAAGGTTCCCTACACGCGTGCCGATCTCAACTGGATGGACAAGCAGTCCCGCAGCACGATCGAGATGCAGAATCCCGCCTCCCGCCCCGAAATCGCAGGCGTCTGCAAAAACATTGCAGACTATGACACCGTCTTCGTCGGCTTCCCCATCTGGTGGTATGTTGCGCCGACCATCGTCAATACGTTTTTGGAAAGCTGTGATCTGACCGGCAAGACCGTTGTTCCGTTCGCCACCTCCGGCGGCAGCGGCATGGGCGGCACAAACAAGGCCCTCGCGCCCAGCTGCAAGGGCGCGCGTCTGGTCGAAGGCAAGGTCTTCCGAAGCAACACGAGCACGGATACCCTGCGCGAATGGGTCAAGACACTGAAATAAGCCGCATATATAAAACCAGCCCCCGCTGCGGCGGAGGCTGGTTTTGCGTATGCTGCAATTTCTCTGGTTTGGTTGTAGGGGCAGTACGTTTTTGTATCGTTTCATAAAAAATAGGCTTCTGGATTATCAGGTGTTGCGGAAGCGTGCCAAGAAATCCTTTGTCTGCTGGTGCTGCGGGTCGCCAAAGATCGCTTCGGGGGAACCCTGTTCCAGGATCACACCCTCGTGCATGAACACGACGCGCTGGCTCACATCGCGGGCGAACGCCATCTCGTGCGTCACGACAAGCATCGTCATGCCCTCGTGCGCAAGATCCTGCATGACAGAGAGCACCTCGCCGACCATTTCCGGGTCAAGCGCGCTCGTCGGCTCGTCGAACAGGAGCACCTCGGGGTTCATGGCAAGTGCGCGCGCAATGGCGACACGCTGCTTCTGGCCGCCGGAGAGCTGGCGCGGCTTGGCGTTGACATAGGGCGCCATGCCGACCTTTTCCAGATACCGCATAGCCTGCTCCTGCGCTTCCGCCTTGCTCCGGCCGAGCACCTTCATCTGGCCGACCATGCAGTTTTTCAGAACCGTCATATTATTGAACAGGTTGAACGACTGGAAGACCATGCCGACATGAGAGCGATATTTCGCGGCGTTGACGCTTTTTCCGGTGACATTTTTACCGTGGTAGAGGATCTCACCGCTCGTCGGCGTTTCCAGCAGATTGATGCAGCGCAGCAGCGTCGATTTGCCGGAGCCGGACGCGCCGATGATGGAGATCACGTCGCCTTTTTTGACATCAAAGTCGATATCGCGCAGGACTTCGTGCGTGCCAAAGGACTTGCTCAGGTGCCGGATCTCAAGAATATTGTCTGCCATATCAGCGATCCCCCCTGCTGCGTCCGAATTTAAGTTCCTGCTCCGTGCGCTCGCGGAACTCCTTGCTCTGCTCGTCATAGTTGCTGCCGCGCTTCGGGTGCGAATACGTCCCGGCTGTCATGGTCAGCGGATCCTCCTGCACGAGCTCGTAGCTGTCGGAGCCGTCCATCAGCTTTTCGACCAGCCGCAGAATGCCGGAGGCAATCAGCGTCATGGCCAGATAGCCTGCCATTTCAATGACGGCGGACGGGAAATATTTATTGTTGATGCCGACGATATAGCGGTGCGAAGCAAAGAACTCCGTAAAGCCGATGATGAACATGACGGAGGTATCCTTCACGTTGATGATATAGTTGTTGCCGATCTGGGGCAGGATATTGCGGATGGCCTGCGGCAGAATGACGCTCGTCATGGTCTGGAAATGCGTCATGCCGATGGCCTTTGCGCCCTCGGTCTGGCCGGGGTCGATGGAGATAATGCCGCCGCGGACGGACTCGGCCATATACGCGCCGGTGTTGATCGAGACGATCAGGATGGACGCGGCCCAGATGTTATCGAAGCGCAGGGCATTATCCGTGAAATACGGCAGGGCGTAGAAAATGAACACGGCCTGCAGCATCATCGGCGTGCCGCGGAAAACCTCGACGTAGATGCGGATGATGACGCGGAGGATTTTCAGAAGGATACGCTTGGGCAGCGGATCGTTTTTGGCGCACGGGATGGTATTGAGAATGCCGCAGAGCAGGCCGATGACACAGCCGATCGCGGTCGCAGCCAGCGCAAGGCCGAGCGTATTGAGCATACCGTTCAGGTACATCATGCGGTATTTTTCCCACAAGATCCCGATATCCTGCATGAGTTTGGCGTGCAGCAATGTTATTACGGCCACCTGCACGGAAAGTCCATCCGCGGGGCTATCCAGCGCGAAGTGGATGGTATCCGCTACAAGCTGGTTTCGGCGGACGGTTTGCATTTTTGCCCTTATAAAATCTGTGATTAAAGCATTTGTTTGCAGCTTTTTTCAATTTTTTTTGCCTGTAAGGGGAATTTTATTTCAAAATGGGCTGGTATTCTTTGCCGGTACATGATATAATACATTGTATTTCTATGTTTGGAGGATTTTCAAATGAATCTGATTTCCTGTGAAAAGCTCGAAAAGAGCATGGTAGAATTGCAGTTCTCTATCGACGCTGAGACCTTCAAGGCCGCTGTGAACAATGCGTTCAAGCGCGAAGGCAAAAAATATGCCATTCCCGGCTTCCGCAAGGGCAAGGCTCCCCGTCATATGATCGAGAAGATGTACGGTTCTGACATTTTCCATTATGACGCTGTCAATGATCTGTTCCCGGAGGCTTATGAGGCCGCTGTGAAGGAAGCAAAGATCGATGTTGTCGGCCGCCCCGATCCCGAGGTCGTTTCCATGTCTGAGGCTGACGGCGTTGTGCTGAAGGTCAAGGTTGCTGTCAAGCCCGAAGTTGAACTGGGCGAGTATGCCGGTTTAACTGTGACCAAAGAAGCCAAGAATGTCAACGAGGCAGATGTTGACGCCGAAGTGAAGCGCATGCAGGACCGCAACGGCCGTCTGCTGACCCGTGAGGGCGCTGCTGAGAACGGTGATACCGTTGATATCGACTTTGAGGGCTTTGTTGATGGCAAGGCTTTTGAGGGCGGCAAGGCAGAGCATTACTCTCTGGTTCTGGGCTCCGGCTCCTTCATCCCCGGTTTCGAGGATCAGGTTGTTGGCCATTCCGCTGGCGAAGAGTTCGACGTCAACGTCAAGTTCCCCGAGGAATACGGCGCTGCCGAGCTGGCTGGCAAGGATGCAACCTTCAAGATCAAGTTGCATGAAGTCAAGTACAAGGAGCTGCCCGCTCTGGATGACGACTTTGCAAAGGACGTCAGCGAGTACGACACCCTGGACGAGCTGAAGGATTCCATCCGCAACAACATCAAGACCAACCTGGACAAGCAGGCTGAGCAGAAGGTCGAGAACGATCTGATGGATCAGGTTATCGCCAACATGAAGGCTGATATTCCTGACGCCATGGTTGACAGCCGCATCGACGAGCTGGTTCAGGACTTCGAGTACCGCATTTCTCAGCAGGGCCTGAAGCTGGCTGACTACCTGAAGTATATGGGCATGAACATCGAGCAGTTCCGTGCACAGTTCAAGGAGCAGGCTGACAAGCAGGTCAAGATGCGCCTGGCAATGGAAGCTATCGTTGCCAAGGAAGGCATCACCGCTTCTGACGAGGAGTTCGAGGAAGAAGTTAAGCGCATTGCTGACGCTTACAAGATGGAAGCCGACAAGGTTAAGAGCATTGTGGACGCCGCTGCTGTTAAGGCTGACCTGGCAATCAATAAGGCAATCGACTTTGTTAAGGAAAAGGCTAACGTTGTGACCGCTGAGCCCAAAGAAGAGGAAAAGCAGGACTAATCCATAGCCCTGGCTTTGCCCGATAGCAAGATTGTATAAAAGCCGATACAGCGTGCTTTGCCGTTGTATCGGCTCTTATCGAATCATGGAGATTTGTTCTCCGCTCTCCGGGCTGTAACAGCCCGGAACCATTACCATTGTTTTAAGGAGGGAACCGAATGAGCCTGGTACCTTATGTTGTTGAGCAGACTGCGCGCGGTGAGCGCAGCTATGATATTTTCTCCCGCCTGTTGAACGACCGTATTATCGTTCTGAGCGAGGATGTCAACCCCAATTCCGCGAGCGTGATCATTGCACAGCTGTTGTATCTGGAAGGGCAGGACCCCGAAAAAGATATCAGCTTCTACATCAACAGCCCTGGCGGCTCCATCAGCGCCGGCATGGCCATCCATGACACCATGCAGTATATCAAGTGCGATGTTTCCACCATCTGCGTGGGCATGGCTGCTTCCATGGGTGCATTTTTGCTGGCCAGCGGCACCAAGGGTAAGCGTTTTGCCCTGCCGAATTCTGAGATCCTGATCCATCAGCCGCTGATTTCCGGCGGCCAGGGCGGTGGCCTTTCCGGCCAGGCAAGCGACATCCAGATCCATGCCAACCACCTTGTGCAGATCAAGAAAAAGATGAACCGCATGCTCAGCGAGTATACCGGCCAGCCTCTTGAGGTTGTGGAGAAAGATACTGACCGCGATAACTACCTGACCGCAGAGGAAGCCAAGGCCTATGGCCTGATCGATGAGATCATTGTAAAACACTAAAACCGGGGGAATTAGGAAATGGCAAATTCGATTTCCGGCAAGGACGGAAAACGTGAAATGATTTGCAGCTTTTGCGGCCGTTCCCAAAGCCAGGTGGATCAGCTTATCATCGGCCCCGGCGTAAACATCTGCAAAGATTGCATTGATATGTGCTACAGTGCCCTGTATAAAGATGGCAACGTACCCGAACCGCCGCGCGCAACGCCGGAACGCCGTGCTGCGGCTTCTCGCGGGCATTCCGGCGTTGACCCTTTGGCGGATGTCAACATCATGACGCCTGCTGAGATCAAAGCTGGCCTTGACCAGTATGTCATTGGTCAGGACGATGCCAAGCGCGTGTTGGCAGTTTCTGTCTACAATCATTATAAGCGCATTCTTTCCGGGCAGGAAAGCCATGTAGAGCTGCAAAAGTCCAACGTACTGATGCTTGGCCCGTCCGGTACCGGCAAAACCCTGCTGGCCCAGACGCTTGCCAAAATGCTGAACGTTCCGTTTGCGATTGCGGACGCCACCACCCTGACCGAAGCCGGTTACGTTGGCGAGGACGTTGAGAACATTCTGCTCAAGCTGATTCAGGCTGCGGACTTTGATATTCCCAAAGCCGAAGTTGGTATTATCTATGTGGACGAGATTGATAAGATCACCCGCAAGAGCGAGAACCCATCCATCACCCGCGATGTTGGTGGAGAGGGCGTGCAGCAGGCATTGCTGAAAATTCTGGAAGGCACTGTCAGCAATGTGCCGCCCAACGGCGGCCGCAAACATCCGCAGCAGGAATTCATCCAGATCAACACCAAGAACATCCTGTTCATTTGCGGCGGTGCCTTTGACGGCCTGGAAAAGCTGATCCAGACCCGTACCGACAAGAGCACCCTCGGCTTTGGTAGCCAGCTGCGCACCAACCTGGACAGCGAGGAAACCCGTCAAAAGCTGCTGCGCAAAGTGGAACCGGACGATCTGGTCAAGTTTGGCCTGATTCCGGAGCTGATCGGTCGTCTGCCGGTTGTGACGGTGCTGGACCCGCTGGACGAGGAATCTTTGATCCGTGTTCTGACCGAGCCGAAAAACAGCATTGTGCGCCAGTACAAAGAGTTGCTGGCTATGGACAGCGCTGAACTGTCCTTTACGGATGCTGCCCTGCGTGCTATCGCCCAAAAGACCATTGCACGCAAGAGCGGCGCCCGCGGCCTGCGGAGCGTGGTGGAGGATATCCTGATCCCCATCATGTACGAAATTCCGTCTGACCCCACTATTACCCGTGTTACCATTGATGCGGACACAGTGAATGGCGGCCAGCCGCACCTGGAATATGGTGCCGTGCGCAAGCGCTATAAAAATAAGGCAATCATCAAGCAGTAAATAGCCCAATCAAAGCAGCAGCCCCTGCCGCTGTAGAATGTAATTGTTCTACGGCGGCAGGGGTTTTATTGTTTTGTATGTTGATCAATGTGTAAGCTGATGCCGGTCATTCCGGGGTTGCGGCTCTGCAGCCTTCCTTTATAGCGAGCGGTGTCAAGGTCGCATAAATAGGGTGTTTTCAAAAAAACATGCTGCGTTTCCTCATTTGGCGCACTCTCCGTCTGCTGGCAGCCGCTATCAATGGCATCCGGCAGGGGAGCACTCTCCTATACCATTTCAATCCGCACAAGGTTACCACGCACAAGAATTAAAATGAACTAACAGAAGCAGTTTTGTTATAAGAAATAAAGCCGGAATTGTCAAAACCTACACGGTACACCTGTTATTGCTTTATCTTATTCAGGCACTTTAAGGCACTAAACAACACCTTTAGGCTAAAGGGCTGAACCGTACGATTCCACGCTGCTTTCCCAATAAAAATTCCCCCGATGCAAAAGGGTTATCTTCTGCATCGGGGGAATGCGATTTATGGTTTGATTTTACTCCATCACAAGCAGCAGGCTCATTTTGAACTTGCCTTGCGGGGTAACGCTGTGCAGGCCGTTTTTGTCAAAGCGGAAACTTTCGCCTGCGTTCAGCTCGTAATCCTGACTCTCATAGTCAATGATTGCTTTGCCTTCCAGTGCGGTCAGGATGGCGTTGCCGGGGGCGCGGTGTGGGGGCAGGCTGGTGCCCGCATCGAATGCCATCAGCACAAACTTCATGTTGTCTGCGTGGACAAGGTCAACATTAGCAATGCTGCCCTCTTCGTAAGAAATCAGGTCTTTCAGGGCTGTGGGCTGGCCTGCTTTGATGATGTTGTTCAGGATAGTATTCTCCTTTTTCAAAATAATTTCAGTATAGATCATACCGATATCCGTGCTGGTTCCACACAGTGTTTTGGGCGGAACAGCCAGAAAATCATCCCCCGCAAAGGGAACTGCCCGGCCATCTTCGCCCAAGATAAAGCGGCCGTTGCCCATAGCACCCACATACAGGGTCGTACAGTCATAGCTTTCCGGCGTAATGGTAGTACCCGCCCCAAGGGAAAACCAGGTGACCGGCACCTCTTTGCCAAGGTTTGCCGGGCGGGAGACTGTCATATAATCACGGATGGGGCGCATTTGCGCAATGGTAAAAGGTTGGTGTTCCATGCGGCATACCTCACAGTGAGATTCGTAGGCTAAAGCATCGGCATTTCTATTGGCCGCCTGTTCAAAATGGATTCCTGCAGGTTCTCGCAAAATCACATTTCCCCGGCACAAGCTGGATGCCCTGCAAAATGCAGGCGGGCTGCGGCGTTTTTACTTCAGCGTTGTGGGGCGGTCCAGATAAATCACTTTGTTGTCAGAAATAAAAGTCTGGAAGTTATACAGGATCAAGATTTGGTCATAGCCCTCTTTTTCAATCGTGGAATCTAACCCATAGGCCAGCCCGCGGAAATCCACCACGCCAATTTTCGCATAATTCGCCGTCAGGTAGGGGATAAAGCTGTTGGCATAGCTGTCCTTTACCACCAGGATGCTGCCTGTCCCGTTGCCCTCAATCACCGAATAACCGTTGTTGCCATCCAAAAAAGCTCCATACTTGTCACGAGTATCCAGCTTGGCAAGGTTCATCAGGCCCTCGGTTTTCACCGGTTCATAATCTGCTTCGCCGTTTACTTTATAAACCGTCATCTGGTTGGGCAGATCATAATAGCTGAAACTGTCCGCCTGTGCATTCCAGCGCCGCGTAGCAGAATAATGCGTGCCGTAAAAATCGGGAACGGTAATTTTGGTATAGACATTGCAGTCAAACGGCGTCAGATTTTTCAGCGTGCAGAACTGCTGGTAAGCGCGGTAAGCACCATCCGGTGTCCAGTGGTGGTCGGTCTTAAAGTACAGATACTGGTCCTTATTGGCGCGGTAATCGTCGCGCATATCGATCACATCCGCCCCGCTGGCCTGCACTTGGGCAAAAATGTCATCCAGCATGGCATCTTCGTCCACCATGGGGGCATTGGCCGGCAGCATTTCCGGGTAGATATCGCTGGCCGAAGGTGCCAGCAAAAAAGTGACCCGGCCGGGGTAGCGCTGGGCAAAGTTTGTGACGGCACTGATATTTTTCCCCAGCTGCTTCTCAGTATCCGTACTGACGGTAAACAGCTTGGTGAACATCCAGCCATCTTTGCCGTTTAGGATGCCGCTTTCCTCCGTTTTGCCAAACGCGAGGGCATTGACAGCGCTTTCCAGGTTGATCCACCCATCGCGCAGGGCAACCTGGTCCTGCAGATAGGTGGAAAAATCATCCTGCCATTTGCCGTTCAGCAAAGTTTTTACGCTGAACACTGGCATTTGCGCCAGTTTGCGGTTTTCCAGCTCCGAGTTCTCGCGCTTGGGCCAGAACAGGTTGACCAGTGCAAACCCGCACAGCAAGGCGGCAAAAACAATCAGGGAAACTGGCGGCAGATGACGGTCGGATCTGCGGTGAACATATTTTTCCATAAAGCCATCCCTTCCCTTAAAAGTTTGCATACAGTGCGGTGGAACCCGTTGCTGCTACCACATACGCCGTGCACAGAACAAAGCAGACGCCGCAAAGCGCTGCCCGTAGCGGGGCTTTGCCTTTGCACCACTGCCAGAACCGCCCCGGCAGTTGGGTGGAGCAAACGCAGCACACAACCAGCAGCACCGCATAATTGCGCAGGAAATACAGCGACGAAACGCCGCCCTGCGGGATGAACAACCGGCTGAGCAGCAGCCCCAGCGGTGCACCGGGGGCGTTGCAGGTGAACAGCCCCCAGCCCAGTACCACCAGGAACAATGTGTAAATGTGCGGCCAGACCTTGCCTTTTTTCAGGTACTTCATCAAGAAGTTCTTTTCGATGACAAGCAGCACGAAATAGTAAAGGCCCCAGCAGATAAAGTTCCAATTCGCACCATGCCAGATGCCGGTCAGCGCCCAGACGGCCAGCATGTTGAGCATCTGGCGCCCGGCACTGCAGCGGTTGCCGCCCAGCGGGATATAAATGTAATCCCGGAACCAGCCGGAAAGGCTGATGTGCCACCGCCGCCAGAATTCGGTAATACTGCCTGAAATGTATGGCAGGTTAAAGTTCGCCGGGCATTCAAAGCCCATCATCAGGCTCAGGCCGTTGCTCATCTCCGAGTAACCCGCAAAGTCAAAGTACAGCTGCAAAGAGTACGCAATAATGCCCAGCCATGCCAGCGGCAGGGAAGCGTTCGCCAGCCCAATGCCGCCCGTTCCGATGATATCCTGCCAGAGCGCCGCAATGGAATCCGCCAAAATCACCTTTTTGGCAAGGCCGAACACAAACATTTCAGCACCATCCTGCGCTTTTTGCAGGGTGCAGCGTCCCTGTGTCTGGTGTAGAACATCCGCCATATCCCGGTATTTCACGATCGGGCCAACGATCAGCTGCGGGTACATCAGAACATATACCGCAAAGACCACCGGGCTGCGTTCCGCTTTTACCTTGCCGGTATACACATCCGCAGTATAACTGATGAGCTTAAACGTATAATAGCTGATGCCCAGTGGCAAAATATCCAAAAAACTCAGCTTGGCAAACCCGGTGGAAGCGATAACGTTGAGCGTATCCAGCAAAAAGTTCGTGTATTTACAGTAGACCAGCGCCGCTGCCGTCAGCACAATGGCAGCAATCAGCACGATTTTTCGCTTGCCCCCGGCGGGCAGGCTGGCAAGCAGAAGCCCCGCCGCATAGTTGATGGCAACCATGCCCACGGCCAGCGGCAGCCATGTAATACCGCCCCAGCAGAAAAACAGCAGGCTTTCCACCAGCAGCACCGCATTTTTGACCCTGCCCGGCACAAGGTAATACAGCCCCAGCGCCAGCGGCATAAAACAGAATAAAAAGACAACGCTGTTAAAATTCACAGCGGTTCCTCCTCTCTTGGTTCAGGGAGTGTGGGGAACAGCCCACCAAAAAACAAGGCCGCAGCCTGTTGGGGGCGCGGCCTGTTTGGTATCGGTTTGTGCTATCAGGCAAGTGCCCCGTCAATGGCGGTGTCGATTGCGGAATAATCCGGGCCATTCACACCGGCAATGACCATGACCACAACATTGCCTTTTACCACAATGCGTGCATCCTGTGCCTTGGCAACTTTATCAGCAAAGTCAGCATACAGTGTGCTGCTCATTGATTCCTTATAGGCTTCCAGTTCAGCTTTCACGGCGTCAGCGGTGCCATCTTTGACTTGGGCGGCGAATACCAGAGCACAGTCTGCCTGGTCGTTGGTCACATCGCCCTGGAAAGCAACAATGTTATCCGGGGTCAGGTTCATCTCGTTCTCCATGGAGAAGTCATCGATGGCACGGGCATTGGGCACTTCGTTCACAGCCTCAATGGCGGTCACGATGGCGCCCAAATCCACGCTGGCAGTGGCTTCCTCGGTGGAGGAAGCATCGGTGCTGGCTGCCTCAGAAGCCGTGCTGCTGGCAGCTTCCGAAGAAGCACTGGCAGAGGAAGAAGCGCCGCTGCCGCAGCCAGCCAGCAGGGTGGCAAACAAAACGGCTGCCGCCAAGGCAGAAATCAATTTTTTCATAATATAGTTCTCCTTTGTTGGTTCGGGGTTCAAATTTATCTCTTTGGCCCTCTGGGAATTTAGATCACCTACTATAGTACACCAAAATAATGTACTTATATAGGATACACGATTTACACCTGTTTTTCAAGTCCCGCAGGGTAAATCTCACACACTTTCACATCCACAATTTTGCGCAAAAATACCGGCGCTTGACAAACTCCGCCCGCCACCTTACACTTTGAAATACAGAATCCATGTAACTTATAAAATAATGGAGGAATCCCCCTTGCAGAACTACAAAGCCAGACAAACCGCCCTGCTTGGCATGCTGTTTGCCCTTTCCATGGCGCTCTCTTTTTTGGAATCTATGCTTACCCCGTTTTTTGGCCTGATGCCCGCCATGAAGCTGGGGCTTTCCAATATTGTTGTCATGTACGCCGTTTTGTTTTTGAACCGCCGTTCGGCGCTTTATCTTGTACTGCTCAAGGCGTTGTTTGCGTTGCTTACCCGCGGCGTTACAGCCGGGTTTCTTTCGCTGTGCGGGGGCGTGCTTTCCCTGGCTGTGTTCTGCCTGCTTCTGGCATTGCCATTCACCATCACAGGCTACATTTTTTCGGTCAGCGGGGCACTGGCGCATAACTGCGGCCAGCTGCTGGGGGCTGCAGCGCTGCTTTCAGACAAAATGGCAATCACCTATGCGCCGATGCTGCTGATAGCGGGTCTTATCGTTGGTTCCTGCACCTATATGGTATCGCGCCTGATTTTTCCCGCTGTCAAGAGAATTATTCCGCCGAAGAGCAAAGCGGAAAGCAAAATTACATTTTAAGATAGCGTCTTAAAAATTTTTAAAAAAGTGTTGACATTTCACATTTCTGCGGCTATAATATAACCATAGCACAGGGAACAAGTTCAAAAAAGTGAACGTCTTGTGCGGCTCATAAAACTAAAAACCAAGAACAAACCATTATTTTGATTCGGAGGTATTTCTTATGAAAAAGTATGTTTGCACTGTCTGCGGTTACATTGCTGAGGGCTCCATCCCCGATTTCTGCCCCGTCTGCAAGGCTCCCGCTTCCAAGTTCATTGAAAAGACCGATAATTCCTATGTGACCGAGCATGTTGTCGGTATCGCCAAGGACGCTCCGGAAGATATCATCCAGGGCCTGCGCGAGAACTTTAACGGCGAGTGCAGCGAAGTTGGCATGTACCTGGCCATGAGCCGCGTTGCCGACCGTGAAGGCTACCCGGAAATCGCCGAAGCTTGGAAGCGTTACGCTTTTGAGGAAGCTGAGCATGCTTCCAAGTTCGCAGAACTGCTGGGCGAAGTCCTG
>ERZ779660.1067-NODE-1067-length-14924-cov-1.616383_pt1 | contig 14924 bp, 24 predicted proteins | sample MGYA00511906_ERZ779660 | MGnify/ENA primary metagenome ERZ779660 (study PRJEB29588, sample SAMEA2156906) | human gut metagenome | biome: human gut; feature: human-associated habitat; material: faeces | place: Denmark | collected 2008/2010 ... | reverse complement strand
CTGAACTCCGGTGCCCTTATCTCGGGCACCCCAGTGCTCCGATACCCTTACCAGGGTAACGTCATTTTCCAGAATATTCGCATTCGAAATCTGCGCCGCCAGCTGACCAGCCGCCGTATTGACGCACATTCTGACCGCAGTGTCTATCTGATAACTGCGCCCGCTGTCATAGTCAATCGTCCGCAAACCGCTTTGAGCCAGCTCCCTGACTGCATCCTGTACGCATTGCCGCTGCGTTGCCGCCCCACTGGTAAGCTTTACCACCGCTTTGTCGAGCTCCCGCCGGTACACCTCCCGCACCGGTTCGATTCCGGCACCGGTACGAAACCCGGTTGTCTTGGTAATATTCTGCAGCTCGCCTTGCGTCTGCCGCTGCATCGCTTTCGTGATCTGCGACAGCTCTTTATTTTCTTTCAGGTCAGCCCCCGCAGCATCCCACAGGCTGAGATCATTCTCCCATGCCATAGATGCAGCAGTTTCCATAATATCTTTTTCTGCAATCGCTGCTTGCCCATCGATCTGTTTCAGCAGCTTCGCCACTTCCCGTTTATACTGCAGCGTGTTTTCTTCCACCTGCTTCTGGTATTCTTTATCTGCCCGCAGTAGCTTCATAACACGCGCCCGAATCTGTGCCGGGCTGTATCCCAATGCCTGCAGCGCTTTCACTTCCAGCTCTGCTGTTCTGGTGTATTTCAGCGTATCACGGATGCGCCGTGCCACGTCTGCGATTACCCAGCTTTCCAGATGCTGGTAAAGCGGCACCAACGCGCCAGATAGGACATCCAGCTGTTCATCACTCAGCATTGCGGCACCACCTTTCAGTCATCTGTCTCATCACCCAGATCCGGATCCTGCTGCCCCTCTGCAATGTACTGTCTTGCCTGCTCTTCGTCGCAGTTCAGGCGGGCCATCACATACCGTATCCTGAAAATTGGGATATCGGAAAAGCTCACCGCATCGGATCGCATCTGCTCCATCTCAGCGTCCTTGTCTGTGATATAGGAATCATCAAATTCCACACTCACATCTGCTCCAATATCCCAGCTGCCGCCCTGAAATGTATTGGCAAACCACAGGACGGCTTTTACGATGTCCCGTATGTACCGTTTTGCAGCCTGCCGCTGCCGGTTCAGCTCCTGCATGGAATCCTGACGTTCTCCAAAATATTCCGTTGCGGTCTTGATCTGTCCACCTTCGAAACTGTATTTCTTTGTACCGTATCCAAACATCAACGACAGCAACGAAAGTGCAAGTTCCAGCGCCTTCGTGATCTGCTCCGTCCGAATTTCCGGATTATATTCCTGAATCAGCTCCTTTTGTGTGGGAAGCCTTTCGCCCAACAGCACAAACAGCTTCTTTGCCTGCTCGTTCGGGGTGATCGGTTTACCGCTGCCATCAAACTGACACAGCATCTCGTTGATGAGTATCAGCTTATCCGCCTTGTCCAGATCTCCGTACAGTACATTAAATGCCAGTTCCACAACTTCCAGCGCTGGAATCGCATTGTGAAGCTTCGGCAGTCCATACCCAACCATATCGTCAAGGTTGTTGACCTCTGCATTCTGCAATACCGCGAACGGTTTCATATCCCCCAAACGTAACACGATGGACTTATCTTCTATCTTCGCTCCATACTCGTCAAACACAGCTGTCTCCGCGGTATAGTTTTCTGCCCGGTCTTTCGTGAAGATCACCAGAGTTGTCTGTTTTTTTCCTTTTTCCAGTCCGGTCCCGGAAAAAGCCGCTTCTGTCACGACATCATTTTCGACGGTCAGCGGAATGTAGCTTTCTGCTTCCACATAGTTCAGCCGAATGCGCCCACCCAGCACCCTGCCACTTTTCATGATCGTTGCATCATCCAGGCGTACATAACACGCTGCCGTTCCATCCGCGGATACCTTTTCCAGTTGTTTCCTGTACTGTGTCTGGAACTCGCTGTCCGCCAATATTGCATTTACAAAATCTTTCTGCTGTTCCGTGCTTCCTGCATTCACATCCAAGATTTCGCACAGGTTCGCATCATCGCTGCAACACCGCTTCGCAAGGTTTAACTGTTTCAGGTCATACGGTACATTCTGGACTGTGTTCCGGCGGTGGAACTCTGGAATCTTCCGATTCGCATACCAATCGTCGCACGCATGGATCAGCTCAAGCGCAGTCGTATTCACTCGGTATCCGCGCTTTAAAAGATAATCTGTAACACAGTTTTCCACTGTCCTCACCTCCCAAGGTCTACATACTCTACAAAATCCAACCAGCAATAACAAAAGGCGTCCCACCAGTCATTGCAGTTGGCAATATTTTTATCTTCTGGCTGGTCAGGGTGATCCGGATCCCACCGTAGACGGCTGATCGCTCCGATTACGCTTGTGCATCGCCGACTGATCATAAGCCGTCCCATTGAAAACAGCATATCAACAGTCTTCGGTCGCTCTGTGATCGGGTTTTTCCGACATCCGCTGATGCTGCGCCACGGCAATCCTGCGGACTTCGCTGCATTTCGCAGGCTGTTAATCATCGTTGTACTGGCACTGTCGGGGAATATCCAGTCAACATCTCCGTATTGCCCGATCACCATGCGGTAAAATTCAACGAACTTATCACAAATCCGCTTACTGTCAACCTCTTCGGTAACCGGCAGGGAATCTTCTTCCAGTACAAACAGGTTCCGGTATCCGTTCAGCCAGCCCATCATGACAAAAGTGGTTTTCGATCCATTTCCACCAAAGTCAATGCCGATCGTAATGCGATCCAACCATTTCTTTTTTCCTGCTCGCTGCGCTTGCTTGATGCGAACTTTAAACCATTCCTGTAGCTGTGCATCTGTAAAGAGATATGGATCCGGACAATCAGCAAAATAGCGGAAGATGATTTCCTCCGCTACTTTTCGTTTTCCCAATATGTCTCTCTCGTACCAGACTGTCCCCTTGTGGTATGTTGCCAGGATATCCCGTAGCCTGCTGCCGGATATGCTGTAATTATCCGCGATCGTAAAATGCCCATAATTATAACCATATTCCGGATTCTGCAGCTTTTTTTCTTCATGAAAGTCCAGGATATCCGTATAATACCAATGTCCCTCTTCTTTTGGATTCAGGTCGTGGAATACTTTTCTGTCGGAACTGGAAAGTGTTCTGTCAAATGCTTCCCGAAGGAATTTCGGGTGGCATTCGTTTGCTTCCGTGATGTAAGCCATCCCGTAGGTATTGCCTTTGATCAGCTTCTCATCCCCATCTTTCCCGCCGCCCGACACCAGCACAACCTTCTCTCCGGCTTTCGTTTGCACATAAACGCAGTCACGGTCTTTATATTTTCCCTCACGGCAGCGCCCCTCGAAATAATTCAGCAGACCATATCCGTCACAGTCCAGAATATTAAGCTTTGCGGTTGCCACTGAAACGCCCGCAACCAGATGGATCTTGTTTTTGTGGTTTTCCAAAAGCGTACAAAACGCCATAACCTGCAGCACATTCTTACCACCACGCTTGCCACCTTCTGCAACGTTAAACCAGTTATCGAAACATCGTCTGAAATATTCCATTTGCCGAGCAGAGAACGGCGCTGGTTTATTCATTCACATCACTCCTCAGCAGTTGCTACGGCAATGGTATGCAGGCTGTATGTGAGCTGCTGGTTTCGTATTCACACCATTACAAAGCTTATCCAACGCGCGCACGAGCCTCCATCTTCTTTTCTGGATTCCCGCATATTCCTCAAGAGTTTCCCAGAATGCCTCTGAAAAATGATTCAGCACTCCCTTAGCCTTCTCAAAATATCGTTAAGAGCCTTCGCGACTGTTTTACCCATTTTTTTGATTGTCTCCATAATATTCGACATTCTGTAAACCATCCGCTTAAATTCAATTACCATCATTCCAGTTTTCTCAATCGCTTTTTTCGTCTTCTCGTCGTAACACAAAATCATGTTATCACTCCTCGTAATCTTCAATGTTTCGGTTCGGCTGCGGATTTTTCAGAATCTCTGCCAGTGTCTGCATGTTCTCCACAATGGCAGCTGCCGCATCACTACCGCGGTTCCTTTTCTCATCCTGCACAGCTGTTTGGGATCGGATCTGTTCAATCCTCGCTTTCTGTTCGTCCGTTGCCAGTTCCCAGTTTTTATGCAGCATTTCATCATACTGCTTTATCATACTGCGCAGCTCGCTCTGCGCCCTTGCCTGCGATTTTAAAAAGTCTGCCTGCTTGTCCCATGCCTGTTGTGTTTTCCACGACTCTCCGCCCGCCGAATCACTTACCATTTCCCGCGTCTTGTCCGTCTGGTCCCGCACATACATGATCTGCTGTGCCCGGATGATCGCTGCATACGCAATCTGTATCTGATCCCATAACACATCCAATGGATTGACCGGCATTTCTGCGATAATAGAAAAGGTCTCCTCCGGAAGATATTTCCGAAAAAGACCATGTTTCTCAGCATTATGATTTTTCAGCGGTGCACCAGCTCCCTCCGCGTTGTGGTTTCCTGGCTGACCGCCGCGCTTTCGCTTCGCAACGTTGCGTTTTTTTCCGTTTGCAACGTTGCAATCCCATTTCTGTCTATTTTTCCAGCTCCGGATTGTCCCCTCAGGCAACCCGAGCTGATTTGCAATCTCAACCAGCTTTGCTCCCCGCTGGTACATTTCATGGGCTTGCTCTACCCTTACATCTGCTTTCCGCGGCAACCTCACCACCTCTCATTCATTTGTTTTGATGTATCTAACTACCTATATTAACAATATTTACACTTGCAATTTTCCTCATTACAGTTAAAATCCCTTGCTTTTTTGCAAAATATTGATAAAATATGCATGATAGCATTGATAATGCTATCCGAGAGGATATTCACAAGGAGGATAACATCTATGGCAAAATTATTTTCTGTAATTAAATTACGGTAAAAGCCATCGTCTCAAATTGTCTTCTTTCTCTCGCCGCATTGCCTACTCTATAAGTGTTTAATTGTATCCTTTCTCTTGGCGTTCGTTTAATACGATGTAAGCCCATAAATAAAAGCAAAGGAGAAAGACACAATGACAACATTCTTTGAGACGATGGCGAATGTGGATTTCTGCATGTTTTTGCTGGGAGCGTTTGGTATCCATTTTTTTACATGGATACATAAAATGATTCCTAAGTGCAACGCCTTTGTGTTCGGTGCTATTTGTACTGTACTGACCTACTTAGTTTTGACACACTTAGCTTAAACATCGCAAACAAAAAGCCGGATTAGCTACCCGGCTTTTTTGTTTTATATCTCGGCAGCCTTCCGCCTGCCTTTTTTGTTGCCATCGGGCTGCCTCCCTGTCGAACTGCACAGGTTCCAGCTGCGGAATGTCATACGCGCCAACGCCCGGGTATATTCTTTTTGCCAGATTCTCGTAATTGCGCTGATCTCTGTAGTTCATCCTGTTTCCTTTCTTCTGGCAAAAGAAAGAAGCAGGTTGTTATGCCTGCTTCTGTAATCCGTTTAATTTTTTCATAAGGGCTTCCTGCAATACCTGTGAAAAATTGATGTTTTCACGCACGGCAGCTTCGTTCAGCCACTCCGGAATTGTTAATGTCTTTTTTACCGCTTTTGAAGAATGTCTTCTGCGATATTCTGCCATATCAAATTCTACAATGATAAGCGTTCCATCCTCTGCATCCACACGATCCAGCGGAGACGCTTCTGGAATAACTTCTCCCGCATCTTCCATTGTGCTTAAGGACAATCCCAACGCATCCACTGCCATCCCATACGCGTCCTGCATGTCATCCCCTTGTGTCATACACTCTGGAATATCCGGAAAGCTTACCCAGAACCCACCTTCCTCCGCTTTATGAAAAACTGCCGGATAAAATAACCTTTCCATATATAACCTCCATTTCAGGTGGCAGGGCTATTTCAGCCCCGCCTGTTTCAATATTGCCTGCTCCAATCCCTTTTTCAGGTCTTTGGAGTGATAAGGAACGACTACGGTTCTGCCGCTATCCTGATTTCTCATTTTAACGTGAGAACCATTCTGGCTGAGAATAACATACCCAGCTTTTTGCAGGAAACTTATCATTTCCTTTGGTGTCATTGGCATCTTTTGTATCTCCTTTCCTTATCATGGTTATATTGTAACACGTATTTATACGTATGTCAATGGCTGATATACAAAAATACCCAGCCTTTTGACTGGGTATCCTGCAGAAATCATCATTTTCAGGGGAAGTAAATTCTTTCACTGCTTGCAGTATATACTATACTGCATTTAGAACGAACAATGTGAACAAAACGAACAAACTTTTATTTTCCTGACATAAATCTTTGAAATTCCAACCGCACGCTGTCCCCTGTTGCTTTCCGTCCCAGCTTCGCTGCCGTCTCTTCCCACGTCAGCCCTTCAAAGAGCTTCCACCGGATGATCCGCTGCATCCGTGCCGGAATCGTAACCATCCAGCGTTCCACCTGCACCCGTGTCTCTTCGGCAGCCGCCCGGCGGTCTGCCAGCAGCTTTTTCTTTTCCAACAGCCGTGCATCGTCCCGCATTGAAAATGTTGTCCCCTCGATTTTGAAATGCTGCGCATTATAGGGGAATTCCGGGTTGCTGCCTCTTACGCTGTCCTGCGTTGTCTCGCTCTGCTTTTCCTGCAGCCGCCTGATCTGCTGCTCGGTCTCCCGGATCAGCTCACAGGCGTCTATGTAGTCGTTTAGGATATTTTTATCCATCGATGCCACCTTCTTTCTCATCCACTTTCTTACTTAAATATCAGTTTTCCCGACTAATTTCCATTCGATTGAATCTACTTCCTGTTTATGGTAGAATTAATTCATCTGAGGGGGGATTCTCGAATGAAAACTAATTACAAAATTCTCTTATTCACTTTTTGCGTCAACATTCTTATGGCAATTTCATTGAATAGTTTCAATGCATCGCATTTGTATCTTCCAGCAATGTTCTTGTATTTTGCATCCAATGTTGTTGGATTTTTAGACAAGGCTTCTTACTACAATGACTTTGACCTTAAAATTGAAAGAAACATCTCATTGACCTGCTTTGGATTATCTCTTCCACCAATATTCCTTTATATTGCAAATTCTATAAATGGTATTGATATTGTGTTTAAAGAAGTTAACGATACTTACAGGATTATTGTGCAAGCCGTTCCTGATTCTTTTTTAACCTTTGATTCAAAGGATGTAACTCCATATATCTTATTTCTTGTTTTTATAATGCCATTTGCCTATATTCCTTTAGTTGCAATCCCATATCTTAGAGAACAGGGATTTACTAGAGAATCAATGGTTAAAATAACAACAGAACATCCAAAAATACTTTTGTTACTTATCTCTTTATCATTATTATTTGGCATTTTGGGTATAGTTATTTGCAACATAAAATATAACAGATGCTGTGTTGGTTATGGTTCTCCACAACATATAAAATATTTTGCATCTATCTCGGCAATATCTTTTATTGTTATGTACGTAACTTTTTTACGTCTTTACAAAAATAAATCGAATTAATCACATATGCCAAGTGAAATTAAGGCACCGGCACCAAATAAAATTGAAACCAAAACCATGCTTGCTGATTCTGCAGGATTTAATCCTGCAGAGTAGGATAAAGCAATAGAGATCATCATTTCCAAAACGCTTATAAATTTTAACATTCTTCTATTTTTCAATATCATGCTTCCTCCATTAAATGCTCTTTAAATTGCTGTTCCGGCGCGTTTCTTTTTTTGTTGTTTTTATGAGTTCTGTTACTGAGACACCACTTGCATCCACCATGATTCCGGCAGCTTGCATCTGCAGCTTTTGCATTCGTGTACTGCTTCCTGTGCTCCTTTCCTGACTGTATTCATAACCTGCTGTCACCCAAAAACGCTCCTATCATCTGCCCCTGCCAGCCGGAAGGCTTGTCCTGCTCCAGGGCTGGTATATATGGTTCTGGGAGTGGCATCCAAACTGTTACATTTGGATTATTCCAATCTTCGTATCCCTCAATGAACCATCTGTCCCTATCGTACGCCCCAATCTGTATTGCATTCGCAAATGTTAGTGCATTATATATCCCGGAAACAGTTACAAGAACCAGAACATCATCTTCCGGCAACTGCTCCTCCACAGAAATCCAGCGATTTTTTTCTTTCCTCCGCATTCAGTTTTTCCAGCAATCTATAAGAATCTGTCTTCTCAAAATTAAGGAGTTCTTCCACCTCTTCCGGATCCACCCCTGTGTCCTCGTACTCCATCAGCTTCCAGAGTGCCCCATACAGCTTTTCCCGCAGTTCTCCCGTGATAACCTGCCCCTCATGGAGCTGCTCCCAGCGGACACCTTTCAGATGCCAATTTCCCTGGTCGTCTTTTTCTGTCAGTCTATTCATATCATCCTCCAAATTTATGCTGCAGATTCACTCCCGCCTCCGTCCGGCAGGCTGCAACCAACTTCTTTCTGTCAAAATTATATTCCGTCTCGATCTCATAGATCTGCCCCATCAGCCGCACAAGCCTGTCTTTTCCAAAACCATACTTACGATGCAGGGAAAGAAACAGGCACGCCATCAGCATTGCGTCGATCCATTTCTTCTGGCGCTGTCTCATGTAGATCATCTGTGCAACGGACATCTGTCCCATGTCGGTCTGTGCATTGAGATACGCCAACTCCCTCCAGCCTTTGTCCATGTTTGGAATCCTCAGTTCAATACCCGATTCATTTTCCAGCATCTGGATCATACTGATCTGGTTTGTGGCTCCACATTCATTCCACGTCTCAAGCGTTTTATCAAAAATCCTTCGGATCCGTTCTGGCCCCCATCCTTTATCCCAGTACCGGGCAAAGGCAATTGCTGCCGCACTGTAAATCAGATCGACCTGCTTACGCATCTCCTGATTCAGCTCACGGTTTACTCTTTTCAGTACGTCCATCCTCGTGCTCCTTCCTGGCCGGCTTTCCGCAGCTGGTCGCATCCTGAATTTCCACGATCGTCTCTCCAATCTTGTACAGCACCGCCGCGCCGATGCCGATTAAGGCCAACAAAGCCACGATAAATAATACCGTCTTCATCTCTTTCCCCTTTCAATACATCGTCTGTGAAACCATAATTCTGTCCGCCTTTTTGTCATGGAATACTCACACGCCTCATCCAACATGATTTCCTTACCGCATACCTGACAGATATGGATTTCTTTTTTTTCCTTCCTAGATTTCATCAGTCGTTTCCCTCCGCTGGTAATATTTTCTGAGGGCTATGTACATATCTTCGAACAGTTGTCCCATGTCCGAGTTAAGTGCCCTGTATTTTTTTAACACCTGATCACCTTCTCGATACAGCTCATCCCATTCATCTTCCTTCAAACGTTTGGCTCCATATTTCTTAAACAGATGCCATATCTCCGTCTGAATCTGATAGATTACCTTCATTTCATCCATTGATTCTCTCCGTGTAACAAAATATTGATTATGTAACACCTCTAAAATAGCTATGTAACTTTTCTGTAACCACACAAGACCGCATACATACAAGCTTTTTGGACATCGGTAACAAAGTAACAGTAAAATTTGTATCTCCATATAGACCAGAAAAATATCTCAAACAACCTTTTTGCATATATTCTCTTTTCATATATACATTAAAAACCCCGTTGTTCCTCTGTTACTTTTGTTACCTCAATCGAACGGTAGTTTTTCCTGCATGTATTCCGGCAAGTCATCTATGCTGACAAATCCATCTTCTGGCGCGGTATCCCGATTCATTTTCAGCCATACGCAGCGCACGGTTATCCCGGATACTTTTTTCAATTTCGTCATGTTCCCAGCCTGTGTCTGCAGGAGCTTTTCCCGGACTGCCCAACTCAGGAAGGATTTCTTCGAAAAACCACCCTTTTTACAAATAGAGTCCATTACGTTATTGTAAATAATGGCATATCCATTTTCGATCACGCCCCATTTTTCTGCAGTGCCGCTCATCGGGTCTAACTTTGCACGGTTAATGTCCACTTCGCTCAGCACATACTGGTAGCAGCGCTCGTTGTCGGAAAGTTCATCCCGATCTACCAACACCGCCTTTGCTTCTTCGAGTGACAAATATTGTCCGTCCTTGAATAAATAATCTGTTGCAATCCGATCCGCAGTCAAGATAATAGACAGGGAAATACTTTGTTTCTGCATTTTTTCATCGTCGTGGATCTCTGACTGAATCCGCCGCTGCATCTCCCTCAGCTCTACAGGATCCATGTCTTTGATAACATCAATAAAATCCTTTCCCGCATATCCATAGTTCTTTTTCAGCGTTTCTACCGTTGCCTGTGGGTCGCAGTAGATATTTTCTCCACACTCCACTTCCAGAATACGGTTGATCGCGCCTCCCTGAGTTACATACGATGACAGTGGGCGTTCCCCATTTGTGAGGATTGCATTCCGCCATTTATTTTCCCGGTTCATTCCTAGTTCTTTGTTGGATCTTGATTTTCCTTTTCCAGAGCACAAGTCATACACAATCCCTTCAAAGTTGTCACGTATCCGCGCCGACACCTTGCTCGTATCATCCAAAATCATCGGTAGACTGTTCAGTAAGTCTGCACGGGCTTCCAGCGCCACATCCGTTGTCTTGAAGTCCCCTATATAATTACTTTCGTCCGGATCCGCCCAGACCGACGCTGCCAACATCAGTGTTACCGTTTTGCCTCCTTCCGTTTCTCCCCAAAGATCCACAATAAAAGGCAGGCTTCCCAGCGGCGATATCAGCACACTTGCAAAAGATGCTGCCAACATCATCTTTACCTCAATCCTACCGGACCTGCGCAGCTCTGATACATGACGGTACCACGCTTCATCGCTACCTTTTGACTGGATAGATTCAAAAACCTGTTTAAAACGGCTGTCTCCATCAAAAATAATACCTGTGTCATATGGCAGGAAATCCTTTTTAACCCATCCAAGTTTTGAACTGGAGTATTGCACAGAAATGTATTTTTCGTTCATGTTCTCCACATCAGCCAGATAACGCACCAGAAGCTTTGCATTTTCACTCGTCACCGCAACCCCTCTTCCTGACAGCGCAACGATCTTATTTGCCGATGTTACCATCGTTTTGGGAACGATAATTTCATCCCACTGGCCATTTCGCTTATATGCCAGCTTGATCTGCTCTTCTCCCGTTTCAAGGTTTTTTAATCTCTCTATCGGGAGGATCGGGTGATAGCATGCCTGCACATCTATCGTCCCGGTATTCTGTACCCACACACCGTCTTCCCGTGCGATCCACGCCCCACAGTACATCCGGTCGTATGGACCATCAAAATTTGTCCAGTTATCAAGCGATGTTGCCACGCTGTTCCTTGATGCCGCACGCATCTGCTTCTCCATGCGCTTATAGGCCGCCACCATCGCCCGAAACTTTGGTTTTACGCCAAGCTCAACTGCCCTGTCCTCCAAAGTCAGGAGCAGCTTTGCTTTCTGGATTTCATCCTCTTCCGAAAATACTTCATCCAGCACCGTATCCGAAATGACATCCGCTGCGGTCATAGAAGCAATGTTCTGCATCTACCCATCACCTCTTTTCGTTTAAATATTCCAGTCGGTATTCTGCCAGTTGAAACCTGTTGTAACATTCACACCATGCATCCGAAAGCGGTTCAAACAGGCGCACACATATCCACAAGAGCTTTGTTTCCTGACGCAGTGCCTCCTTCTCTTCCTCTTCCTTACGAACCTTTCTCGCCGCTTTCTCCCGCCGCTTTTGAAGTTCATATCGCCGGCGCTGGCGGGTAAACCAACATTCATTCTCCCGGTTCGGGTACTCCCCGCCCAGTTCCAGAAACGCTTCCCGAAACGAGATATCCTCATATTCCTGCAGGAAGGTAAACACATCACCGTTTGCACCACACGCAAAGCAATAGTAATCTTTCTGGTAAATCTTCATTGACGGCGTACGGTCCCCTTTGTGAAAAGGGCACTGGATGAACCCTGCCCGGTTTGGCACCGGCAGCCCGCAACGCTGAAGCACATCCCGCATGACTGATCCTTTAATCTCTTCGCTTGTCATACCGCGTCCTCCGCAGCCCAATCAAATTCCCCGCGTTCCAGACGTTCTTTCAAGTCACGCTTTAGAATTTCATAGATCAGCGTTGCAGACGTTTCTTCCTTGCACATAATCAGCTGGAAATCATAACGATTCTGCCATGCAAGGATTGATGCCAGGAATGCAGCTGGATTGTACATGCTCCTGTACTTCCCTGCCAGAAGCTTCTCCCATGTGGCGTTTTCCACTAGCAGGAATATCCTCGCCCCGTTTTCTTTTGCCCTAGCGAACTCTGCCTCAAAGCGTTTCCGCGACCGGGTAAAGCACCCTGCCAGCTCATCCAGATTCATCTTCCGTTCCACGGCGATCGGTGCCGCCACCTCATGCGGAGAATATTCCAAAAAACTGCTTCCATCCGGCAGAACAAAATTATAAGCATAGTCCCCATAAGACAGTGCCTGTCTGACATACTCGCAGGGGAAGCGGTTGTACCGCTCCCTCGCCCTTTCCGTATCTTGCTCTCTGGTATCTACCAATACTTCCATAGAGCGCAAGCAGTTTTCGACTTCAAAATGGTTCATGGCAGCCTCCCATTCAAAACGGAAGTTCCTCGTCAATTTCGTCCGGAATGTTCATGAATCCATCAGCGCCCTGCGTTGCCCCTGTCGGATATGTATTCCTTCCAGTCTTCAAAAGCGTATCTTTCGGGATCGTGAACTTCCCGTCACGAATCCGCTGCGCATCCATCAGGCTGTGGCAGCTTGTAAAGAACCCATGCCGCCCCTCAAAATCATATTCTTTGTTGTTGAACAGTCCGCCGATGATCTTTCCTTTCAGGGTTTTCTCGTTCCAGTTCCAATGATATCCCTCGTTAGAAGTTTCAAATGCCTCCATGACCGTCTTAAACCGACGCTTCGTCCAGTTATCCTGATCGGAACCATCATCCTTTGGACAATACAGCCGGTAGACACCTTTCCATTTCTTATCTTCTTGCGTCTGTGCATCATAATTACGCTTATAAAATCCTGCCTGTTCACCTTCTGCGATATCAAATGCGATTACCAGCACATCGCTGTTCCCGTTCTTCCCTTCGTCCAGACGCACGTTCTGAATCTTTAAAACATACCCACCTGTCGGCAGTTTCTCGTTATCAGAATAAGCCTGTGTATCTTCATAACCATTCCATTTTTTCATCGTCTTACTTCTCCTTTAAAATTCCTGCAGTGCTTCAATCACCGCGGTAATATCATTGTCGATCTCCCTGTCCGCAAAAGCTCCCATAGGGCTCTTTGCCGTGGACAAATTTGCCTGTGTTTCAAAAACATATCTACCGTCCACGCATTTGCTCAGAAGCACCGTAGAAAACTTACTCTCCAGCGTAATCTTGTCCAGCTTCCTGCCAGATGTTTTGATCCGAGTGAACATATACCCATTCTCGTCATGATCCGTCTGGGTATGTGCCACAAACACAATTGTTACATCATCCCTCATCGTCAACGAATAATCGATCAGGTCATAAATGCTCTGGGCAAGATCCTGCCATTTGTCGTACCCCTTTTCCTTAGCCCTCCGCATCTCATCTGCAACCATCAGGCCGTTAATGGTATCCACTACCACAACCTTGATGTGTTTCATATTTTCCTGCTCATTGACTTTCCGGAGCGCATTGAGTGCAACCTGCGGGAAATCCGTGACAAGATAATTTTTGTTTGCACCATTGAAGTCAGCCTTCCATCCTTTCCAGGACAATCCTTTCTTATCGCAGTCAATATATAAAGTCGTCTCTGGGGCAAGCTTCCTCATGGACGTTGTTTTCCCTGTGCCGGATTCCCCAGCAATGCATACTACATGGCTCATTGATGTTTCTTCCTCCTGTGTTCCCTTATTTAATCCTCAGATGTTCCCCTCGTTCTTTTAACGTTGCAAACGGCAGTACCTTTCCTTCCGTCAGTGCCTCGCGGATTTTTGACATGTCCGGAATCTTCTTCATATAATCGTCCGGGACTGCTACCTCATCCACCTCCATCGGAGCGACGCCGCCATTTTTGCAGATTGCAAACGAGTAAAAGTCCGTCTTAAGCTTCTTCCGATTACAAAGGATCATAGCTGCCTTCAAACGGTCTTTCAGCACCTTGCTCCGGTTGTGCAACTGCTCTGCGCGCGCTGCCAGCCGATCAGCCTCATTTTCAAACTTCACAGCTTCCGCATCCAGTTCCGCCATAATCTTTGCATATCCGTCCGCCTTCTCCTCCAGCTCGCCGTCCATGCCGTCCAACGTGTCTGTGATGACCTTCATCTCCAGATTGTCCGCGGACTCCATCATTTTATACAGTTCCAGATACTGTCCTGTGATTTCATACAATGTACTCATTTTCTTCTCTTACCTCCTGTTCAGTCTCCTGCATTGCCTGCATAATTCTTTTCATGCGCTTTTGCGCTTTTGCTTTCATATCTATTGTCGGGCTTGCATTCTCTCCGGATTATTTCTGATCTGTATACATGTCACTCCTTCAGACATCTCTGAAATCTCTCAAAAAGCTCATCCATTGCTTTCTCGATTTCATCCATTTCCGGCATTGTCTCACGCTTTATGTCAAATGCTTCTTTCATGCCCACATTCAGCGCTTTCCACAAAACATCCTTTGCCGTTCTTTTGGGAACGCCACTATTTAAAAGCGTTTCGGTCACAGCTGCAGATGCCACCGAAAAATCCACAAGGACATCCCAGCCCGATCCTTTTATGGTTACTTCTCCGTTTTCTGATTTAATCATTGCATTCTCTCCATTCCCGCCTTATACTAAAAGCGTAATTTTTTTTCATTGGCGCCGGTACTTTGGTCGGTTCAGCGCCTTTTTCTTTTCCGGCTTCTTAATTCTTCTTCGCGTTCCGCGCACAGCACTGTTGCCACAAAACAGCCGGCGGCGGCGACCGTC
>ERZ779660.1060-NODE-1060-length-14973-cov-2.633597_pt1 | contig 14973 bp, 20 predicted proteins | sample MGYA00511906_ERZ779660 | MGnify/ENA primary metagenome ERZ779660 (study PRJEB29588, sample SAMEA2156906) | human gut metagenome | biome: human gut; feature: human-associated habitat; material: faeces | place: Denmark | collected 2008/2010 ... | reverse complement strand
ATCACCAAACGACACAAGAGCCTTGATTCTAAAGAGCGTCTTTCCTAAAAAAGTTACAAATTCGCTGGTTAATTCAAATTTTTTCATTTACATTTCTCTCCTTTTCGTCTACAATTTAACTGATTTAATTTCTTGAGTGCTCGAGGGTTGCCGCCCTGTGACAGCACTCTTTTTTAATACCCAAACACTAGCCACCATCCAATCACCGCCATTCCGAACCCGATCACAGATGCTGCAATCTTATGCCAGTAAGGCTTGTCTTGCTCCGGTAACTCAACCGATACGGAGCGGATGTCCCAGCTGTTTAATGTGTTTGGTTGCTGAGTGGTCTGGCAATGGTAAGTTCCTTTAATTTCCATGCTTGTCCTCCTCTAGTTTTACGGATTTCTTATGTTGGATTTCCAGTTCCATTCTGTAATTCTCCAGACAGGCAATCGCATGAAGTTTCTGCTGTTCGGAATAACCATCCACTCTTTCCGTGGATTCCAGTGTCTGGATAAATTTCTCAATTTGATTGATTGTTAGCCTTTTCATAGCTTGTCCTCCCCTCTACCGCCTAAGCGGTTTTCTCTTCCGTGTAATTTCTTGCTGTCAGAGCTTTCCGGTTTAATTTTTCTGCAAATAATTCAGCGTCCGGAAGATCTCTGATCTCCACCTCTTTACCGTTGATTACTACGATGTTTTTTATAGTCACTTGCACCACCTCTCTAATATGTATGACGGATGGATTGTCCGAGATATGTTGTCCTATTCATTCTCCTTGTCCTCATTTTCTTCTTCCTTTTTCTGGCTTTTCTGCGATGCCATAGCTTCTGCGAAGCCGAGAAAGTATCCTTTATTCATGTCGGACATATCCGGCAGTGCTTGCGCTACTTTTCTGATGATTTCCTTTTCTTTTTCGCTCATGTGTACCTCCTATGCTGCATTCTGCTCAATTACTGGATAAATACCGTTTTTCTTAAGTTCCTCGTACAGGAATAACCGTCCTTTCTGCGTCCACTGCGTCTGCATTGTTACATCCGGATCTCCGTTGCTCCTCGTAATGTCAATCGTTTTACTATGTACATAGCCGCAATTCTGATATTTTGAGTAGAGAGCCCACTGTTTATTAACCTTGTACTGGATTTTCATATCATTCAAAATCCGGTTAAATCGCACCGCTGACATTCCGTAGTCTTTGGCGATCTGTGTAGTTGCCACCAACGATTTTGATTCCAGAATATGGTCAACATAGTTCGCTTTTGGTGTCATTTCCTCGATTAGCTTTTGTTGCTCTACCACCTGTCCACCGAGGAATTTGCACCTGTCTTTTAAGCTGTCGATGGTCTTGCCTGCCATCTTTAAGGCTCTTGCCATTACCTGTTCTGGTGTGTTCCATGCTTTCTCGAGGTCAAGAAAATACTGGCGAATCTGTTTTCCTTCCGGCGTTCTTTGAATCATACAAATCTGCTTCGCCATATCAACGGAAAGGTTGTATTCGGTTGATGGACGTCCCCCAGTACTTTTAGACATTTTTGTCCAAAAGTCTTTTGACTCTTCAAAGCCGTAATCACACATACGGTCAATCCATTTCTTAAATGGTGTTTCAATGTTTAATTGTTCATGTAAATCTTTTGCCGATACTGTCGGTTGTTCTGTTTCATAATTGATTTCGATTAACTCGTTCAATACCTTTTACCTCCTATTTTTATTGCCGTCGTAACCTCCGTGGCGGGATTGCTTTCTTTTCGTTTATCTCCTATACTGTAAATACAGGGCACTGCCATGCCTGAGTATCACGAAAGGAGCGATTTTATGAGACGTTGTAATTCGCCATTTAACGGCAATCGCTATGTGCTTAATAAAAACACTGGTGAAATCCATGATTTAGACCGCGAAACCTCGTGCTGCCGCATAAATGATATAAAGTCCGAACATATCTTTAATTGCAGTTCCTATGAGGAAGCTGTTGTTTTTTCTTCCATGCTTGACATCAGAAGAAACGGATGCGCTCACTGCATGCCAGAGAAAAACAACGGATAACCATTAAGAGCTGCTTCTTTTAAATGAGGTAGCTCTTTTTCAGGCATCTCCTCTTCAAGAAGTTCTGCAAATGCTTCAGGAGTTTTTTTGACTTCGATCAAGCCAAATACCATATTAGAAAACTCTTTCTCTCTAGTAATGGATTTCAATACATCGAATTTTTTTATCTTTCTATCCTTATTTTCTTCGTCAAGACCTATAAACTCATCGATATATTTTTCGATACGTTCAACCCCCTGAATTTCTTCGCGCAACTCTTCTGGTTGTTCAAGAATTTTTTTTGCAGTATTCCTGATTAAATTCTCCGTATTTTCCTTCTGAATTTTGATGTCATCTTCACACTTTTTGATGCGATACAGCAAGCAATCCCATGATCGTCTTGAAACCCACATCTTTCTCACCTCGCTTTCTTTTTCCCCCGTCATGCCGATAGGTCAGCGTTTTTTTGTTTTGGTTTGTGTTGTTGTTTTCTTGTTGATGAACAAATCATAACTCGTTTTATTTTGTTTGTCAATAAGATTTTTAAAAAAATTAAATATTTTTCTTGTTGACTAACAAGTATAATAATGATATACTGATTTCAGAAAGGAGGAAGCCTTTTGGAATTAAATATAGGAGAAAGAATTGAAATCTTAAGAAAAGACTTAAGTATGTCCAGGAGAGTTTTTGGAGAAAGGCTTGGCGTCAGTGAAAGCGTTATTGTTAATATAGAATACGATCGCTTGAAACGCCCAGATCAAAAAGAATCCTTATATAAGTTGATTTGTAAAGAGTTCAATGTGAACGAAGAATGGTTAAGAACCGGAAACGGTGAAATGTTTATCCAATTAACAAGAGACCAGTTGATTACAGACTTTGCTGCTGATCTTATAATGGAAAATGATACATTTAAAAAAAGATTAGTAGAAGCTCTTGCAAAGCTGGATGAAAGTGAATGGGATGTCCTAGAAAAGCTCGCAGAGAGCTTAATAAAAAAAGACTAGGGTTTCCCCTAGCCTAAAAGATTTTTGCAGAATCGGTATATAAGTTCCAACATCTCAATGTTGTTGGACTTGTTTACCAATTCGATAATAAGTTTTTTGTAGTCCATTCGCGATCCCCCTAACTGCAAAAACACTTGTTCGAAATCCCTGAACATATAATACTATCTCAGGGGACAAAAATCAATATTTTGTTCGAACATTTGTTCTGTTATTTTGTGGCAATGTTTTTGCCCTCTGTTAAATAAACAGTTAAAATTCGGGAAACTTACGCGAAAATGGACAATCGTCCCAGATGTGGGACACTTATTGATATGGAGAGTCGATAAGGTCGGAAATTCGGACTTTTAAGCCCTTGGCAAGCAATTCCAGCGTGTCAGCTGTCGGCGATATTTTACCATTTGCAATGCGGTTAATCGTTGATTTTGATATTCCAGTTGCAATGGATACTTGCCGAGTAGATAGGTTTTTATCGTGCATGATCTTATCGAGTAGTATCTTCATAATGTAATTATTGTAGTATATTCCAAAACTGGAAACTACAGGTAAATAATGGTAATGATATAACCGCTTCGGCGTTTATATAAATAAATTGTGGAAAAGTACAGAGGAAAAGAGGAAAAACATGAAAAAGAAAATTGTAGCTATGTTATTAACTGGAGCTATTGTGTTGTCCGTTACAGCATGTGGTGGGAATACGGACTCTGGAAAAGACAACAAGACAAATACGGAAACTGCGACAGATCAGAACGAAACAAAGACAGAGGATGCGCAGCCAGCAGACGATGGAATTATAGATTTTACAACAGAAAAATTTAATGTAAAATATGTAAGACATGAATTTGCAAACGATTATGAAGGAAATAAATGTTTGCTTTACTACTACACTTTCACGAACAATTCTGATGAAAATGCAACAGCTGGAATTACAGCAAACGTGCAGTGTTTCCAAGATGGCAGTGAGTGTGAAATAGGAATCATGACTGAACAGAACGACTCTATGAACAACTACGCCTTGAACGAAGTACAGCCAGGTGGAACCGTTGAAGTGTGTCAGGTGTATAAATTAAAGAGTGACACAGAACTCACGATTGAAGCATCTGATATGATATCGTTTGACAACAAAAAAGACACTCAAAAAATCGCCGTACAATAAAATAAAAACCGCCCCTGCGCCAACAGAGACGGTATACACATCCGAAGATATGCGATTGAAATCCAAGAATATTGTATCATCTTCGGAAACAGCTTGCAATCCAGAACATTCGTTCATGTGCTGGCTGTTATTTTTGTACTCGTTTTTGCATAAAATTAAATAAGGAGATGACGACATGGAAACGAAATACGCTTTTGGATACGTCCGTGTATCCACAGGAAAACAGGATGAATTATCCCCGGATTCTCAAGCGAAGCTATTGAAAGATTACGCGAAAAGTCACGGATATGTAGTATCGAAAATCTTTTTTGAACTCGGAATATCCGGAAGAAAAGCAGACAAACGCCCAGAGTTTCAAAAAATGATCGGTCTTGCGAAATCATCCGATCATCCGGCAGATGCCATACTGGTATGGAAATTCAGCCGATTTGCACGAAACCAAGAGGAAAGTATTGTATACAAGTCCTTGCTCAAGAAAAAGCATAACGTGGACGTAATAAGTATCTCTGAACCACTGGTAGATGGTCCATTCGGCTCTCTGATCGAACGAATTATTGAGTGGATGGATGAATATTACTCTGTCCGTCTATCCGGAGAAGTAACAAGAGGAATGAGAGAAAAAGCGGAACGAGGTGGATACCAAGCACGCCCACCACTTGGGTACAAGATTGTATCACATAAAGAACCGCCAGTGATCGTACCGGAAGAGGCTGAAATCGTGAAGCTGATTTTTGAAAAGTATGTGCATGACGGCATGGGATTGTTTGAGATCGCACGGCTCTTGAATAGCCATAACTTTAAAACATCACATGGAAAAGAATTTGAACGAAGGTCTATAGAATATATCCTACAGAACCCAACTTACTGCGGGATGGTGCGGTGGAATCGGACGATTAATGAATCAAAAGAAATCCGGCCAGAAAGCGAGTGGATTATCGCTGAAGGAGAACAACCGGCAATTATCAGCAAGGAACTGTTTGATAAGGCGCAGGAGCGATACAAGAGAGAATACCGCCCACGTGGAGCGAGACCGGCAAGCACGTACAAGCACTGGCTATCTGGGATCGTTAAATGCCCAGCGTGTGGAAGGACGATGACTGCCTGTAAGATTGAAAACAATAAGCAGACATACTGCTATTTTCGCTGTTACGGATACTCTAAGGGAAAGTGTGCGGCGAAGAACTCCATAAGCTCTCTAAGGCTTGAGCCTGCGGTATTGGAATCAATTAAGTCTGTATTGGATACTGGAAAAATAACCTACCGGAAGATTGAGGCTAAAACGGAAGATACTGCGGACTTGAAAACCATACTGGAAGATCAGATAAAGAAAATCGACGTGAAGCTGCAGAGAATCAAAGAGGCATACATGAATGGAATTGATACTATGGAAGAATACAAGGAAAATAAACGGATTGTGCAGGGAGAGAAAGACAGTCTAGAAAAACAACTGTCTGAGCTTAAAGAAGAGAAAATAAGCACCAAAAATGAGGACAATGATATGTTGATGAGAGTAAAAAATGTGTACGATATTCTCTCATCCGATTCCGTAGATGCGACGACCAAGAATGAGGTGCTTAGAAGCGTTGTGGAGAAAATTGTCTATGATCGAGAAGAAGACGAACTTAAAGTATACTACTACCACATGCCGTAAACCCTTGATTTTGCTGGGTTTGTTGGACTTTTGTCGGTTGTTGCAAAAAGGTCATCCAGTCTGGACAGCTGACCCTGTTTCCATCACAATACTGTGTCAGGATCGGCTGACGCACATTCGGACGGGACAGATAGTTTGCAAAAATCTCATCCACTACTGCGGAAATTGTATCGTACACATTTCGTTCCGGAATCCACTTATGATCAAATGCTGTAGACGATGTAATCGTAAAATCATACCCTTTGTTCCGATACCATTCTGTGTATACCCTGTTCAATGTAAATGACATGATCGCCAGCACATTTGCCCGGATCGTACTGTCCGGCCAGGTTGCATAAATCTCACTGGATGCCACATTTTTGATATAATCCCGATACCGAACGTAATAATTTCTCGCTGTAGAATCTCTCGGAGAACCATCATGTACTACGACAAACTCCGGAATCACCACACGGCTGAGCACAATTTCGCCGGATTCTGTCACTGGTTTGATCTCGTCCTCCGCAATTTTCGCCGGGTATTCTCCATACAATGTGTGCGCAGGAATCACAAACACTTCCCCCGGTTCCTGCATATCTGCTCTTGGACGCATTTCTACATTCTGAATGGCCGTCACATCTGCCAGGATTTCTGTCCCGGAAATACTGATAGGCTCAAACCCTTCCGCCTCTATATTTAATGTATATTCGGAATACGGCTGACGATCCGACTCCTGATTCAGGCTGTATTCAATCGGCGGTGCTGCCAGTTCAATTTCTTCTGTCTGTCCGGAAGAGTCTGTCTGTAGTTTTTCCAGCGTATTTTCCGGAACTCCTGTATAGGAAATGGAAACTTCCGCATTCTGAATTGGAAATGCGGTCACCTGAGATGTGATCTGGATCCGCAGTTTTCCCCTGTCGATATTCTCCTGCTGCATTCTGATATTCTGTACAGTTCCTCTTCGATTTCTATTGTCATTCATATGGATATTCCTTTTTTCCTGTTTCTTCTAACTATATGCAAAGCAGATTAAAAAAATAACATAGAGCCGGATATCTAAAAAAACGCCTCTGCCTTATCACCTTGCAGAGACGTTTTTTCTCATTCCTTATTTATCTAAAATAACCTCATGATATCATTGTACATCACAAATACCATCAGCGCCATCAATGCTGCAAATCCGATAAAATGCACCATTCCTTCTTTTTCCGGCGCAATCCGTTTCTTTCTCACCGCCTCGATTAAAAGGAATACCAGACGTCCGCCGTCCAGCGCCGGGATCGGAAGCAAGTTCAGCACCCCTAAGTTGGCTGAGATTAAAATTCCCAGATTCATCATACTTAAGATCACCGCTGACCATCCGGACGGCGCTGCTGCATCGTAAGTATCATTGACAACATCCACAATACCTACCGGACCGGAGAGCTGGTTTACACCGACCTGCCCGGTCAGAAGCATTTTCAGACACTCCAGGGTGTACTCTACCCAGTATTTTGCCGTGTATGCACCGTACTGGATGCTTTTGAAAAAGCCCGGCTTCTCCACATCTGCCGAATAAGTGAATCCCATTCTTTTTGTCGTTTCATCTTGAAACAGTCTCTTTTCCATCTGGATGGTCTGTTCTTTTCCATCCCGCTCAACGGTCAATTCTGCTGTATCTTCCTTGCCATGTGTCAGATTGTAAAGCTGAAACTCTTCATAAATATGAATGTTCTTTCCATTGATCTGCGTGATCACGTCTCCCTTTTTCAGCCCCTGTTCACTTCCCGAAGATCCGGGTTCCACTTCCTGTATCACCGGAACCGCATATCCCGCTGCTCCGACTAAAATTGCAGACATCAGAAGTGCCAGAATGAAATTAAACACCGGTCCTGCTGCAATGACCGAGATTCTGGCCCACACAGATTTGCTGTTAAAACTGCCTTCTGATTGATCATCTGCATCATCTTCTCCCATCATACAGGCGCCTCCAAGCGGAAGGAGCTTTAAACTGAACTTGGTTCCCTTAAACTCCCAGCCAAACAGAGTCGGCCCCATTCCCAATGAAAATTCATCTACACGGATCCCGTTTAACTTTGCCAGCGTAAAATGTCCCAGTTCATGGATGATGATGATCAAGCTGAACAGAAGGATTGCTAAAATAATACCCATATACTACCACCTGTTTTTGATATATTCATAAGTTTCCTGCTCTGTCTGAAGAATCTCTTCTACGGTTGGATCTGCAATCACTTTGTGCATCTCCATACAGCCGGCAATGATCTCCGGAATCTGCAGATAGCCAATCTCCCGATTCAAAAACATAGCAACCGCACGCTCGTTGGCTGCATTGAATACCGTTGGAAGAGAACCTCCAATTTTTCCCGCCTCGTATGCCAGTTTCAAGCCATAAAAAGTCTCCATATCCGGACGTTCAAACGTGATCTGGGAAAGTGTCCCAAAATCCAGCCGATCTCCCGGAAGATATCTTCTTTCCGGATAATACAATGCGTACTGGATCGGTAGTTTCATATCCGGTGTTCCAAGCTGTGCGATCACTGCCCCGTCCACATACTCTACCATGGAGTGAATGATACTCTGCGGCTGTACGACAACCTGGATCTGATCCACAGATACATCAAACAGCCACTTTGCTTCGATCACTTCCAATCCTTTGTTGACCATCGTGGAAGAGTCGATTGTGATCTTGCGTCCCATCTCCCAATTGGGATGCTTCAGGGCATCTTCTACCTGGATATGAAGAAGCTCTTCCCTCTTTTTCCCTCGAAATGGTCCGCCGGACGCCGTGAGCAAAATTTTTGACACTGCCTGATGCTGTCCTCCTTGCAAAGACTGGAAAATCGCACTGTGTTCACTGTCCACTGGAAGAATGGATACTCCATACTCTTTTGCCAGAGGCATAATAATATGCCCGGCCGTCACCAGTGTCTCTTTATTCGCTAGCGCAATGTTCTTTCCTGCCCGGATTCCTTCAATCGTAGGAAGAATTCCGATCATTCCAACAATCGCAGTCACCAGGATTTCTGTATCCTTCTGCACTGCCACATCTTTCAGCCCATCCATCCCGGATACCACTTTTACATTCAAGTCTTTGATATTCTCTCTGAGCTCTTTTGCCTTTTCTTCTTCCCAGACAGCTGCCAGCACAGGCCGAAACTCCCGAATCTGTGCTTCCAAAAGCTCAATGTTACTTCCGGCTGCCAGTGCCATGACCTGGATATCCTGGTTTCCTCTGACCACTTCCAGTGTCTGTGTCCCAATGGAACCGGTCGAACCAAGTATTGCTATTTTTTTCATATCCATTCTCCCTCCTTCTTAGAGAAGTACACAAAGATAATAAATGATCGGTGCTGTGAAAATGATACTGTCAAATCGATCCAGAATCCCACCGTGTCCGGGGATCAACTTTCCGTAATCTTTGATATTATGATTCCTCTTGATCGCGGATGCCGCCAGATCTCCGATCTGGGAAATTGCACCTCCCACTGCGCCAATCACAGCAAAGCTGGTCACACTCACGCCCGCATCTGCCCAGTGATTGATCGCAAGAGCATAAAGCACTGCGATCAGTGCTGCTCCGAGAATACCGCCAATGCCGCCTTCTACAGATTTCTTCGGACTCAGCTTCGGTGCCATCTTATGTTTTCCAATTAAGACTCCGACACAATACGCACAGGTATCACATCCCCATGCACAAATGAACACCAGCCATACCTGGAATACTCCGCCCGGCAGAATTCTTGTCTGGTAAATATAAGATAACATTGCCGCCACATAAAATACTCCGAAAAATGCTGCCAACACCTGCTCTGTCCGATATTTTGGATAAGAAAATACCAACACTGCCATCAGACAGATCACAAATGCCATAAATAACAACATGAACCAATCCGTTGTATCTGGAAGCAGCGGTTTGGCATACAACAGACCATAGTATCCTGCTACAAACAAAAATCCGCAGATCCCAACTGCTTTATTTTCAATCTCAAACACTCTGTACAACTCATAGACTCCGATCATACTGATCAAAAACAAAGTTGCAAACAGTACATTTCCTCCTGTGATCACTGTGATCAGAGCGATCACCACCAGGAGAATCCCACTTAAAAGACGTGTCTTAAACATCTTCTTCCTCCTTCACACCGCCGTATCTTCTGTCTCTTTTATTATACTGCGCAATTGCCTTTTCTAATTCCTTTTTTGTAAAATCCGGCCACGGAATCTCTGTAAAATAAAATTCTGTATACGCCAGCTGCCACAATAAATAATTCGAAAGACGCAGTTCTCCACTGGTACGGATCAGCAAATCCGGGTCCGGAATTCCACAGGTATCCAGATAAGACTCAAATACCGTCTCATCAATCCCTTCCGGCTGAACCTTTCCGTCGACACAGTCTTTTGCAAGACGGCGCATAGCACGGATCATCTCATCTCTGCTTCCATAATTCAATGCAATCTGGAAATTCAGCCCCCCGTTATTTTTTGTAGCCTCTTCAAGTTCCAGAATCCGTGTTCGGATATCCTCATCCAGTGCTACAATATCACCTAATACCCGCACTTTCATATCATTTTTTGCAGCTGTCTTGAGACATGTTTTCATGTAATTACGCAAAAGCTTCATCAGCGCACTGACTTCGCTCTCCGGACGATTCCAGTTCTCTGTTGAAAATGCATAGACTGTCAGATACTTGATCCCCATTCTCCATGCTTCCTCACAGATTTTCTCTACATTCTTGCTGCCCTGTGCATGCCCGTAATTTCTCGGCATTCCCTTCGCTTTTGCCCATCGTCCGTTCCCGTCCAGAATGATTGCAACATGCTGCGGTACATTCATTGTCCTTCCTCCTTTTTGCAGAACTTCCATCTATAAGATGGAAAAGAGGGGCTTCTTTATATCTGCCCCTCCTGCTGTTTCGTAATATTGGCCTGCTATCCAGGCTGTATCCTAAACTGTCAGCACTTCTTTTGATTTTGCTTCCACTGCTTTGTCCACTTCTGCAATATATTTGTCTGTCAGTTTCTGAAGTGAATCTTCCAGATCTTTGATTCCATCTTCTGAAATCTCTGTTCCTTTGAGCTTTTTGAATGCATCATTTCCGTCACGACGGATATTGCGGATTGCAACTTTTGCTGCCTCTCCCTTTTTCTTGACATCTTTTACCAGTTCTTTTCTTCGCTCTTCTGTAAGTTCCGGGAACATCAAACGTACCACGGTTCCGTCATTGGTCGGATTGATTCCGATATCAGACATCAAAATTGCTTTTTCAATCTCTTTTAACATGCTTTTTTCCCATGGCTGGATCTGGATCATACGGGCTTCCGGTACAGATACATTAGCCGCCTGCTGGATCGGAGTCGGTACTCCGTAATAATCAACCGTCAGTTTATCCAATACGTGTGGGTTAGCACGGCCTGCACGGATTGCTGCAAGCTCACTTTCCAGATTGTTGATCGTTTTTGTCATCTTGTCATCATATACTTTTAATTTTTCATCCATTTTTTTGTCCTCCTTATACTGTCACTTTTGTTCCGGTAAATGTACCGCTCATTGTTTCTACAATACTGTTTTCTTCATTTAATCCAAATACCAGCATCGGCATCTTATTCTCAAGGCAGAGAATAGAGGCTGTCAGATCTACTGCTGCCAACTTCTGATCGATCACTTCCTGAATGGAGATCTCGTCATATTTCTTAGCCTCCGGATTCACCTTCGGATCACTGTCATAAATTCCATCAATGGCTTTTGCCAGAAGCATCGCATCTGCTTCAATCTCGATTGCACGCAGAACAGCTCCTGTATCTGTAGAAAAATACGGGTGTCCGGTTCCTCCGGCAAAGAAGATCACCTTTCCTGATTCCATAGCTGCAACTGCTGCGTCCTTCGAAAACAGGGAGGTAAATGCTCCACACACAAATGGAGTGAATACTTCTGTCTTCATCCCCACATGACGGAAAATATCTGACACATAAATACAGTTCATAACCGTAGCAAGCATACCGATCTGATCGGCTTTTGTACGGTCGATCGTCTCACTGGTACGTCCTCTCCAGAAGTTGCCTCCTCCGATGACAATACCAACCTGTACCCCTGCATCTACCAATTGCTTTACCTGCTTTGCAACAACCGTAACTGTCGGCTCATCAAATCCATGATGCTTGTCCCCGGCCAGTGCCTCTCCACTGAGTTTTAATAAAATACGTTTCATCGTATCTGTCTCCTATGATTAATTTTACTTTCCGTCAAAAAGTCCCTGTACATCAATATCAGCATAACACTGAGAGCAGAAACCTTCGATTACTGCACCGTTATTAATCTGTACGGAACGGGATTTGATATTTCCCATGACTACTGCAGATGTATCAACAACAACAGGTCCCTGTACATCGATATCACCCTTGATTGCACCTGCAATAACTGCAGAAGCTGCTGCAATATTACCAATGATCACAGAACCGGCTCCAATCTTAACTGTACCGGAACTTACAACTTCTCCCTCAACTTTTGCCACATCAGCAAAAAACTCTGAAGCTGCACTGTTTCCGTTAATGGTTCCGGTTACAACCAGCTTACCATTACAGGTTACATTTCCGTTGATGGTTCCCTGAATATCAAATGATCCGTCAGACGCGATATCACCGGTCAGAACAGTTCCTGCGGTTATAACAGATGTCTCATCTGAAACTGCATCCGGATTCACTTTGTTATTCATCACTGGTGCTGTTGGCTTTGGGGTTTCCATTGTTGTGTCGCTCATAATTTTTTTCTCCTCATTAAATGTATTGATTACCGGGTCCACAGCTGGTGTGATCACCGGTTTTTTATCCTCTTTGTGAATTGGTGGAAGCTCCGACTCTAACTTTTGTGTATCAGACCCGCCGTCCTTCTGTACCTGCTCCAGTAAACCATCCAGTTTGGATAATTCGGATTTTACATCCACATCTTCTCCCAGAGTGTTAACTACCAGATCTTCTGCTTTGTTTTCTTTTTCCGGAGCGTCTGCTCCCGGCATCATTTCATTGACCGCCTGAGAAAAATCATCCTTAAAATCTTTAAATAATCCCATCGTGCTTCCTCCACTCATACTACTTATTCAACACTATCTGCCTTGATATATTGAATGACTTTTGTATTTTCATCAATCGGCAGAATCTCAGCTTTCATCTGTTGCAGTTTCTGAATCAAAGATTCCAGAGCCTCTACCGTTGTTGACTTGTCATCTCCGTCGTGTAATAACACAACCGAGGTTTTGTATCTTTTTACTCCTTCTGTCACATTTGTCACAACATCATCCACCGTATAATCCGATGAAGTATCTCCTGCGGAAACGTTCCAGTCAAAGTATGTAATTCCCTTTTCATTTAAGACACGAACGAATTCAGCCATATTTACATTGCTGATCTCATTGCTGCTTCCTCCCGGAAAACGATAATAGAGACTATTGACTCCCGTAACGTCTTTCAGATATGAGGAAATCTTATCAAAATCCTGTTCAAATGCCTCTGTGGAGGCATATATGGTACTGTATTTGTTGGAAAAGGAATGCATTCCAAGTGTATGTCCGTCTTTTACAATCCTCTTATAGACCTCCTGCATATCCTTGGAATCATCCCCTACTACGAAAAAAGTTGCTTTTACTCCGTATTTATCCAATACGTCGAGAATCTTGTCCGTATTTTCATCCGGTCCGCCGTCAAAAGTAAGATATACTTTATGTGCATCTCCCGCTTTTGCCATATTGTCCCCGGAATCAATCCCCGTCACAACTTTATCGTAAGCAGATTTCTGTGTCTCCTGCCCACTGCTTTCTGTATCCGCAGCCTGCACATTTTCAGAATCCGGAATATTTTGCGAAACGGTTGTCTGTCCCGCTTTCTCCAGTCTCTTTACATGGCTGCTCAAACGTGCTACCTGCACCGTCAGAAGGATAATTGCCAACAGTGAGACAAGCATCCATACCGTAATCGTCACAATGATTCCCGTCTTCATACGGTTGATGCGATTTCTCCTCTGGCGCTGCTGCTCCAAAGCTTCTGAATCTTTTGTACTCATCCTGTTCCTCCACCGGGAAATATCCTTTTCTATTTTAACATATTTTGAAAACTTGTAAAGATTTAATTCCCTGTTGTTGTAAAATTGTTATAAAAAAGGAGCCACGGTTTCTTTATTTTTCCAAAACCACGACTCCTTTTGTGTTTTCACACAGCTTGACTCTGTGAACGGATTATGCGTTCATCTGTGCAGCAACTTCTGCTGCGAAATCTTCCTGTTTCTTTTCCATACCCTCGCCAACTTCGAAACGAATCATCTTGGTGATTTTAAGATCCTTGGAAACAGACTCAAGATACTTAGCTACGGACTGCTTGCCATCTTCCGCCTTAACGTATGTCTGATCAAGAAGGCAGATCTCCTTTAACTGCTTGGATACACGACCTTCTACAAGACCGCCGAACATCTTCTCAGCAGTGATAGATGCCTTATCTGCCATAGCCAGCTCACCCAGCTGAACCTTTGCAGCATCGGAAAGGAAATTCCAGACATAATTCATATTGCTCTTATGTTCTTCGAAGTTATTGATATCCTCATCACTCCATACCTTCTCGCCGATTGCCTTGTCCAGTAATTTGTTCAAGATAGGCTTTGGAAGAGTTGTTGCATCATTTAATGCACTGTCAATTGTGATCTCTTTGATCTTTGCAAGTTCCTCAGCGGAAATATCGTTTCTGCTGATATACTGTGGGTTCATTGCAGCAACCTGCATAGCAATGTTTGTAAGAGCCTCTTTTGCAGCATCATCAGATGCACCGTCTGCAGCGATAACAACACCGATTCTTCCGCCACCGTGAATATAAGAAGCAACAGCATCACCGGTTACCTTTGCGAATCTGCGCACAGATAACTTCTCTCCGATTGTTGCTGTCTTCTCAACAAGCAGATCACTGAGTCCGTTTGTAGCAAGAAGTGCCTCGATATCTTCGCCGTTTGCTCCACCGTTTAAATCAGAAGCAAGTGCTGTATCTGCAACTGTCTGAACAAACTCCTGGAATGTTTCATTTTTAGCAACGAAATCTGTCTCTGAGTTAACCTCAGCTACAACAGCAACATTTCCGTTTACTGCAACTCTTGCGATACCTTCCGCAGCGATTCTGCTCTGCTTCTTTTCCATCTTGGCTGCACCGCTTTTTTT
>ERZ779660.1050-NODE-1050-length-15088-cov-3.741236_pt1 | contig 15088 bp, 15 predicted proteins | sample MGYA00511906_ERZ779660 | MGnify/ENA primary metagenome ERZ779660 (study PRJEB29588, sample SAMEA2156906) | human gut metagenome | biome: human gut; feature: human-associated habitat; material: faeces | place: Denmark | collected 2008/2010 ... | reverse complement strand
GCCGGTCAGCTCATACGGCAGCCTGGCAATCAGCTCATCGGTAAAGGAATCCTCCCGGAATTCAAATTCGTTGGCTTCCTTGATCCGCTTCTCCTTGTGGTACTGCATATTTAAAATAAAGAGGAAAAACTCATCGAACACGAGACGGTTGCGCGCCGCGATCAGCGTGTCCATATTTTCCGGAAAATGAATCTCTTTGATCGCATAATTGTACTCACAGAGTTTGTAGCGGCTGCGGATCTCCCGGGGCAGATATTCCTTAAACAGTTCTTCTCTGCCGAGCACCGAGCGCACGGTCTTTGTGACCAGATTGTTCGAGATTCCTCCGGTCAGACCATACACCGGCAAAAATGCCTGCTCCATGGCGGCGTACGATTCCCCGGAATAGATGGCTGCCTGCTCCATCACAAGACGGCTGCCTTTGCGCGCCACTTTCCCGTAGAATACATAGGTATTGCCCGGTGCAAGCTGACTTTTGATGTATGGCATCCGAAACCACACCAGTTCAAGTTCCGCCTCATCCGTGCCGATGGTCGTCACCGTGACCGGCATGCTTCTCGTGCGTCTCACAACGGGTGTCTTTCTCACCCTGCCGAGTACCGCCGCCGTCTCGCCGTCAGTGACCTCCGCCACCTCTTTTGCTACCGGGAACTGCACATACGTCCTCGGATAATGAAGTAGCAGATCCCCCACCGTTTCGATATTTATTTCTGGAACAGGGCGGCTGTCTTTTCCCCGATTCCCTTGATCTCTATTATGGATGTATTCTGATTCATACTCTGTTTCCTTTAGAAAAAGGCTGCCGCACCGTCAACCGCCTCAAGCGATGTCCGTGCAGCAGCCCTGCCTGTGCTTATGTTATTTACACTTTTCGTCTTACTCGACGGAGATCACGTAATAATAGATCGGCTGTCCGCCATAGTGGACTTCCACCTCGACATCCGGATGCGCCTCTGTGATCTTTTCACCGATCGCATTCGCTGCATCTTCCCTGGCATCCTCCCCGTAGTAGATGCTGACAATCGCCGAATCCTCATCGATGAGCTGTTCGATCATATCCAACACCGTAGCCTCAAGCTCCTTCCCAACGGCAAGGATTCCCTGATCGCCGATGCCCATAAAATCATCCTGCTTGATCTCCTTGTCATCGATCACGGTATCACGTACCGCATAGGTAACCTGGCCGGTCTTGACATTCTTGATCTCACGAAGCATGGTCTCTTCATTCTCTTCCACAGACAGCTCAGGAACAAAGTTGATCACAGCAGTGATACCCTGAGGAATGGTCTTGGTGGGAATGACTAAAAGCTCCTTGTCAGTCATCAGTTCCGCTGCCTGATTGGCTGCCAGAATGATGTTTTTATTATTCGGAAGGACAAAAATGGTCTTTGCATTTACCTTGTCCACTGCATCTAAAATATCAGCCGTACTGGGGTTCATGGTCTGTCCGCCCTCGATGATATAATCCACACCGAGGCTCTTGAACAGTTCACTCAGGCCGTCACCTACAGAGACTGCCAGAAATCCTACTTCCTTGGGAGGCTGTGCAGCCTTCTCTTCTTCCGCTTTCTTCTGCGCTGCTTCTTTTTCGGAGAGCTTGAACAGCTTCTCCTGATGCTCTAAGCGCATATTGTCGATCTTCATGTTGGATAATGCACCATACTTCAATGCCTTCTGGATAGCCAGACCGGGATCATTGGTATGTACATGTACCTTGACCACATCGTCATCCGCAACACATACAATAGAATCACCAATGGACTCTAAAAATGCCTTGAAATCCATCTCTGCTTTTACGTTGAAAGGCTTATTTAACAGAATGATGAATTCGGTGCAATAACCGAACTTGATCTCTGCCTCTGCCTGTACTTCCAGAGAACTCTTGGTATCCTCTGCCTTCGCAGCAGCTGCGGGAGCTACGGTCAGATCGATCTCCTTACCTAAGAATGCGTCATACGCACCACTTAAAACTTCTACCAGACCCTGTCCGCCGGAATCCACTACGCCTGCCTGCTTTAATACGGGCAGCATCTCAGGCGTCTGGCTCAGTACGTAACGGGCATGTTCGATCACAGATCCTAAAAACTGCTCCAGATCCTCTGCACCATCTTCACACAGCTCCTTTGCCTTATCGGAAGCACCTCTTGCTACCGTAAGGATCGTACCTTCCTTCGGCTTCATAACAGCCTTGTATGCGGTCTCCACCGCTTTATCAAATGCACGGGTCAGAACAGGAATATCCAGAACCTGCTCTTCCTTGATGCTCTTGGTAAAGCCACGGAACAGCTGGGACAGGATAACACCGGAGTTACCTCTGGCACCACGCAGGGAACCGCTGGAAATAGCCTTGCACAGGGCAGCCATATCTGCATCCTCGCCCAGTGCGGACACTTCTCTTGCAGCAGACATGATCGTCATGGTCATATTGGTTCCGGTATCTCCGTCAGGAACGGGGAATACGTTCAGTTCGTTGATCCATTCCTTTTTATTCTCTAAATTCTTGGCGCCGGCTAAGAACATCTTGGAAAGCATCTTAGCGTCGATTTGTTGTAAAGCCACAATTACTTCCTCCTTAATCAATCACTCTTACACCTTCAACAAAGATGTTGATCTTTTTGATCTCAATACCGGTAAACTCTTCCACTTTGTATTTTACGTTGCTGATCAGATTGTCGGTGACAGCCAGAATGCTGACGCCGTAAGCTACGATCACATGGAAGTCCAGAACCAGTTTATTGTTGTCCAGGGACACGTTGATACCTCTGGTGATGCTGTCCATTTTCAGCAGCTTTACCAGGCCATCTTTCATGCTGACTCCGGCCATACCTACGATACCAAAGCACTCTACCGCCACACTGCCGGCATACTGTGCAATGACTTCATTATCAATGACAATATTTCCCATATGGGTATTCATAGAAGAACCTTTCATATAGAACCTCCTTCATATTCGGATCACTTGTTTCTTCCGATATGTCTGCCTGAAAATCTACAGTTCAGACATATATAAATGTATTTTAACAGCTTTGTCATGAAAAAGAAACATAAAAATAAAAAAAATAAATATTTTTTGCTTGCTTTTATTTTGTTTTTCTGTTAATATATCAATGTTGTGAGCATTTCACATATGTTTTATTAAAAATTTTGATTAAAAGTAAGCGTAAGATGCGCGTTAGATCGAGGAGGTGTCAAGATGGCTAAATGTGATATTTGCGGTAAGGGCGTTCATTTTGGTAACAACGTAAGCCATTCTCATAGAAGAAGCAACGCAATTTGGAACTCTAATGTTAAGAGCGTTAAGTGCAAGGTTAACGGCGGAGCTAGAAGAATGCATGTCTGCACCAGCTGCTTAAAATCTGGTAAAGTTGAAAGAGCTTAATCTTCTGCGATAATATTGGATTTTAAAAAGCCAGAAATGAAATTCATCATTTCTGGCTTAATTTTTTGCTTGTAATTTTCCATGCAGTTACCAGAACCGCTCTTCCTGTTTCCGTTTCAGATATTCCTTGTTGATCTGTCCGGCCAGTTCACCGTCACCGAACAGGTTGTCCGGATGAAAGATCTTAATCAGATCCCGGTATCTCTTCCGTAAAGCCAGCGGATTATTGACTCCCCGGAATAAAAGCTGTACCGCTGTAAAACTGCCTTCTCCGGGAGCCTGCCCTGTGGCCTGCTGTTCTCTGGCTTCCTCTATGAGTATCTGCCGTTCCTGTTCGAACTTCTTCCGGTCTTCTTCCAGCTGTCGGAACCCCTCCTGTAAAATGGCCATTTTCTTCTCAAAAAACAGATTCTCTTCCTTCAGCCGTTTCCGTTCCATGATTGTACGACGGTTTAATTCATCCAGCTCGTCCCGCAGTTTCACCCGCTCATCCAGAAATTTGTTCCTGGCCTGTTCCAGTTCCGTACGCTCCTGCTCCAGCTCTGAGCGTTCCTGTTTCAGACGCATATTTTCCTGGAAAAGCCACAGTTTTATTTCTTTCAGTTCTTCGGTACTCTCTGCCTTAATGACCTCTTCCCAATCAATCATACTGCACCCTCTTACTCGCAACCACAGAAAAGATAATACCCTGCAAATAATAAAAGTGCTACCATGATCAAGCCGATAAAACGGTTATGGATCACAAGCATGAGCAGCATGCCGACAGCCACAAAAAAGAGTATCAGACCAATGATCTTCTTCATCTATCAAACGGATCCAGACTGTTCTCACTTTATTATATGCAGAGTATTTTAAATATTACTTGTCTTCTGTAGTTTTCTCTTCCTCTTCAGGAAATGCGATATCTACCACTTCCGCATCGGACATTTCTTCTTTTTCCTTCGGCTGGGTAAATTTATCTACGATATCGGGAATCATATCCAGAATCTTGGTGACTGTATCCTGATTCTTGATATTTACCAGCTTGGTGGAACCGTTTTTGATGACCAGAACCGCACTGGGGGTCATCTTACCGCCTAAGCCTCCGGCTCCGGATGCGGATTTTTTCTCAGAATTATTGCCGGCTCCGGCACCGACACCAAAGGTGACATCCACAAGCGGCAGGATGATCGTATCGCCGATCTTTGTAGCCTCACCGACTACGGTTTTAGTGGATAATACGGTATCCATACCCTTCAACAGGGATTCTACAACGCCCTGAAACTGATTCTCTTTGTCTGCCATAACAAACCTCCTGTTTTACACTGTTATTTTTTCTGTGTCTTCTGATATTGTCTGATTTTATGCAACAATTCCCGTAATCGCCGATCTAAAAGTAGTCGGACGGAATGGAATAATACACAGGCCGCGGTAAAATGTCCGGAAGCCTTGAAATCCCCTTCCAGAATCGCCTGTTCAAAATCCGGGGTAATGCAGATCCCCTTTCCCAGCTTCGGAAGCACCATTCCGTAGATACCATACAGATATCCCGTAGTATCCGGAGAACCGGTGCCGACCGTGGCATTGACCGTAAGCTTTCTCGGGCGCAGCCGCTTCCAGATATGTCCGAAACGTTTCCCGGCATGTTTCAAAAGTCCCTGGGTATCCGGGTCATTCCACAGGTTCTTGTAAAATGCAATGTTTTCCAGAATATTTTTGATTTTATCACAAATCTTTCGGATTGTGTACCGGATTCTTGTAAAAAATGCGTACAGACGATCCGTAGTCTTCCCGGGAGCTTCTCCCGCTGGCTCTGGTGTTCCCGGTTCCGGGATTCCGGAATCCTCCCTTTCCGCAGCAGACTCAACATCTGCGGCCGTTGCCGAGAATGCCGTGGGATCTTCCGCTTCGATCAGCTTAGGCGTCCCGACAGATTCCGGGGTATGTTCTTCTGTTGTCTGCTCCGCAGAAGCGGGTGTTTTCTCGTTCCCTGTCGTTTCCGTCGATGTCCGGTCTGTTTTCTCCGGCTTCTCTACGGAAGAATCATATAGCGTAAAGAATAAAAACTTTACGCAAATTTTCCCGGGATCAGGATAATCGCAGTTCATCCGCAATAGACCGAACAGCCATTTTACTCTCGCAGTGATCCAGAATTCCTCTGCCGTACGCTTTCCGGCAGCTTTGTAAGAAATCGGAAAGAACAGAACCAGGAGAATTACCACCAGTGCGATTCCCAACAGGATCAGAAGCACGATCCCAAGAATACTCAATATTTTAAAAAGAATCGTCAACATAGTAAATACTCCCGCAGATTACAGTCCCCTCTGGCTTTCAGGCACTCTCCGGTGATCCGTTCGATCAGCTGCAGCGCATCCTCGTAGCCGGAAGCCATACCGAGAACGAGAAATTCTTCGTCCTTATAATGAGGCTGTACCAACTGTCTGGCATCAAAAATATCCAGCTGATCCGCCGGATTTCTGGCCGGAGTGATCAGATATACATTGGCCAGAAGAGGCTTTTTATTCAGCCTCTTTTTTAGTTTATCCAGTTTTTCCGGCGCGATGCCCTCTCCAAGATAGAGATTTTGCGCAAACTTCAGCTTTCCTGCCATACACAAGTTCCTTAAATCTTTTTCTCCTAGTATAGCATAGTTTCCTTTATATTACAATTTTGTTACTTGACTTTTTAGTATGATATTTTATACTTGAATTAGTACAAATGAGGAGGATACAGCCTTGAAGGTTATTACGAAAATGGAGTTACAGCCGGATATGGTCCTGGGGGAGGACATTCTGGATCAGGATCGTGTGATCTACCCTGCAGGAACCACCATCACTCCGCAGATCATTGAGAAATTGAAACGGTACAATCTGGTATGTGTCACCATAATGGAAGATGTTGATTTCGCCACTACACATTATGCCAAGATTCGTTTTGATTCTAATTTCAAAGCATTCGAACGTGCTTATCCGTTGTTTTTGGGACAATATAAATTAGCCATGAAACAACTGCTGATCATGGGAAGAAAACCGGCGGATATTATTCTGCTGACAATTTACAACGAATTGTATTATTATATTACTTCCGGCCCGGTACTGTTAGACTATCTGTACAATCTGATGCCCAGTGAGGATGAACTCACCTATACCCAGGGACTGAATGCCGCTCTTCTGGCGGGGACCTTCGCTGACTGGCTGGGAATGAGCGAAGAAGAGAAAAATACCCTGATTCTCTGCGGTTTCTATTATGATATCGGCAAGCTGCAGCTGCCCTATGAACTGTTATGGAAGCCCGGCAAACTGACGGATGAAGAATTCAAAGTTATCAAGACTCATCCTGTAGTCGGTTATACCACCGTACGTAATCAGGATCTGAATGAGCATGTGAAAAATGCTGTGATCATGCATCACGAACGACTCGATGGCAGCGGCTATCCTTACCATATGTCCGGACAGAGAATTGATGTCTTCGCAAGGTATATTGCCATTATTGATGCCTATATTGCCATGGCGTCTCCCAGAACCTACCGTAATGCGTTGACACCGTTACAGATTCTTGGCAATTTCGAAAAGAGTCTGGATAAATATGACGTGGAATTATTGATGCCGATCATGAAACGTATTGCAGATGCCCAGATCGGAACCAGCGTGGAACTGAATGACGGAAGCATCTGGGAAGTACTGATCATTCATCCCAACAAATACTCCCGTCCCATTTTAAAAAATGATAAAAACGAATTTGTAGATCTCTTGCAGAGACCGGATCTGGAAATCGTCAAGAATGTTTAAAAATATTTCAGAAAAGCAGGAATAATCAATTTTTCCATTGATTATTCCTTTTTCTTTCCTGATAATCCGCATAGGCTTTTTCCAGAATCTGCTTTTCATTGGCAAATTTCAGAAGATGGTATGCTTCATGATATTTGTAAAAGCCGGAATCCACAAAATACTCTTCTCTCTGGGGCTTGCTGTAATAGCTGTCCGTTCCCATCAGATACCAGTGGACTTCCTTCTCCACCACATCTTCCGGTACGGTAAAAGAATACTCGCTTCTGCCGATATAATCTACAATGTATGCCTTGGAACCGCTTTCCTCCAGCACTTCCCTGAGTGCGGTCTCCTCATGGGTCTCCCCGGCTTCGACGGTACCCTTCGGCAATACCCAGCCTTCATATTTATTCTTAATGTTCTTATACAGCAGCAGGATCTTCCCACGGAAGATCACAACGCCACCGCAACTGGTAGCCTCTATCATGATTCTTTTGACTCCTCCGATCACTCTTTCTGGTTGAAGTAAGCATCAAACAGACGTCTTGCAATGGGAACTGCGTAATCACCGCCACTTCCTGCACCTTCTACGATAATGGTGACACAGACTTCCGGGTCTTCTGCGGGAGCAAAACCGGTAAACCAGGCATGGCTGTCACCCTTGATATTATTGTATTCCGCAGAACCTGTCTTACCGGCAGCCGTATAGTTTAAACCTCTTAACTTGGAAGCAGTTCCCTCTTCCACAACATCGGTCATCAACTGTTTCAGAATCGCAGATTCGTCCTCTGTCATCAGACGGCCGTATTCCGATGCCTTAAAGCTTTTTACCACAGTACCTTCATCATTTTCCACATGATCAATGACATAGGGTTTCATCAGAACACCATCGTTGGCAATGGCACAGGTGATCATATTCAGATGCATCGGTGTGATCTGGGTCTTACCCTGACCGATGGAGGTCTGCATCATTTCCGCGGAAGGTGTACTTTCGGAGACGATAGCCGAGCTTTTGGCATAATTCAGCGTAAGTGGCAGATCTTTATTGAACAAAAGGTCATTCAGAGTCTCCTGAAAAGCCTCTCTGTCCAGGCTCATTCCAATATTGGCAAAGGACGAGTTACAGGATTTTGCAAAGGACTTCTGAAAGCTGACCTGTCCGTGACTGGAACCGTGATAACAACTGATTTTGCTGTCTCCCACCCGGAAAGAACCATTACAGTTATAAGAATAATTCTGATACGTGGTGGGATTCTCCCGGATATATTCCAATGCCGTTACGATCTTGAAGGTGGATCCGGGCGGATAAAGTCCCTGGGTGGCGCGGTTCAACAGTACTGTACTGGAATCATTGTCGATCAGATCATCCCAGATATCCGGAATGGTATTCGGATCAAAATCGGGATGCGACACCATTGCCAGAATCTTGCCGGTAGACACTTCCGTTACAATGATGGCACCACGGTAAATATCCAGCTGGTCGTTGGCCACCTGCTGGATCTGGACATCCAGTGTGGTATATACATTATCTCCGGGATTCTTTTTCCCGGCAGTATCGTTTTTCACTTTATTGCTCAGGGAGGTATTGGTGTTGATCAGATAGTAATTGGCCAGAGCCTCCACTCCCATGCGTCCCTGGGTGGAATAACCTACGATATGAGAAAACAGATTCTTATACGGATAGTTTCGAGTCTCCTCTTCATCCGCATCCAGTATCGTCTCTGCCAGAACATCCCCATCCCTGGAATAAATGGATCCGCGGTAATTGCGGGACAGCAGAATCTGCTGACGGGAATTATAACTGTTGTTGATCATATCCTGTTCGCTGGTTGCCACAAAATGACCCAGATAGACCAACAGGCACAAGAACAGGACACCGATGCTTCCGGCAGAAAGCCAGATTTCCCGCTGGTTGCCCATACGTTTTCTGTTCCGGGCGTCCTTTTTGCGGTCGGCATCTTTTTTCTGTGTATTTTTCTGCGTATTCTGCGCCTTATTTTCTGCCACCTCTGCGCTCTCCTTCCTTCTGCAGGCGAATATAGATTCCCTGTATAATGAAAAACATGATCATGGTCGTCATGACGGAACTTCCTCCATAGCTGATGAAAGGAAGTGTCACTCCGGTCAGTGGAATGAACTTGGTACCGCCGCCAATGGTCAGGAATATCTGGAAAATATACATAATACCGATGCCGTATACGATCAGCTGATAGAATCTGTCATGAATGCATACTGCCACCCGCATCATTTCCAGAAAACTGCTGACACAGATCAGGATCAGACATATTCCGAAGATCACGCCCAGTTCCTCGCAGATGGAAGAAAAGATAAAGTCCGCTTCCACATAAGGAATCGCTGTGGGATTACCTTTTAACAGTCCCATGCCGAACCAGCTTCCACTGCCAATGGCAAATAAAGACTGGGTGATCTGATAGCCTTTATTGTCAATATATTTCCAGGGATCCTGCCAGGCCAGTACTCTGACCCGTACATGATCAAACAGCTGATAAGCCAGATAAGAAGCCGCACCTCCGCCGACAAGTCCTGCCAGAAGATACAGATAATTTCTTGTGGCAGCAAAAACCACAAAAACAAAGCCCACGAAAAAGATCAAAGCACTTCCTAGGTCCTTGGATACTACCAGGATCACCACATGGGCTCCCGCAATGATCGCCGTCAGAACGACTCTCTGGAAGGAGACATTTTCCCACAACGCTCCCGCCAGAAAGAACAGGAACAGGATCTTGACGAATTCCGAAGGCTGGAACGTGATTCCTCCCAGGGAAAATGAAATCTTGGAACCATGGGTCACCTCTCCCAGGATCAGCACCGTACTGAGCAGCGCAATTCCCAACGTGGCATACAGCCAGGTGATCTTCTTAAAAAAGTGGATCTTTCCCAGCAGATACGGAACCAGCAGGGAAAAGATCAGAGATACCAGTACGATCACATATTGCCGGATGGCCTTGTCAAAAGATAATCTCGATACGATGCAAAGACCGATTCCCAGAAGCATACACATATTATTCAGCAAAAGCCTGTTAATATTCTCGTAGATCAGCGATACCATCGTGATCGTAGCAAACAGAAAGATCAGTATAAATGCAAAGAAAAACAAATACTGAAAATCTCCGCTGACAAGGGACAGGTTCAGAAAACAGAGGACCTGCACCAGAAACATCAAAAGATCCTGTAAAATAAATACTCCACGATGCTTCTCTCCCACCGGATACCGAAAGGTATAAAAACAGCTTGCCGTATATAACACCATAAAAAAGGCGATAAAATATTTGGATAATTCAATCACATATTCCTGCATGGATCCAAAACCTTTCTGTCTATTCTACTCCACGTTTTTCATGACCGGTGGTATATTCCCCATAGGGCAATTCCTTACGGGTACCGGCAAAGTACTCCAGGACTTCCAAAGTCTCGGTCTCATTTTCCGTGGTAAAATCCAGCCGTCCGGTCACCAGGCCGCTCCATTTACATAATTCCTTGTGCAAGGAAAGCGGAACACTGTTATAGATCACATTAAAACAGTGGGTACAATTCCGCTGAACCGGAAATCTTTTATGATAGCGGTCGATCAGATCCAATGCCTTCGGATTCTCCTGCGGCTGACACCGGTCAGTGGTCTTCTGCACGCAGTTGGCGGTGACCATCATAGGGATCCTGCCGTATATTACTTTTTCCGCAGGAAACGCAGGATCCAGAATGTCCCTCTGCTCTGCGGCATTCAGCTCCAACGGCAGACAATAGCCGTCTAAGAATGCCTTCCAGAAATCCCGGCTGGTCCGGTTCCAGAGATACAGACTATGATCCCCATAGATTTCTTTTCCGGTAAAATTCCATTGTTTTAATAACGCGATATGTTCCATGTTTGCTGCCTGAAAGCCATTTATATATGCCAGATTTTCCAACAGCAATTTCCGTAATTTTTCAAGATACTGCCCATCCCGCAGGCGCAGGATCTTCGGCAGAGCGATCACAGATTGGATCTCTTTTTCAGTAAGGCTTCTCAAAATCTTCTCCGCAGCGGACGGATCCTGTAACAGGAAATCCGCATCCAGATAGAGTCTGAGTTGTCCGGCGGTTCTGAACGGATCTTTCCAGAAGGATGAACTGCAAAAGCCCTGCCATTGTTCCGGGGTCCGTATCGTGATAGCCCATTTTTTATCGGATTTTTGAGACTTTATACTATCGTTTTTCCGAAAATCACCATCGTCAGCCAGTGTCGGAGCTTTTTCGGAAGTTCTCTCATAAAGGAAGCCGTTTGCAAGGATCACTTGTTCTTCCAGCAGGGAAAGTCCCTTTCGGCGTAACTCGTTGATAGCTTTTAACGGGTAGAAAGCATTGTCACTTACCCGGATTCCGATGGATTCCTCCAGATGGAAGTGACTGTCGCCAAGTTTCCCCAACTGTTTTGCTATATTTTCCTGTGTGATGGGCTGTCGGGAAGCTTCTTCTACCACATTCCCTTCTACGGTGACGGCACTCTCTCCGGTCCACAAATACAATTTTGCGGTCTCCCCGGTCAAGAATTCAGCCTGCATGGATACCGGAAGGGTCAGCCTGTGTTCCAGATGCTCCTTCCGGATATTCTGAAGCAAAGTCTCATCACTACCGCTGTAAGCCGGGCTGTCCAGAGTCACCATCTCCCCGCCGTTGTGCTTGTGATAATAACCATCCTGTCTCTCACTGCGGATATAGAGGCAGGAAAGCGTATGCATATCTGCCGCAGAAATCTTCTGAGGAGCTTTGGAATCCGCATAATACCGGTCAATATATTTGCGATAAATTGCCGTAACTCCGGCGGCATATTCCGGCTTCTTCATACGGCCTTCGATCTTAAAGGAGTCGATCCCTGCCTCCAGAAGCTCCGGAATATATTCAATGGTACACATATCTTTCAGGCTTAAAGGATAACATTCCTTCGGATGTTTTCCAGTGGTATAGGGCAGGCGACAAGGCTGGGCACAACGTCCTCTGTTGCCACTTCTGCCCCCCAGAATACTGCTGAACAGGCACTGTCCGGAATAGCAATAACACATGGCTCCATGGATAAAGCATTCGATCTCAAGCCCTGTGACTTCCTTGATCCTGCGGATCTCCGCAAGGCTCAGCTCTCTGGCGGGAACTACACGACAGGCCCCCTGTTCCTTCAGAAAAGCTGCCCCATACTCCCCTGTAATGGTCATCTGAGTGCTTCCATGGAGTTCCATCCCTGGAAAATGTTCTCTGAGATATGCAAACACTCCCATGTCCTGGATAATCACCCCATCCAGTCCGGCCCGGTAATAGGGCAATACATATTCATACAGTCCGGAAAATTCCGATTCCTTTACCAGTGTGTTTACCGTCAGATATACTTTTCGCTGAAAAAGATGAGCATACCAGATACAGGCAACCAGTTCTTCTTCCGAAAAATTTTCCGCATAAGCTCTGGCCCCGAAACGGCTGCCACCCAGATATATAGCATCCGCACCGGCATGGATAGCCCCGTAAAAGGCTTCCGCATTTCCGGCAGGTGCCAGTAATTCTACTTTTTTTGCTGCTTTCATAGATTTCAGATTTCCTCTATTGCATTCGATTCATATAAGCAAATAGCTGCCCGAAAACGGACAGCTATCAATTTATTTGTCTTTTAATTCTGTCTCCAGACGTACAATCTTCTTGGCGTCTTCATTTAACTGCTTTTGCAGTTCCTTCCCCTGCTTTTCTGCATTTTCCAGTTTGATCTGTGCTGAAATCAGTTCATGCTTCAGATCATAAAGCTCTTTTTCCTTGCCCTGCAGTTCTTCCTCCAGAATGGAGATCTGCTTCTTGGCTTTAAAATAATCATCTGCAATATTCAACTGGAGCAGAATGTTCTGCTTATCCAGAGGTTGTCTGCGAAAGCCGTCCAGCTTCCCGTATTCGGTAATCTTTCCATTGATGTAGGAAGCAATTTTCTGCATATAATCTTCACTTTCATAGCCGCTTAAAGTAAATACTTTTCCGCCTATGATCACTTCTGTATCTGTCTTAGGTGACATCTCCACACCCCTCTTAACACTCTTTTGAAAAACACAATATATGCCATTTACGCAAAAATATAATACAAGATTTATTATATATCAGAATGTATAGGGTGGCAAGTAAAATTTCGTAAGCTGCACGTATCAATTCAGTCCCAGATGATGATAGGTAAGATCTGTGACTACACGGCCTTTGGGTGTTCTGTTCAGAAATCCGTTCTTGATCAGATAGGGTTCGTAGACATCCTCTATCGTACCGGCATCTTCACCGATGGCAGCTGCCAGGGTATCCAGACCCACGGGACCTCCGTCGAATTTCTCAATGATCGTGACCAGAATATTGCGGTCGATATGGTCCAGTCCCATCTTATCGACATCCATCAGATCCAATGCCGTTCTGGCTACCTCCTCGGTAATGATCCCGTCGTATTTAACCTGTGCAAAGTCACGGACACGTTTTAAGATCCGGTTCGCCAGTCTCGGTGTACCGCGGCTTCTTCTGGCCATTTCCTTTGCTCCGGCCGGTTCGATCTCCACGTCCAGGATCCGGGCGGAATGCATGATGATCTGCTGTAATTCCTCTATGGTATAAAATTCCAGATGATGGATCATGCCGAAACGATCCCGCAGAGGTGCAGTCAGAAGTCCGGCACGGGTGGTCGCTCCCACCAGAGTGAATTTCGGCAGCTCCAGACGCACAGATCTGGCACTGGAACCCTTTCCGATCATAATATCGATGCAGTAATCCTCCATGGCCGGGTACAGTACCTCTTCCACCTGACGGTTCAGCCGATGGATTTCATCCACGAATAACAGATCTCCCTCCTCCAGATTGTTCAGGATCGCCGCCATTTCACCGGGCTTTTCAATCGCAGGGCCACTGGTCACCTTCATATGCACACCCATTTCGTTGGCTATGATTCCTGCCAGCGTGGTCTTGCCCAGTCCGGGAGGTCCATAGAACAACACATGGTCCAGTGCATCTCCGCGCTGCTTTGCTGCGGTAATATACACCTTCAGGTTCTCTTTGATCTTGGACTGGCCGATATAGTCGTCCAGTGTCTGGGGCCGCAGAGAGCCTTCCAGTTTGATATCTTCTTCTGTGATATTTGTCTCTATCATTCTTCTAGGCATAATTTATCCGGTTCCTTAAAACAATTTTTTCAGGGCAGCTTTCAGAATCGCGCCGGAATCCATGGTCTCCACATCCTCAAGGGCATTGACAGCCTTGAGGCTCTCTGCCTGTCCGTATCCCAGTGCCACCAGTGCTTCCACGGCTTCCTTTTTCTTCTCACTGTCAATGTGCAGGCTGCCGGCAGTCAGGATTCCCTGGGCTCCGCCTGCGGCGATCTCTCTGGAGATCAGTGTATCATCAATGGAGAGCTTATCTTTTAATTCCAGAATCAGACGCTGTGCCGTCTTTGCTCCGACACCCGGTGCTTTTGCGATTGCCTTTGCATCATCGCCAAGCACAGCAAACCGGAGGTCATCTGTCGTCATGACAGAGAGTACCGCAAGTGCTCCTTTCGGTCCGATCCCGCTCACTCCAAGCAGGAGTCTGAACACAAACAAATCATCCTTGGTGAGAAAACCAAATAAGATCATCGCATCCTCCCGCACATGCAGATAAGTATAAACTTTTACCTCTTCCCCCACGGACGGAAGATACTGAAATGTCTGACCGGTCGTAAAGATCTGATACCCGATCCCGCCAGCCTCGACCACGATATAATCTTCACCTGTCTCTTCTAATGTTCCTTTTATATATGCATACATCCTTTTTTATCCTGCTTTCACGAATCATTAAGCAAGTCTGCCAATGTAATAGAATCCTTTACATTCCTCAAGCACAACATTCTGGATCGTTCCGATCATGTCCGCCGTTCCCGGGAAATGTACCGTTGAATTATTAGTCAGTTTTCCGGTGACAAGAGATGTATCCT